>JGI2160J19893_10000029_pt1 | contig 37964 bp, 34 predicted proteins | sample DeeMarSeWOR28_12_FD_19893 | JGI IMG/M metagenome (IMG submission 19893)
AAAAAAGAAAAGCTTATCATCGCCTAAACAGAGAAAGTTGTAGATTTAAAGCTAGAGAGCGCTACCATGACAACCAAGAACGTCGTAAGGCTTACGCTAGAGAATATTATAGGAATAACAAACAAAAATGCAGAGAAAAATGTGATAGTTGGCAATCGGAGAACATGGACGTAGTAAGGCGCATACAGAAAGAATTCATGTCGGCCAATTACAACAACAACGAAAACTTCCGCAAAGCTCACCTTATTAGAACCAGAATTAATCACGCATATAAAATTCTAGTAAATAAAGGATATTGCCAGATAGCCAAGAACAGAGATATAGATTATTATGCCATTCTAAAACATCTTGGCACATGTCCTGGAGAACATGGTAGAACTAATGGTAAGTATGTGATTTGTTATAACATTAATTTGAGACTGTTAGACCTATCCGACCCCACAGATTTTGCTATTGGAGTACACCCAGAAAACGTGAAGTGGGCGTTATTTGAAGATTATTGTAAAATGGATTGTGGCTGGAATGACAAATCGTTAGAGCTGTACAGCAAGTTATTAAATGAGGTGCGAGGTACCAAACACGTTGCAACAAAAAACTTGCCCAAAGTGTAAAGAGACAAAAGATTTAATACGAGATAATTTCCATTTATACAAAAGAGGATGGTGTTCCTATTGTATAATCTGTGAGCGCGAGATAAAAAGAGCATACTATAACAACAACACCAACAAAGAAAAAGAACGGCAAAGAGCAAAGAACAAACAGTATCGTACGGAAAATACAAGGAAGTTATTTGAGCTTATACAGAGGCGAGGAGGGTGTCAAGATTGCGGTGTCTTGGGGCCACTAGCAATTTATGATTTCCATCACGTACGCGGAATCAAACGATTTAACGTATCTGATAGGGTAGGTAACAGGCCGTGGGCGACGATCAAGAAAGAAATAGATAAGTGTGTCCTGATATGCTGCAACTGCCACAGGGTTAGAACAGCAGTTGAGAAAGGTTACTATAAATGTTTGGACGGCTATGAGGGTATATAAATGGCAAGTTTAAATTCAGCAATGTTGTACGGCTCCTCAATGGAAGAGCAAATCAAACAAGTTGTGAATACTATTGGGCAAAGAAACGGATTCCCAAGCAATTCAATAAATGTAGATGTGTTAAGATCAGCGAGTTATGACGGGTATGAAATTAGATTATCGTATGGTAGGTGTTACAGTGTTGTAGAGCTGTCTGGGCATACGCTGTTGGCATCTGCAGTTGGCGAGTTGCCAATGATATGCGAAATGTTAGAAAGAAGCATTGTGGGGCTGAGAGATGAAACAATAAGATCTGCTGGCAATGTGCAAGAAAATTACAGGTTTGTATATAATCCGTTCTGTGCAGGAAGATTAGAAGATTGGATACCAAAAAGCATTCCGGAAGAAGAGCCGTTCAATAAAGATGATATTGTTAATGAGTTGAAAGAATCTCTAAATGATATGAGGTCTTGGATAGAAAGCCTTGAGGACCAAGATATTCTATCAGAGTGGGATGGTAGAGTTGAAGAGTTATTTATTTCTTTTTTGGGATCTTATGACCAGCAGCCCTAGCTTTGCTGATTCTAACCGCATAATCTTGTTTGATAGCTGCAGCTTTACTCGGATGTACCCCCAACAATTTAGACCCGTCTTTTGAATACAACACCCAAACATCTTTGCCATTGCGTTTCTCTTTTTTGATCATGCCTCACCTTCCTCATTGGGTTGAATTTCTTCCTTTACAATGTTTACATTAATATTATCACCGGCATCTCTTTCTACTCGATGTTGCCAAACATTCGTCCCACAATAAACGCCAACAACCAGGCCAACCACAGATACCCACATTGCCCCGGTTAATATTGTTGGCAGCCCGAAAAGTGGCAGAATCACAAGCGCCGTTGCAATTCCCAATATTACACAGCTGAGCCAAAACTTACGTGACTGTAATTTCTGTCCTATTCTCATTCCAGTTTGCCGATCAGTATATTAATTTTTTCGCTGTTATCGTCGATCTTTTTTTCAAGGCGATCAAACCTGTGCATCATATGATTCTCAAGAGTAACCTCTACATTTCTGACCATAGACCACAATTTAAAAAATATACCCACAACCGCCCCCAATATTGTAACAAGACCGACTATAGTAATACCAAGTTCCATATTAGCCATCTCCTATTCTAATAATAACAACACCAAGATATCCTACATTTATAACGTCGCCAGCATTAGATCCCTGAACGACGAGATATCCAGTATCGCTAGCACTTACGCTATTAACATAACAAACGCTGCTAACCAACATTGGGTGCATCGTATCAAACAATCTTGGCGAACTAGGGAAATATGTAGTAGTACCGTTTCTTCTAAAGTTAACCAGGAAGCGATGTCCAGCGGACGGCGATGTAACAGATCCAAACTGATAGTGCACAAGATAGTCACCAGCTATATTAAACGTGAATTGGCTTGTAGTTGTGTTAATGCTCACATTGTCTGAGTTGGTTGCAAAGCCAGAGCCGGTTACGTCATACCAAGTGCTGGCTGCCGTTAGTGTAATGTTTCTGGCCGTATTCCAGCGCAATGTGGCATTACCCTGTTGGATCGCGTTGCCAATGCCAGCCAGATGGGCAGTCAAATTGTCTACACTGTCAACTTCAGATGGAGAGGTGGTGGGGACATATTGTTTATTTCCAGGAGTCCAATCTATGTCTACTTTGTCTCCGTCAATTTCATCAGAACCACTAGTAATATGTGTAGATGCGTGGGAAGTGGTAGCATAAGAATCTAACAGATCCTTAGTAGCATATCCATCTATATCGTCCCATGTTAAGCCGCCGCCACCAAGATCTAAGTTCGCTATTTCATTCCCAAGATCCAACAAGTATCCATCAATGCCAGCAAGATGAGCGGTTAAATTATCTACGCTATCTACCTCGTCTGGATCGGTGCTTGGCACATAATTGCTAGGATCCCAATCTATATCTAACTTGTCTCCATCAATCTCATCGCTCTGCCCTGTGATATGTGTGGAAGCGTGAGAGGTTGTAGCATAAGAATCTAATAAGGTTTTCTCTGCATAGCCATCTATATCTGTAAAAGTTAAATATGGTCCAACAGGTTGATAACCATCTAACAGAGTCTTCTCTGCATAGCCATCTATATCTGTAAAAGTTAAATATGGTCCAACAGGTTGATACCCGTCTAGTTCGCTTCTATCAAACAGTGTAGCATCTGTAACGATAGAGTTTAATTCTGCTAGTGTGCCAGACCCAAGATTACCAATATCTGTAGCATGAGGGTTAGCTGTATCATCCTCGTGATTTCTTATCTTTGTGTTTATAGCGGTTAATTCGCCATCCTGATATGCATCATCATTTGCTATGCTTTGGAATGTATCTGGTAAATCATAGCCATCAACGGTCCCGACATTCGTTACATTATTACCACCAACGTCTAAATCTCCGGTCATGGCATTTGAGCCATCCAGGGCTAGATAGCCGTCCAGCTCGCTTCTGTCAAACAGTGTGGCATCTGTAATGGCAGCATTTAACTCTGCCAGAGTGCCCGAGCCAAGATTGCCAACATCGGTGGCGTGTGGATTAGCTGTGTCATCCTCGTGGCTCCTCAGAGCAGAGTTAATGGCGGTTAGCTCGCCGTCTTGATACGCATCATCATTTGCTATGCCCTGAAACGTATCTGGTAAATCATAACCATCAACGGTTCCAACACTTATAATATTATTCTCGCCAACGTCTAGATCTCCAGACATTGCGTTGCTTCCGTTAAGAGCAAGATATCCGTCAGAGACCCACTCTTGAGAAGCATAGCCATCTAGAACCACAGACGACAAATATCCATCTAATAGCTCTTTTTTAGCATAACCGTCTATGTCGGAAAATGTTAGATATGGCCCAGTTACCTGATAAGCATCTAGCAGATATTTTTCAGCGTAGCCGTCTATGTCTGTAAATGTAATATATGGGCCGACTGGCTGATAGCCATCTAGTTCGCTTCTATCAAACAGAGTAGCATCGGTTACTTTACTATTAAGCTCAGATAACGTACCAGAACCGAGATTTCCTATATCTGTTTCGTGAGGATTGGCCGTATCGTCTTCATGGCTTCTTATCTTGGCATTTATTGCTATTAGCTCTGTGTCCTGATAAGCGTCGTCATTTGCTATACCTTGGAATGTATCGGGAAGATCATACCCGTCTACAAGGTTAACATTCGTTACATTATTGCCACCGACATCTAAGTCTCCAGTCATAGAGTCGCTACCATCAAGAGCCAGATATCCATCCAGCTGACTTATGTCAAACAAAGTAGCGTCTGTAACTTTGCTATTAAGTTCAGCCAAAGTCCCAGAACCAAGATTCCCTATATCTGTGGCATGGGGGTTAGCAGTATCATCTTCATGGTTTCTTATTTTAGTATTTATAGAAACCAGCTCAGCATCTTGGTAAGCGTCGTCATTTGCTATGTTTTGGAACTCATATGGAAGATTATATCCATCTACAAGCAACACGTTGACTATGTTGCCGGTTCCCATGTCCAAATCGCCAGACATAGCGTTGCTGCCGTTCAGGGCCAGGTAACCATCGGAAACCCATTCTTGAGAGGCATAACCATCTAGAACAACGGTTGATAGGTATCCATCCAACAACTCTTTCTTGGCATATCCATCAATATCAGAGTACGTTATATATGGTCCAGTTACTTGGTATGCGTCTAAAAGTTCTTTCTTAGCATATGCGTCTATATCAGAATAGGTTATGTATGGGCCGGTTTCCTGATATGCGTCTAATAGATATTTCTCTGCATAGCCGTCTATATCTGTAAATGTAATATACGGCCCCGCCACCTGGTATGAATCTAACAAAAATTTCTCGGCATAACCGTCTATGTCTGTAAACGTTATGTATGCGCCAACTTCTTGGTAAGCGTCTAAAAGTTCTTTCTTAGCATATGCGTCTATATCGGAATAAGTTATATATGGCCCAGCTTCTTGGTATGAGTCCAGAAGCGTTAAGTCTGCTTTTAAATCAAGTTCAGCAGTAGTGGCATATGCATCTAAATCTATAGATATTTGTAGTTCTTCATCGCCGCTGGCATTTAGTATTGTATAATCCAGAAGGCCGGCAGCAGTAAGTTTAGAAACAAGATAGTCTGGAGTTGAATCTGTACCAGATACTTTTACATTATAACCGTCAAAGCCTGAGCCCGTGGCGCTGATGCTTAAGCTTTCGTCTCCACCTTCGTTGAGCACAACAATCTCAACGTTCGGGCCAGCAACAATTTTTGACTCAAGAAAATCTGGGACGGCATCATTTGAAGAAATTTTTGCTTGGTATGAATCTTCAGTACCTCCAACAGCTGCTGCAGCGGTTGTCCAGCGGTCTCCAACCATATTTTAACCCCTTTGTTTCTTGGCACAAAAAGCAAAGCTAAGGCCACCAGTACCACTGGTTCTTTGCCAAGAGATTCTCATATATTTTGCAGCAACGTCAGAAGCATCTAACATCCAATTAACATTATTACCGGCGGTTACTTCATATCCATCCTGTTTTGTGTCAGTCGAATCATATGAGTAAACCGGCACCCAATAAGCAGCATCATCATTAACAATGTTGCTTACTTGAACCTGTATCTTTCCTGCGGCCGCAGAATCATTATTCACAACTATATGCACAGATATGTTAGCGGCGTGGCTAATGATATATGGCTTTGACGCAGTGCTGGTCTCTAAAGACAGATATCCATCAGGCTCTTTAAGGTAATTTGTCATATTTCACCTTAAACTTTTTTTGCGCAAATGTGGTACTCTAGGCCGCCACTGCCTCCGCTTGATTTCGTCCAACTAACGCGCGTGAATTTAGCTGGAGCATTTTCAGAAAGATTCCACATTACATTGAATGGGCCGCCAAGGCAATCGTAGCCGTCTTGTTTGGTGCCATCCGCGTCCCAATAAAAAGCATCGTACCAATTGGCCGCATCGTTTGAAATCTGTACTTTACACGTACCCTCGGCATCATTGTCCGAGTTTACAACAACCTGCATAGATACTTTGGAAGATTGCGACATATTATATGGATCGCTATTTACGCTGGCTCCAAGTACCAAATATCCATCGGCGTTTGAATAATTTGTCATTTTCTAAATGACCTCCTATTATTGTCCGGGCTTGCTTCCAAGCCCACTTTGTTGAATTCTTTGTTGTTCTGTCTGTTGTGGCGGCACCTCTGCTTTCGAAAGAGATGGCTCTTTCTTTTGAAAACCAAATGCCGTACTTTGTATTGTTTCATTAAATTGCACTCTTCTTAGTTGATATTGGCCACCAGCCAACATCTCATACATTCTCTTTTGTTTGTCCGTTAATCCGCTTACATTTTGCAATATCCATTTTGCCTGCCTTTGAAAAGATTCATAAACAGCCGGCTCAAGAGTTTTTAAAACTTCAATGTCAGTAGGCCACAGGCTAAAAGTAGCCATTCTTTGCAAAATGCCTTGAGGGTTAATCACAGCTTCTTGCAACTTTCTATATCTTGCGCTTTGATCAGTGTTATTTGTGTTTTCTGGATAGTTATCATCTAATAGTTGCTGGCCCCTCATAATCTTATCAGCCATATAGGAAGCGTCTTGACGACTTAAACCACCTTGAGTAAAGCCAACTTCTAATGCGCTTCTAATTCCTGCGATTTCTGTCTCGTCTTTAATTGGTCCTTCTTCTGTGCTCGCAAGCATTGGTGTAATTGCTCTAATTGCTAAATATTCTGTAACAGGTTTTCCAAGTATCTTTGCCGTTTTTAACATGTTTACAACTTTTGAAGACGGTAAACCAATTGTCTTTAAGATGCTTTGTCTCATTAGGAGACTTGAGCCTGCGGCTCCGAGCAACACGCTTTTAGCGTCTCCACCATAATATGCACCAAAGGTACCACCAACAGCTCCTCTTAAAATAAGCCGTTCTGCTGTCGTCTTGGCCATGTCTTTAAGCGCCGCTCTTTTGCCTGTAATAGCATCAGCAATTTTTATATTAAGGTCATCTATTTTTTTAACAAGTGCCTCTGCCTGTTGTTGTCTTGGTACATTTATTTTTACTGCAACTTCCCACTCTGCTCTGGCTTTTGCTGCTTCGGACATTTTGACGCCAAACATAACATCATCTGTGGCATTATCGGCTTCTCTCATAAGCTTTTGAAACTTATTATGTTTTGAGGCAATCTCTTTACTAGACAACAACGGAGAAGATTCTTCTAAAGCTTTTAGTTCTAATTGAGCGGCTTTCTTTTGAGCGCCGAGGCTCCATAGTTTTTTAATTTCCGGCGCAGCTTTTTTCGCTATCCACTCAGCTGCTTTTCCTGCAACGGACAACCCTGCGGTTGTTGCAGCACCAAAAACACCAGCTTTAACAAGTGCGGTGGCATCAATAGGTTCCTCACTTTCTTTTACCTGTCGGCCAAGCTCTGTGCCAACGCCAAGGTGCACACCAAGAGGTACATCTACTCTTTGTAATGCTTTTCCAAATCTAACAACCCTTGAATTGTTCAAACTATTAGCGGCGAGCTTAGCAGCCCTTCTAGAAATTTTCTCGGCATTTCGCAACATGAACTTATCTGTAAGGTTTGCAGCAACTCTTGCTGCGCCCTCTTCGCCCCAAACACCCACATTTCTTGCAAAGATTCTGCTAAAGTGTCTTTGTGCTATGGTTTCGGCAGCGGCAGTGGCAGCTCTTTTACTAGCCACCTTTGCTGCGGCAGCGGTCGCACCCTTGCCAATAGCACCAGGAACTCCTCCTACAAGAAACCAGGGGACAGTGCCAGTAATTTCTCCAGCAAGCCCGGGAACAAACTGTTCCTCTTCGGCTCTTGCTGCAGCTTTTCTATAAAGCTCAGGAGATGGAGCTATTTCTTTATATGCCATTTCAGCCAAACCAGGAGCGATTCCCCTGCCAACACCCATACCAAACGCAACGACAGGGCTTGGCTCTCCCAGCGTTTCGCCCATTCTTTTTACATATTCCTCTTTGCTCTCTGGTATATATCCTTCTCCTGCGGCTTCACCTATCTCTTCTTCTGGAACCCAAACAAATTCTTTGGTTGTGGGGTTATAGAAAGAAGCGCCTTCTTTAGGATCAACATATACATCGAACATTCCTGCCGCTTCTCTTGTTGGTCCAAGCTGCGGCTGAACGGGAGCAAGAATCTCTTCTTCAGCCGGGTTCATTGTTTCATTAGGTGGCATATTTGTTCCATCCCATTATTTTTGTTTCTTATATTTCTTTCCTACAGGGCCCGGTGGCAACATCTCAAGAAGCTGTTTTCTCCACGGCTCTGTGTTGCTGTAATCTCTATAACTTCTAATAGTAGAGGCCGCACCCTTATACGAATCTATTTCAAGCTTTGCTATTCTTCTTAGAAGCTCCGCTTTCGAAACAAACCACGGATCAACAATATTTTTATATCTTTGAAAATCTTGTTCCGTCATTACGCCAGTTTCTCCCCTTGCCTTTCTCAAAGACACAGCAAGAGGGCGAAGATATAGATCTTTCACTCTTTTGGCCTCTGTGTTTGGCCAAAACCTTTCTGCTTGACCATAATCCTTTAACTTTTCTATTTCTCTCTTCGTGGTTTGAAGGCCAGTCATTGCAGCAATCTTTTCTCTCCAATCTTTCAGAGCTTCGTTTGGGGGTGGCTTTTTGCCGGCCGCTTCTTTATCTTTCTTGGCAACAATTGGCTTAATCCACTGTATGCCCTTGGTAACCGCAGTTACTGAGGAAACTTTTGGCCTTGCTTTCTCTTTTGCCTCGAACATTATGTTGGAAATACCTGCATCTAATTTTAATATCTGCTTTGCTGTTTCGCTTTTTATTTCAGCTACTTCTGATGCTAAACCAACTTTGGCCAAACCCATTTGAGAAGCTCTAAGAGCTGCTACCCTTTTATCTCTCTCAAGATCTCGCCATTTACTATATACAAAAGTTCTTTCAGATGCTGTATAGTTTCTTTGTGCCATTAATTTTTCAAGATTGGCTTTTTGTGCAGCCATGTCTCTATCTATAGCTCCATTAAGCAAGTCAAACGATCTGTTTTTAATTCTGCCCATCGAAAGCCCTTCCGCTCCGCCGCCAAGTGCAGAACTAACGATAAACAGCACTTTTGCAAATGTTGGCATATTTTTGATATATCTTCTTGGATCAATTTTGGCTTCAGCAATCTTTTTATCAATATCTCCAAGCTGTTTGCTATAAGATGCAAGCCTTTCTTTTTCTCCCTTAGACGCGGCAGTCAGTTCAGCAACTTCTTTTCCAAGAAGAGCAATTTCATCTTCATATTTCCACTCTTTTTTCTTAACGGCAGCGAGCTGTTGGCCCATAGTGCCCTTTTCGTGCAGACTTTTAAGCTCTTGTTCTCTGCGAATATTTTTGGCCTTCTGCCTTAAATCTGATACTTTTTCCCTAAGCTTTTCTTCTTTACCAGACCAAAACGCATCGCCAGCTTGACCCTCTAACACGTTTGCTCTACGCTCTAATGCGTCTGCCTTTTCCTCTTCTGTTTCTTTTCCAAGGGATGCCCTTACTGCTCTAGGAACTCCTGTTGGCCCAAGGGCTTCAAGAAGAGCGTCTCCAATACTTTCTTCTCTTGGAGTTACTGGTTCGCCAACCAACGCTCGTTTACGTTTTTCAGCTATTGCAGCTTGTTCTGCTCCCCATTGCAAAGCATGTGGTGAACCAGGAGTGTATGACGTGGCCGTACGCGTTGTGGAAGATGGCACAGGAATGGGGTATAAGGCTGCCGGCCCTTGTTGCTGCGGAGGAGGCGGAGCTGCAAGTTGTGCTCTTAATCCAGACGGAACTGCCGTGCCGGCCATTTCTCTTCCCTCTATCTGGGCTTCTAGCTGCGCTATCTCTCTGTCTATCCCGGCCACATGCGCCCAGGTTTCTGCTCCTATCCTCTCCCCAACTCCTACTGGAGTTGCCATTGGTACGCCCTGCAGCGCTGCTTTTCTAGCTCTCAGCTCTTCTAGCCTCTCCTCTGGCGTTCCTTTTTCGCCAGCACCAAGCCATTCCATTACGCCTTGTCCTGCTGGACCAAAAAATCTAACCATTATGCTCTACCTCCCATTTGTGAAAGCATTTCGACCATAGTGCTAAGGTCTGGTCTCTCTTCCATCGGTGTGCCACCACCCAAGACTCCCTGTTGTGGAGCAACAGGCGCTGGTCTTTCTAAAGTTGTGCCACCCGCAAGCATCGCGCTTCTTAATGAACCAGGCTCTTGAATATTCACATCAGGGCGCGGCCCAGTATCCGCCTCAACACTTCTTAACCTATCATTCATATTTGCCAAAGACGCCATTACAACAGGATTAAATCTTTCTGGAGAATAATCTACAGCTTTTAAATCTCCCATTCCTGACGGCACCACCATTTGAGACCCCAAGCGACTTTTCTCTAAATCTTGAGCCATCACGCCAACTTGTGGCCCAGGGGGGCCAAAGCCAGGCATATATTCAAAATTATATGCCTGAATTTGATCGAGCATGTTTTCTACCTCTTCTTCTTTTGTCATTGCTTGCGGCCTATATTTTTCAGCAACAATGGGCGCAGCAGTCGGAGGAACAATTCCTGTTGGCTCTCTCATTGCAGCCAGCGATGGCTGCGAAGTGCTAGTAACAGGGGCAAGCATTGGCATTTGCTGCCCGGCCTGGGCTGGCGTTGGAGACATTGATAGCGGCGCTATCATCGGAGAGATATTTGTTTTAACCCTGCTATCTGAAAACATTAGCGCAGCCGTGGCGCCAGCAACTGCCAGGCCAGTAGAAACTGTTGAAGCAATTGCAGCATTTTGTTGCGCGCTCATCTCAGACTTGTGCTGTAAATGTTTATTATGAATTTGCGCTATGAGTGTTTGTAAATCTACTCTTGCTTTTCGCTCTGCTTCCTTGTCTTGGAGACCCAGAGACATATATTTAGCGTGAATATCTTTTTTTATTCTTTCCCAATCGGCCTTTAGTCTCCACCAATCTTGTTCCGCCTGCTGTTGAGCAATGTCCTGTTGCCTCATACCAGTAGCAGCAGCGTAATACGCCTTTTCTGCAGCCAATCTTTCTTGCATCTCTGCTTCTGCAATTTTACCAGAGATCTCTTGACTAACCTCAGAAGTTTGCATTAGCGCGGCCCTTGCAGACGCCGGAGTTCTTCGGCCGCTGCGCATGGCAGACACTATAGCTCTTTGAGACGCTTCTCTTTCTCTTTCGCCAGCCATACGAGCCACAGATTCTTCGCCGGCTGCTCTGCGACGAAGCATTTCTAAAGCGCCGTATTGTTCTCCTCTGGCCTGAGCACCAAGCCCCCTGGCCCACTGGATCGGCTGTTCTGTTGGCGTTTCCACTTTCGCTCGCTCTTCATATATGCTGGGCACCCCCCAGATCTCAGAAAATTTTTCTTGTCCGATTATCGGAGACATCCACGCATAGCCTTCTGGTACCCACGGACCTTCTTTGCCGGGGCCAAGGTCAACCCCAACCGCTTCTTGTGCTTCTGGTGAGCTTAAAAGAACGTCGCCAGCTCCTACTGCTCCTACTGCCATATCATTAAACCTCCGTTAACTATTAACGATTCCTTTATGTGTTAAAACTTTAAGCATTTCTTCGTAAAATTGTTTTTCGTCCAATTCCATTTTCATATAGTTGTGTGTGGCACAACATGGCACACAATTTTCCAACGAGTACCCAACGTTATTATTAAGCCTATCTATGCCGACATAATCTATGTGTGCGCCACAATAGTAACATGGCTGCTTCCAAAAAGTCATAAATTCATCGAACGAAAGCACGAAACTTATGTTTCTTTTTTTGGCATTACTTTTATATGATTTATATTTTCCAACAGGACTTTTATAATATTCTTTCTGATAGTGTTTATTTTTTTCGGCCCTTTTGGCTCTTGCGGCCTTAACTTTTTCTTTGTTTTTAGCCCTGTACTTTCTGTTATATCTGTTTTTACACTCTTTGCAGTGAGCCCTTGTTCTACACGCACTGTCTTTGCGCTTCCCAAACTCTGATATGTCTTTTTCTTTTCTGCATTTTCTACACAGTTTTGTTCGCATTATTCGGTTTTTTTATCATCGCCAAGACGGTAAGGCCCGACTTTCGTCCCAACTTCGAATGCTATTCCTGCTATTTCAAAAGATGCGCCAGTGCTTGTTCTTGTAGATTCACTCACATGCACTCTAACACTGGTGATCTTTTGTTTAGATGTTGGAACTTCTAAAACATATGCTTGATTTTCATACGATGCATCTAACCCTTCTGTATAATATTCCGAAGCGTCAAACTCTTTCAAAGTTGTTGCATCATATGTATAAGTATCTGTCCACACAGGATCGAAATTGTATCCTATTTTTACTACGAGTTCATGATCGCTAATGTTTTGGGCAACGATCATTATTCTTTTAAGTCTTGTAAAACCAGCTATTCCAGAGAAAGAATACCAGCCGGTCTCTATTTTAAGCTCTGGAGCATAACCATCATCTGGATTGTCAACATAACTAGCAGTATTTTGTTTCCAAATGCTACCGTCGTTTTTCTTGAACATTAGAACGTCTGTATCATCGTAGAATATAATATCCGTTCCTTGATATTGACTCCAAGTGCTCCACATTCCAAAGTGCCAGTTAAACACAAGAGCATAGCCATCTGCATCGCTATTCATCCAAATTACTTCATTCTGCTCATGCATTACAGCACCAGCCGTAACAGTCGAGTGATCATGCCAATGCTGCACAGGGTCTCCAAAAGGCGCTATTTGTAACTGCCTATTAATCAGATAGAAATTATCATCTGAGGCAGGAAATACAATTCCTTGAGGAGTTTGTAATATGGCCTTTTGATTGTTACAGCCCACAGTGTTTGATAATAGGCTCGGGTCATAGTAGTTGTTGCCAGTGCCAAGATTATCATACCCGGCCCCATAAGTCATATAGATTCTATTCTCTTTAAATATTAACAGTCTATCTTGGAATTCGGTTAGCGCCGTTATGGGGCCGCCTTCAGCGTTACACTCTACAGTTAAATAATCGCTATGCTCGATTCCAAAACCCTTATCGATTGGTTTTGAATATCTGATTAAAACTTCTGGCCTATCTGCGTCTACAACAAAATGTCTGTTCTGATACAGACACTGCACAGAAAATGGAGGCGGCTGAATATTGTCTAGAATGCCTCCGGTAGTATATAGCGTCTCTTGAGATGTCAAGTCGTCGTCTGCAAGATTATCTGCGATACCAACAGACCTCTCGCTTCTGTCGCTGTTGCCAGTTGCACACCTATAATAGATTACTCCGTTTCCTGCCGTTCTATACAGAACAACCGTTATGTCGGCACGCTTTGTAAATGTAAGCGTTGGCACGGTTACAATTGTCTGCGTGTTACCAGTAGATGTCTCTATGGTTGCTGCAGGAGAAGGAGCAGACTGATACCTGTTTCCTTTCCTGTCTGTAAACTCATATACTGCTTTATAAGAATATGTTTTATCTACATCAAGATTTCCAGAACCATTTAATACTGGCGAAACTTTGTGCGGGTAACAAATAAATGGTTGTTCATATGTTTCTTGGCCATCAAACTCAAACGGCATAGAGCCAGGAATAATCAAAACGTCTTCGGTTTCACAAGTTTTTGCATTCCCAGCAATCATAGAAATCCATATCCTAGCCTGTCCAACATATTCTGGTTGATTATCATATATGGCTTCCGCCTGCAATGCGCCTAACAAGAACCATTCTTGTATTGTCTGTACATTTGTAGGGAAATTTGTATAATAGGCCCTGTTAATGAGGAATTTCCCATACATCATGTCGCTGTCTTCAAATATCACGTATGTCCACTGAGATGACACATCTACGCCAGTATGTCCGTTATGCGGAATGAGCAACATATGCATATTTGGGCTGTCATACCAAGGCTTTGAGGCTAATTGGGCTCCCATAAGCAAACTAGAGGCGGTCCCTGCGTCTCCTGTACCACCAGAATCTTCAAAAGTATTTTGATATACTTCTCTATCCCATGCTGGCGAGCCGACGCCCTGATCTTCAAGCGTCCAGAACTGTTTACTTAGAACAGAATCGATTGCGCAGCCGGCCATATTTACAACAACCATATCAGTATCAGAAGTGCTATATACAGTATCTTGAGTAATGACGACATTTGCCTCTTCGTCAAAACCAAGAGCATATATTCTATGCAATGGACCAGATTCTTCAGCATATGCCATCATGATGCCAGTATCTGTGGTCTGTTGGTAAATGGCCACTGCATGAGCGTCTACAGTTGTAAATGGCTCGTCTACCCACGCACTTTTTGTTGTGGTTGTTTTAAAACATATTAATTGTGGATATCCTGTTTGGTCAATACATGCAATTGCAATCGTTTGTGCCGTACCACCAAGATGACATATATCTATATCTGCAAGATATGCGGCTGGGACACCCTTAATTGAACCATTTAAAGTTTTAAGCTTTACGGCGCTTCCAATCGCTCCCGTAGAGGTGTTAACCTCTCTATATACCAAATCTCCGCCACCAGTTGTGCTATCAACATGAATGATATATAATCCGCTGGTCGTCGCGATACATCTTGGTGGAGAATTAGAATATCCATCAAGATCAGTATAATCTAGCTCTCTATCTGTATTAGAATCCCAAGTTTTTGCATATGCGCCAGAACCAGAAGCATTGCTGTTCCAAACTGACAGAAAAATGCTGCCTTGAAGAGCAACCTCAACTCCGCTGACCACGGTGTCTGACCTTGAATATATTTGCTCGATTTGCACCGTAGCATTTCCGATATAATCAATAACATCGAAATCGCTGCCATCGTATACTTTTACTTGGCCGGTGTTTCCATATGCAATGGCAATATCATCATATTGAGTTAGCCACTCTTCGCTATGAGCACCTATCTCTGTAGTTCCAAATCTTTTAGATATAACGCCAGCATGTTTATATACACCGTCCTCAACTCTTGTAAGGCCCTTCGGGCCAAGTTTTGGATCTGTATCTGTATCTAAGCCGCTTGCCAAAGATGCCGGAACTAGAGATTTGTTAATAGGCATATATTATACCTCTCCTTTTAATCTTTGTATTTGGTAATAACCATACCAAGATATCCAACATTAAATGTTGCGCCTGCTCCACCAGCACGCTGTACAACCAAATATCCATCATCACCTGAGGTTATGTTGTTTAAATAAATTGGGCCTCCTGAAGATGTTCCCTTGAATAGATCGTTAGTGATTCTTGCGTTTGGATAATATACTGTTGAGCCGTTTACCTGGAAACTAACCAAATAATAACCAGCACTGGGAATGGTGTCGCTAACAAATTGCCAATTTACTATATAATCTCCGTCTTCTTCAAAATGTACATATGTGCTCGCGGAATCAATATCCATGTTGTATAAATTAGATGGATAACATCCATAAGTTATAGGATACCAAACCCCTTCTGTAGTAAGCGTAAAATCAACAGAGGTGTTCCATCTTACAACACCATTAGCAGCTGCAGAAAGAGGAACTCCAGGAATTGTCCAATTTCCTGTGCCATCTAGATAATAATACCCATCATTATTTAGTTTTGGTAGAAGTCCGTGGCGCGACGATGTTGCATCCAAATCTGTATTATCATCTGGAGTTGCTAAATCATCTAACTTGATGGCATCCGATCCTCCAGATTGATGAGATGTGTTATGTGCCAGAGGAGTTTGGCTATCTGCAAGTAGCCCGCTTAATCCTGTTACATCTATTTCATCTGCTCCACCATTTTCATGAGTGGAAGCGTGTGACAATGGCGTTTGGGCGTCTGCAAGCAGGCCGCTCAGCCCAGAAACACTAATCTCGTCTGAACCGCCATCTTGATGTGTTGAGGCGTGTGCCAGAGGAGTTTGGCTATCTGCAAGTAACCCACTCAATCCTGTGACATCTATCTCGTCAGCATAGCCGTCTTGGTGAGTAACGGCATGAGACAGTGGGGTTTGAGCATCTGCCAACAGACCACTCAGACCAGAAACATTTATCTCGTCTGAGCCACCGTTTTGATGAGATGTTTTATGAGATTGTAAATTAATCTCTAACTGCTCGTCGCCGCCAGGGTTTAGAACGGTTACAATAATGCTGTCTCCAGCAACGATTTTTTGTTCCAGGAAACCCCTAGAAGTATCGTCGTCTGAAACATATGTTTTATAGTCACTTGCCACTACTGGATCCTCCGCTTTAATATGATGCATACTCATATTTAAATTATATATTTCTATATATTTGCTTGAATCTGCGGTTTTGCCCCAAACCTCAAAATAATCGCCGGACTCACAATCAAAAAAGAATACCTCTGGCAAAAGAGCCGTTGGGTTTGATAGAAACCTATATCTAAGGGTTTCAGTTAATAGCGTGCCGTTTTTATATATCCCAACTCTATCTGAGGCTCCACCATACATTTGTACGTCTACATTAAAATCCATTTTATATGTGCCGGCAACATTTACAGTAATAGAAAAATCATTTGCGTCAACAGACACGTTGCCTGCGCCGTCACTATAGCCGTCCCACGTAGCGCTTACTAGGCTGTTGTTTATCTGTTCCCACGTGTCTACAGCAGCAAACGTTCCAGATTTGGGAGTCTGATTTCTGTTAAACTCAACTCTTCCCCATGCAGCGTATCCATCTTGTATGTCTATTTCTGAAGATACAAAAAGTTCAGACCAGTTACCATAACCATCTAAGAACCTGTCGGCCTCTCCGCTTAATCTTGGCAATAAACCATGTTTAGACGTAGAGGCGTTCAAATCTGTATTATCGTCGGGCTCAGCCAGATCATCTAGCTTTATTTCATCTGATCCGCCTTCTTGGTGCGTTGATGCGTGTGCATCAAGATTAATTTCTATTTCTTCATCTCCACCAGAATTTAAAACATTTAAAAAGATGCCAGTACCTGCCGCAGTTTTTTCTTGTAAATAATCAGCCGTGGTATCGTCAGATGACACCTTTACAACGGGATTTCCGCTTTCAGATTGAATAACAAATGGAAATGCGATCCAATTTCTATCTGGTCTTGCCATAAACAGCGAACAGCTTTGCGGCTCAAGCCTTACTATACCCTCTCCACTTATTGTTGCGTTTGTGTCTGAGGGAACAACAGATACAAGAGATCCTGCACCATATGCATCATCATTTCTGATGATAACAACTCTGCCCTGATCTTCTGGAGTTATACGCTGTAACGTTAATATAATTTCTTCGTCTGGGCCTGGCAAACACGTATAGACGCCGCCGGTTTTGGCCATTGTGTTTTCTGAGATATTGGTCGTAGGCAAACCAAACGGAATGTCTGCATATTTAGATATTAAGTCGATAGACTTGGAGATACCATCACTAAGATCGACAAGCTCCTCTCTATCTGATATGACTTTTTTTGTTCTAATTTTACGTGACATTAATTTTCCTTTGGGCCGATACGATGTGCTGCAAAACAGATGTAATCAAATGCCATCGCTCTTGACCAACAGTTGCCGCAATAAGGCCAATATCCATATGCTTCAAAATAATCTCCAGGGTCGCACTCTTCATAATGACGAATAACAATGCGGTGTTTGCCTGGATATAGACACGGTATTTTATATTTTGTTTCAGGAATTCGTGTGCCATTTTTATATATTATAATATGTCCAAGCTCTGAACAACTAGCACCTATCGCACTTATCGTGATGTGCGTGCTTAGTATTGTGTAATATGTTCCATAAGTCTTTGCTGTTATTGTATAGCCGTCTGAGTCCATGTAATATCCGTCAGAATAATAATCCCACGGCGGAACTTCATAATAAGAATTTGATTCGTCTAGCCTAAACGCAACAGGATCTTCAAGCTCTGTCTCAATAAATGTGTTTTCTCCAGCTTTTATAAAAGCCCACCCAGTTGTGCTTTGCCACACCGGAGATGACCAATCTCCCAGACCGTCTAAATATTCGTACCCATCATTGCTTAATTTTGGTAACAAGCCGTGTCTTAATGTTGAAGAATCTAAATCTGTATTGTCGTCTGGCTCCCCAACGTCATCTAGCTTAAAACTGTCAGCACCGCCACTTACATGAGTATATGCATGAGCGCCAAGTGATATTTCTAACTCCTCAGCACGAGATGGATATTTCACACTAACATTTATATTGTCTCCAGCAACAATCTTATTAACAAGAAAATCTTCTGTCGTGTCATCAGATGATACCTTAACAAGCGCCGGCAAAAACTTTGAAAACTTCGCGGCAATCCAGTTTCCATCTTCTTTTAATATAAACCACGACGACTCTCCTTCTGCCAGGGTCAAATAACCATCGTAATTAATGGTTTTACTATCATCTGCCGGGACAACTTTGACAAATGATCCAGAACCATATGCATCATCGTTCTGAACTAATATGTTTTGCCCCACCTTTCCTATATTTGCTTTTTCAAGAGTGATGACAACAGTATTGGCATCCCCCGGCCTACAAACATATGTATTTCCTAATAGTGCTGATATATTGTTTGTTACATCAACCACGGCATAACCAAACGGCTTGTCTATCTTATTAGACAAAAAATCTACGGCTTGTCTTACGCCATCGTTGAAATCTATTATCTCTTCGTTGTCAGATATAACCTTCTTGATCCGAACTTTGCGATCAGCCATTGTTTATTACCACCAGTGATATTTGGATGCTCTGTACATATCCACAACGGTTTTTGGTTTTCCTACATCTTGCTCTGCCGAACGTATGATTCTTTGTTCCACCTCTCTTAGCTGTGCTATAAATGTTGAAGGATCTTCTCGTTTAACGGCACAGGCTTTAATTGCCGTAGAAAGAATAACATGTTCCTGCCAATGATTTATAAATCTAAATGTATCTGCTGGGTCATCTAATGCCGTTGGCAGAGGAATATACGTTAAACGAACCGTACCGCTCCACGTAGGCGTTGGATGAAACTCTATTTGCTGCCCAACAATCAAATATCTCGTGGTCCACTTATGCTGAGAAGAACAAGCATAATCATATCTTTCATCAAAATCAAACCTATCCAATACCGCATATCCGTCTTGGTTTGATGGATCTTCAACCGCCACTTGCTTCAGTTTGTAGAAATCGCTAGGAAGATCATAACCCTTTGTCCCAGAAACTACAGATATGTCACCATTGTTAAGGAAATAACTATCCTCATGTCTGGTTACAAGATCGTAGAAAGCCGCTATTGAAGAGTTAAGCCATTCTGTTAGCTGTGAGTCGTCAAAATCGTCTTTGCTCCAACCACCACGTCCTCTGACTGCTAATTGTAGGTTTTGAAGCGTCTCAGATGTAGACGGCTTTGTTTGCTCCGCCAGATTTCTCTTGGCAAAGCTGGTTATTCTTTGCTCTGCCTTCTGTAGCTGAGCCATATAGAGCTGAGGATCTGTACCAACGGCCCCTGCACACTTCATGGCGCAATCAAGTATCACATACTCTTGCCAGTTGTTATATAGAGATACGGAATCAGAAGGATCAACAAGGTTTGTATAAACTGGTAGATATTCTAGGCGAACTGTGCCGCTCCAGGTAGGAGTTGGGTGTAAATGTAGAGTGTTTCCTCTGATATGATACCTTGTATTAGCTTTTGTGCCAACATATGAGCTATCATAGCGTTCTGTCCAGTTGAAATGATTCATGGTGCTATATTCGTCTGCTAATGAAGAATCATATGCGTCTACTCCAACTACTTTAAAGAAATCGCTTGGCAAATCGTATTCTCTGGTGCCAGAACTAACTGCCACATCCTCATATGTAAGGAAATATGAATTATCTACTTCGCAAATAGTATCTCTTAATGCTGAGATGCTGCTATTAATCCAGCCCGTTAGCTGACTATCATTTATTTGCTCTTTTGTCCAACCGCCCCTTGCTCTAATTGCTAATTGTAAGTTTCTTAATGTACCTTCGGTACTTGGAGTGGTTTTATCAACAAGATTCTGTAACGCAAAAGCTTTTATTCTTTCTTCACACTTTTGCATCTGCGCCATATATACTTGAGGATCTTTGCCCGTTGCGGCGCAAGCTTTAACACAAGCGTTTAGAACGACATGTTCCTGCCAATTATTATATAGAGATACCGTGTCCGTTGGGTTAACAACGTTTGTATATACAGGAATATATTCAACTCTTACAACCCCAGACCACGTTGGTGTTGGGTGCAGATATAAATTATCACCTCTTACATGATATCTGGTAGTTGCTTTTTCGCTGGTAAATACATCATATCGTTCTTCCCAGTTAAAATGATTTAGTGCATAGTAACCATCTGCCAACGCGGCATCATATGCGTCTACTCCAACTACTTTGAAAAAATCTGCCGGCAGTGCATATTCTCTGGTTCCAGAGCTAACGGCAACATCGTCGTATTCAACAAAATATGAAGGATCAATAGCACAGATTATATCTCTAAGCTCCGAGACAGATGAGTTAATCCAATCGGTTAGCTGACTATCTCTTATGTCTGTACGCAGCCAGTTGCCACGATTTCTAACCGCAAGCTGCAGATCTTGAAGAGTTCCAGATGTGGAAGAAGCTTTCTGCTCATGGATATCTTGCACTGCAAAACTAGTGATTCTTTGCTCTGCTCTTTGCAGTTGTGTCAAATAGTTAGCTGGGTCAAGGCCCGTAGCAATACTAGCTTTAACACACACATCTAGCATAATCCATTCATGCCAGTGATTGAAGAGGTCAAAGGTATCTGTTGGGGACGAGAGAGCAGTGTATCTTGGGATATATTCTAAGCGTACGATTGCCGACCAATTTGGGGTAGGATGAAAATGAATCTGGCTGCCTCGGATATGATATCTTGTGTTGCTTTGCGTAGCGGTATAAGTATCATCGTATCTTTCTGTCCAGTTAAATTGCTTCATTGTGGCGTAGCCGTCTGTCGCTCCAGAATCTTTTACATCTACACCTATTAATTTATAGAAATCAGATGGAAGGTTGTATGCTCTTGTACCTGAAGCAACCGAGATGTCTTCATATTGAACAAAATAGGAAGGGTCGCTTTGACAGACTAGATCTCTAAGAGCTGCTATGCTCCCATTAATCCACTCAGTAAGCTGATTGTCAGAAAGATCTTCTCTTTTCCATGGGCCTCGGTTTCTTACGGCAAACTGCAAATCTCTTAGAGTTTCTGCAATTGGAGAGGTTTTTGGTTTTACAATATTATGAACGCCAGTTGCTACCAAAAGCTTTTCGGCTTCTGCTTTTTGAGAAACATAAACGGCAGGGTCTGTCTCTTCTTTTGCACAACATTTAATGGCTACATCACAGATAATCCATTCTTCGCCAATGCCATTTATAGTATCGAAACTATCCGAATTGCTTGAAAGATCTTCAAACACCGGAACATATTCAACTCTGACCGTACCGGTCCATGCCGGTTCCGGCTGGAACTCTATGACATAGTTGCCTTCCCTAGAATATTCGGCTGCAGACGTAACTCCATGAACCATATAGCGAGTAGACTCTTTCGCTGATGTGAAAAAGTCATCATATCTTTCCTCCCAATTAAATGATTCTAATACGCTATATCCGTCTGCCGTAGTATCTGCCACGGCCACGCCGCTTAGCCTATAAAAATCTGTTGGAAGGTCATATTCCTTGGTTCCAGAAGAAACAGAAATATCTTTACGTTTTAAATATCTCCACGGATCTACTTCGGACATTAGCGAATAGAACTTGAAACATGCATCATTGATGAAATTCGTTAATTGAGCATCTGTGATGTAAGCCGAATTCCATTCGCCTCGTTCCCTAATCAAATCGCGCAAAGTTGAAAGAGTAACCAATCTGGCCATTAATTATACCTCAAGTGATTTTTTTAATAAAAACCGTCCACCACGACTTAATCAATGCTAACTCGAAGGCCGTGATAGCACCGCTCCTCAGGGCCTCTACCCTTGCGGAGGATTAATCCATGGGGACGGTTGTTTTATTAATCGTATTCCTTTTCGTTCTTCAGCATACAAGCTTTGACGAAGTTCTTCAGGTGCATACCAAGTCCTTCGGCATCTTCATCCTCTATAGCCTTTAGGATTTCGCTGGCCATCTCGGCATACATGTTTTCTTTCTTTTTCTCTTTCTTTTTGCCTTTCTTTTTCTCCGCTTCAAGGGCGATTAACAAACCAATGGAAGGCTTTTCTCCTTTTTTCATTTGTTATTCTCCTTATGCGTCTGCCGTAGAAGTTTTTACCTTAAAGCTGACAAATACAGTACCAGTAAGATCAGCGGCCGCATTATTACGACCAACTTCCATCTTAACATAGCCGTCTCCAGAACTTACACCGCTAATGCCTTCTGTCTGGTCTTCAACTAGCCATGAATGATATGCATCGATTCCCTCATGGAGAACCAAAGCGGAAGCAGATACAAGACCGAGATATGGCTGGTCAAAAAGAACAGTATAGGCTCCAGCGCCTGTACGAGTTACAGAGGTAACACCCTTGATGTCTGTGGTGCCAACGGCACCTGCTACTACAGTAAAATTTCCACAAATGTCTAGCAATCCTGGCCTGAAAGAATACAGGAATTGCTGCCTTAATTTACGAACCATTGAGTTCCTCCCTCCCCGTTATGTACGGGATGCACACAGGTTTTTACGGGGGCATAAATTTAAATTTAACCCTCCACCACGATTTATCATGATGGAGGGTTTTCTATATGTTAGCTGATGCTAATCCTTGCATTATGGCCCGGTGCTAAGCAGGCGAGCTGAGAGTAGCTACCGATTCTTACTTCTAGAGCGTCTTGATTGTATACTCTAGAAACCCTCAGACCATCGTCATCGATGATGCGCACAGGCTCTTCCATCGAAAGCAATTCCCAAGAATCAAGCTCTAGCAACCAGATTACTCCGGTTGGGCACTTGGTTGCGGGGACGCACTCGATAGGACCACCCGGTCCATACATCTGAATGGTGTCGAAACCAGCCTTGGCCAATCCGCCAGCATCTCGCTGTACCTTAGAACCTAGCTCGTTAACTAGCTGACGCCAGGTGCTGAAAGCCATGAGAGCGACGTCTGGACGACCAGAACCTTGTTCACCAACGTCTGCAGCGGCATTGATGATTGCCTCTTCATACGTGCTGCCAGTACCGTCGAAACGAACACCAGCAAGACGAACTACGTCAACAGTTCTGTCAACGTTGAAGAATGCAGTCGCGCCAGGAGCAGTGGCCGGAACCCAAGCCTCTAGACCAGAAAGCTTAACATTGGTGCTACCATTTGCAGCATCTCCCTCGCGGTAGATGTAGTCTCCAGCGGTAACACCGGCACCGCTAGCGATTGCCGTAAGAGCGTCAACCGTCATGGAACCCGCATCCCTATCGATGTCGGTTACCGTGACAGATCCGGTCCTAAGAGCACCACCGTCGGTAGCGGAGAACACCAGCTCCATGCCAGCGGAAAAGTTATTTACGTCTTTTACGGTAGCGAGCTGGAGGGTTGTACCAGTTGCGTTGGCATTACAGGTACCGATAGATCCGGTGCCACCACGGAAAAGGTGGGTTTCCAGATCGTTAGCGAGACCGTTGATTGCCCTATCAACACAGTACTGAACGTTCTTGATAAACGCACCCTTGTCATTCTTTGCAGCAAGAGCTGCCTCGGTGTCAATAACACCAACCGAGTAAGATTTTACGGTTGATACCTGAAACGAAGCAAGCTCAGACGAGCTAACGTTACCCTGAGCGGTCGAGAAGTCAGCGCTGATACCCTGAGAATCTTCTACGATTACGGGGTATGGCGTGTACTTACCTTGAATGTCTTGCGATTTCTTAAGCATGGACAGGAACGGACGAGCGCTTTTGTTAAAAGCAAGTTCCTGAATTTTTTGACCTTTGTACAGCTCTTTTAGAGCCGCATCAAGAGCGGTCCTTGACATATTAGCCATTATAGCCTCCTAAAAGTTTTATTTTAAACGCTTAGGAGAACGTGTTTTCTGCTCGGTTAAATTCTACTCTTTTAGTTCTCTGAATAATAACTATACCGCGTTTTTGTATAATTATTATTCTTTCTGTTGTGCTGCCATTGCTGCTTCTAGAGCTGCTATGGCATTTCGTTTTCTTTCTTCATCACTAGGATTCTGTGATGATGCTGCGGTATCATTCATTGCTGAGGTAACCGTAGCTGTCTTTTTCGGTTTCTGCTCATTCGCTGTCTGCTTAGGTTGCGATGCTTCCATATTTGTTGTATTAAAATAGTGCTTGAACTTATCTATTTGTGCTGCCCCTTTAAGTGTCTGCTCGATATTATTCTCATAGTATTCTTCCACCATGTCAAGCACTGTAGCGTATTGTGGCAACGCCTCTTGTTCTGGAACTCCATCGGCTACATTCTGTTGAAATATAACCTTTGCTGTCTCTAGAACATGCTCATAACTTCCGCTTCGTGCGAGAGATGTCACGATTGGCCATTTCTCTGGCGCGCTAGAAACTACTTCTCCGATTCTTTTATATTCGTTTTGAACTTGAACCTCTAGCTCTTTTCGCGCTTGAGCGTTTTCCAAAGCCGCCAGCTTTTCTTTAAGGGCCTTAAGCTCGGCGTTTTCTTGCGGTTCTTCATGCCGCTCTTCCGTTTGGCCCGTATCCCCATTAACAATAAGATCTAATATTTGGTCTGGACCAACTCCGAGCTGCTGTAGCGCTTCTGAAGGATTTTCATCAAACTGTTGTTTAAACTGGCTAAATGTATCCTCTTGCTTTCCCGCTTGTTTCAGCTGTTTCTTCAATCGCTGCAGCTCATAATCTTGCTCTGCGATCCTACTATATAGAGACGTCTTGCTTTCTTCTTGTTCTTGCGGCTTTTCTTGTGTCTCTTGGGCTATGGCCTCTTTCTCTTCCACATTTGGTTCTGCTTCTTCTTCGCTAAGGGCTCGTATTGCTGATTCTACTCGGTTTTTTTCTTCTAGTGCCTTAGCTTTTGCTGCATCTTGATAAATTTTCTGTCCGTCTTGAATTTCTGCCGTCGCAACTATCTCTTCGTTTCTGCTCATAGTCTTGTTTCTCCTGTTTATGCAAACATCATTATTAATTCCGTCGAATTAATAGATGATGATGTCTTTATCTTGGCAAACCTCCTGCTCCTCCCATAAGCTCAGATGGCACTGGTGGAGGTCCAGTCGGACCGGCTTCTCCTGGAGCCATTGGGGTCTCCATTGGGGCCTCCATTGGAGCTTCGCCGCCTATGCCAGGAACTCCAGCTAATGGAGATGGAACTTCTCTGCCAGGTAGCGTTGGCCCAAGGGCCTCGGCCCCACCTGGCATCGTCATCTCTGTCTCTGGAGGCGGAGGATTCAATAAATCATTTGCTTCAGACAGCCATCTTAGAACAAGGTCCAATCTCTCTGCAGACTCTCCTCTAAGCTTGGCTCTTAAATAGTAATGTGTTCCTAATTTAATTCCTAATGCTAAATTCTGATATGGAAGCGGTTCTACATATTCTCCTTTAGCCAACATATGTTCCATCGTAGCTTCTATATCGTCCATTGCAGAATTCATTAAAGAATTATACTTTTCCAAGTCTGGGAAATCTAATAGGTTCCCAGCGATGTCTGGGCCAATTAAACCGGCCTTCATCATATCTATAACGGTTTCAAGCTTTCCTGCTGGGGTATTGGGTAGAGATGAAGCGGGATATACTTTAAGAATGAATTGTTCTTCATCCATCTTTACATCCGACCATTTAATCCTTTCAACAAAGCTTTTGCCATCATATTTAATGCTAAGCTCTTCTCCGCTTTCTTCTAGTCGCCTTGCGCATCCCATTATTTTCTTGGCGAGACCAACAAACATATCTTCAAATGCTCTTGAAACTGTAGAGAATCTTTGGGACTCTACATCCTGTAGCGTTCTAAGTGCTACGCCAGATTCGATTCCCGCTGGCTTTGTAGATGTGGCAGATAGCTGAGAAACTCCGGCGACTTCAAAAGCTCTACGATATAGAGTTTCAAGCTGTTGAAATATCTGTGGGTTAACGGCAGGCGGAACCTCTATTCTTGGGGGAATGTTGCCGCTATATTCTATCATTCTAGCCATCTCGTTTGACAACAGCTGGTCATCAGATATATCTGAACCTCTTGGTTTCAAAATATATGGAACAGATAAAAGATGCATGTTGTCTCTTACCTTGCTCAACAGATTGTTAATCTCTCTTTGAATGCCCTCAAGCTCTTCTGCTAGCCCAACGCCATGCCACCCCATGACATCTTTGGACCATCTAATCACTACAAATGGGAACGCTTCTTCGTCCCACTCTTCATCTAGAAGTATACCACTTTCTATACAAATAACATGCCTACCTTTTGTTTCTCCACACGAAAGGTGCCAAGCCTCATATACTTCTATCATATCCCTAGAGGCTGAGAAATGATTGCCAGTGAAAAGCTTTGCTCCTCTGATAATCTGCTCATGCTCTGGAAACATCGAGATTAGCGCTTCTCTTGAGACAAACTCTTTCTGAAACATTGATCTTGGTTCGCCATTAAGAGCCGAGTTGTCGTCAACCACGATCCTAGACGGGTGAACCTTCTCGATCTTAATGACTCCATCAATTTCAAACACCTTCAAAATACCAATACCATATATACACGCATCTCTTAATGCATCTGTAGCTCTTGCATGAGCGTCAGTGTTGTAGAGGATTCCATCTACAAACTTCTCTAGGTCCCGGGCCCTCTGTTGCTGCTGCTCGCTTCCTTCTTCTGTAAGGAATCTTGGTTTTGGTTTATTCATTGTAATCTTGCTTACTACAGTATCTGTAGCAGATTTAATTACATTATATGTAATGGGCCAGAACATTTCTCCGGTTTCTATATTTATATGCGATACGAACCAATCTCCTGGCTCGAATCCCTTCACTTTCTTGGCTTTATAAAGGCTAGCAAATCTAATGTTATCTGTAGTTCTGCCCTCTTGCTCCGTGATGATGCTGTCAACGGTAGAGATTAGGTCATTGCAAACGCTACCCTCTTCCGCTTTGTGCCAGTATCTAGCCGAGTATTTTGCCATTTATAAAGCTCCCTGTTAAAATCCCTCTCTTTCTTGTTTTCTTTTTCTTAATACTCTCTGCCATGTTTGATTGTATAATCTTTCTTCTTCGGCTTTCCAGTATTCTTTAGAGCCAACTTCTGGCTTTTCTTTTGGTTTGTTTTGTATATAATGATACGCTTGTCTATAAGCATAAAGCATTGCGTCACACAAATGGTTTGCCAATGCTGGGTTTTCTTCCCTATCGCCGTTTGGCTTTTCTTTCCATGTAAGCTCAAATAGTTCTGTTATTAACGGACGACAAGCTTTATCGATAATCTTTATCTTGCCAGACACGAAATCGCTATTTATTATCTCTATCCAATCCGCTTTCGATGTCTTTTCTGCAGCGTTGATCTGTATGTTGTATCTATATGTAAGCTCTTGGGTTATGGTTTTTGAGCCTCCGCCACCGGTATCGGCAACGATATAAATATATTCTCCGTATTCTTTAGTATAATGCTGCAGCTGGGAAGCTATAGCGTCTGGAAGCATTTGGGGCTTTTTGAAACAATCTATAATATAAAAATTAGGATCATTCTTTATGTAACAGCCAACAACAAAAGCACAATCGTCGTTCCAGCCGATATCTACCCCTGCTATATAAGCATAATTATTAATAGAAATTTGCTTCGGTAACTCATTTATTACATTGATATTTGGATTAAATCTATATACTAGCTCCGTTTCTTCTACCGCCCACTGACCAAGATACTCTCGCTTAAACCAAGGGTCCTCTTCAACATGAGGATTAATAGCTTTAAGCTCTTGTATTTCCTCGAGATATTGCCTAGAAGTATATGGGTTTCTGCTCGTGTTCCATGCAAATCTACTCCATCCAGGGATATCTTTTGTAGTGGCATCATAAAAGATGCCCTTCATAACGCTTCTGGGCGTTCCTGTGAGGTATAGTTTGCCTTGGGGACGAGCATCGATCAGCGTCGGTATCAACACGCTATCTATTAAATATTTAAGGAGCGGAAAAGAGAAAGAACCAGCCTCATCTATAGCAACTATATTGAATGCTGCACCCAAATATCGTTCTGCCTCTTCTTGAGTCCCCTTAGCCCCGCCACATTCTATAGAGCTTCCGTTTGAAAACACAGCGGTTAGAGAAACCTTATTAAACGTGATGTTTAGCTCATATTCCTTGTCTAGCTTCTGCAATATTTCCCAAGCTATACGTTTTATGTTTTCTCTGGTTAGGGCCAGATATAGACAACGGCTGTTTGGGAATATTAGGCATTGCATCACCATTATACAACAAATGGTCCATGATTTCCCAGCCCTTCTGGACGTTAATATAGCTACTTTACGTTCTTCACACTCTGCAACATCTTTCTGCTCTTCAAATAAAGAGCTATATATTTGTCTGGCTTTGCGTCTTGGAGCAATGCGTCGTTCAAGCTCAGCTATAACAGAATATAGATCATCCCTCATCTTTCTTCGGCCTTCCAGGCCTCTTTGGCTCTATCTCATCATACACTATCCATAGAATATTGTGCATTGGCACGAAAACATTTAGCTTCCTGACAGCATTATGCATTAGAACGCCATTCTTAGATTCTTTAAGAGTTATGTTTCCCTTATTATAAATGTGGTTGTTTCCTTCATGGCTAAACACCACGTCCCTTACCCTCATGCTTTTTATTTTCAATGTTCCTGCTCCTTCGTCATTTCTCCTAATAAATGAGGTCCATATTCTAGATTCCACCGCTTTTCATAATGGACAATAGCGGTAGTTTTCGTGGTATACAATATAGGCTCGTCAAAGTTCTCAAATGCCGCTTCCATTAGCCTCGTGGCTATCTTAGCCCTGCGAAAATTCTTCTTTACATATATGAAATGTAAAGCTCTATTATCTCTATTGAAAACGACATAGCCGAATATCTGATCGCTGTTGGAGGGGTTCGACCCCACCAGCATTTGGCTATCAAATAATATACGGGACAACAGCGCGGTCCCTGCAGCGAAATACCAATACTTCTCTAATGAATTAAATGGCTTATTAAACCTAAGAGATGTGAGCCAAGAGTTGAAGAGATATTGTCTATCGCTTGGCTGTGGGCTTCTAATCTCTATCTCTAGGTCATATGACATTATTCCTCTTCATCTGGTTTAAATATCTCATGAGAGCTTTCATCTACTACTAGCTNTGGGATTTCTGCGGCATCNGTTGTATCTGGCTCTAACATTCGGACTTTTAACCAATTAGGAAATCCTATATCAATCCTGCCGCCTTGTAGCCAGAAGCCCTCATCAACAAAATCCTTAATATTATCATAGCGATCTTTGCCGTAGCGCTCATATATTGGTCTTAATAGTTCAATGATAGCGTGGCTCATGTCTATCTTGCCATCATCCGTCTCTACATTGGTCTCAATCTTGATATCCGTATTGGTCATAATCTATTTCCTCATAAAAGTCTTCCTTATGCCCCATCTCTCTCAATAAATCTTCATCTATAAATGTTTCTGCTATATATGCTTCCCTTGGCAACCTTAAGAGTAGCTCATCTACAGTATCAAGCTCTACAGGCCAATTGTATATCGTAATCATGGGATGATAGCCATCGGAAAACTCAAACATTTCAATGCCTACCTCTTCATAATATACTTTAAGCTTTTCCGTTAGCTTCTGTAGATATAGAGTTTCTAATAAATTTTCCAGCTCCCACATGTCAGAGAAACATATGGACATCGTGCCATCTGGATCTCTAAATTCGTTCATTGCTGTATAGCCTTTTCTAGCACTTTAATATCACAAGCTATCCTGCCATTATCATTTTGTCCGATAGTAAAAGATACCTTGTCATCTTTTTGTAGAGTCTTAAAGCCTTCTGCCACTATATGCTTCCAATGGCAAAATACATCTTTATCAAAATCTGGGCAATCTATAAATCCCCAGCCTCTCTTGTCGTTAAAGAATACTACAACTCCTTCATGTCTTGTCTCTTGTTCCATTATTTCTCCTTCGTTCTATCATTCCTATAAGAACAGCTTGCGGCTTTGTTGTCGCCTCTTATTTTGATACTTATTTAAAATAGCGGCCTGTCGTTTTTTGTCCTCTTTCCTCGTAACACCACGAAAACTTTTTATTTCTTCAATGCGCACTACTTCTTGATCATATAGCAGCTCATCATATGTGACTCCAATGATTTCCTTTGCAATTCGCCAGCAACCACCCTGCAGCGCCTTGTCCTTAAAAATTCCAACGATTTTTATTTTAATAGCAATTATGGGTACTCTTAAAAAATGTCTGCCAGCCCATAGTTTTACATACCAAGGATGGATGTATTTTCGTTCCATTATTTCTCTTTTAATCTCCTGCCATTGCGTTCAGGACGTCTTGGTTTGTGGCGCTAATGACAAACCCTTTCTTTGTAGATACGCTCTCAGCGAAATCTATTATATCTTGCCTATCATATCCTGCCGCAACGGCATCGGTTATAAACTTTTCCAAAGCAGCATTAAACATTGTATATCTCAGGGCCGCTTCCCAACAATCACAAATTGGCGCTTTTGGCATGGCTCCTCCTTTAATTTGTAAGACTTGTTATAAGCCTTTCTGCATATTGCTTGATTTCCCGATCATCCATCTTGGTAAGGTCCATGTCCCTCAACTCATTAAGCTTTTCTAAAGATACAATATTGCTAAGACTTCTCGTCAAGTGTCCCACTATAATAGCGAGATCCTTGGCTTTTATGCTAGAATCCCTAGCCTTTATCAAGGAATATGACATTAAGTTCTTTAATTCATTGAGTAATTGCTCCGTGGTAGGTGGGGTAATGTAGCCCACAGAGTTTTCTGGAGTGATTATTGTACGTTTTACATGTCCTTTAGGACTTTTACTTCCCATATATAGTTTGCTCCTTAGGGACCGCAGATGCTCTACACCATTATCACAAAAAAACCGCCAACTTGGCCTTGATTTGGTGTAGAGGGCGGATAATAATAAGAAATATTATATTGTTAGGTTATAGAGCTTTAGAGCTATTATACTGTAGAGCTTTAGTGTATAGAGCTGTTATACTGTAGAGCTGTTGAGTTATAATGCTGTAGAGCTTTAGAGCTACTATGTTTATTGCTTACTACTTACTCTCCTTACAAAATAAGACTCTTTGTTTTCTGCTGTTTCTTGTTATTATCTACTCATATCAGAGATCGTATTTTAAATGTGGCGGCTAGGGTAGAGAACGATGATACATCCTAGCCGCCGAGATTTCTTTTTACAGTTACCAAAAAAGGGATTATTTTGGTGATAGCGCTTGCTGGTCAAGACGAACTCAAGCGCTTTATGGCCGAAGAATAAAAGAAATCAAATATATACAGCTTTATTGATAGATTTTTATTTGGGGCGGGGCTTTTTGTTGCGTTTTTTGTTGGGCTTTTTGATAATGTTTTTAAGTTCTTTATAGTCTTCTAGAAGCTCGTCATCGTATGCTGTTAGATAATCTGGGTCTTCTTGCCACCATTCATCGGCGTGAGGATCATCTCGAAGCCAAAAGCGAGTATACTCTGGATCAAGCGTAAGCATATAATATAACAGCTTATCTAGTTCATTTGGCTCATATTGTATCTTTTCTCTTAGCTCGCATATTTCTACATTTTCATTATGACCGCGTTTTTGTTTAGAGAACAAGCCCTTTTTCCAGTATTTTTGATAACAGGCATTACACAACCCTCTGCAACGTATCTCTTTACTTTTACAACCTTCGTTTATACAATAATTGGATCTTCGTTTGTTTGGTTTAACATTTTCTAAGCCCTTATGTCTTCTATAAAGATGTCTTTGATAACAAGACGGACACAGCCCTAATGCTTTTACTTTATTTACGCAACCTCTGGTTTTGCAATAAGCCATTTTCTCTTTTCTGGCTTCATAGTAGCACTTACTACATAGTTTTTTTGCAAATACTGGTTTTTCACAACCTTCGGTTTTACATTTTGGCTTCATTTGTTTCCTTTAATTATTGTATAAATTGTATTATTGACTAAAACGATTACTGTATAAATTGTATTACACATTAATAAGATGTTGATATTATTGGGTAGGTCGTTTTGAGGTAGGATTTTAAAACGCAACCGATTTTATCGGTGTTTGAATGTTTAGCAGCCAAGGCTGCATATGGAAGAGTTAATTAATTATTTCCTGTGTTTACCCACAATCCCCAATGCAGAGATTGCATTCGCAATCAAAGAAGATTTTTTATTAGATTGAAACCTTATGTTAACAAACAGTTCGTCCGCTCAAATCCCCAAGCCACATTTCAGCAGCTCGTCTCGGGTCCTTTGCTTGCGCTCACCGAGCGTGATTGATGCGTTATTAAGGAAGGCCACCCCTTGGCTTCTAGAGGCAATATTGCCGTCGCCGACAAGTTGCCCTGGGCAGTTCGTCTTGATGACCAGACCCAGCGGTCCTTCCCTTTCACACTTGTTTGTGTTCAAACTATTTGTTGGTCGTTGCATCATATCTCTCTACTTACGTTATAGCAGAATATTAGCAAGAGTCAAGGCACTTTTTTCATTTTTTTCAACTTTTTTTGGCCGATGAACATCTTGTACTCTTATATATTATATAATATTAGTAGTTCTGTGCGGCCAATCAACAATTATTTTGTTCGTGGCAAAAAACAACCGCTACATAATTATTTAAACATAAGTGTCGTATATTATGTGGTTTCTATCAATAAATTATTATTATTATGAATTTTAATAATCTATTTTCATGCAAGGAGGATACACATGGGAAAGAAAAAAACTAACAACGTTAATGTGCTTATAAGACTCAACAAAGATGTGCTGTCGTATTTGAAAGAAGTCGCGTCAGATTACGACATTACCGTAAACAAATTCATCAGCGAGCTTGTATGTCAAGAAGTTGCGCTAAGAAAAGCTGCTGACAGAAGCTATGACAAATTCGTCAAAGATGTTAAGAAGGCAGATGAAAGCTGCCTCAAAAACATAGAAAAAAGCAATGGATGAGCGAGACCTATTAATTGAAAAGCAGAAAAAATTAGTAGAAAAAATCGAAAAGCTTATTAAAGAGATTTCTGAACGTGAGAAAGAATTCGCAAAGCCAATTGATATTTATAAGCTACTCGGAGATGATAATGGCAAATCTGCACCCGTTCGCAAAGGTCGTTCTAAAGGCACTCGTAAGAAAAGGAAAAAGCATAGATAGTTGGCTCGACTCTATGGGGATTACCGATCCGGATGAGATTGAACAAATAAAGAAAATGTTTAGGCCAAGAAGGGTTGTAAATTCGAACACATTTGGGAGGGCCGATGGATACAAATAATAGCACGCCAATAAGATGCTGCAATACCTGCAAAAAATACAAAGTCTTAAGTGCCGAGAATTTCTATCGTCGTGGCGACGGATTACAGCATGCATGTAAGCTTTGCCAAAAAGAAAAAAAGAAAAGCTTATCATCGCCTAAACAGAGAAAGTTGTAGATTTAAAGCTAGAGAGCGCTACCATGACAACCAAGAACGTCGTAAGGCTTACGCTAGAGAATATTATAGGAATAACAAACAAAAATGCAGAGAAAAATGTGATAGTTGGCAATCGGAGAACATGGACGTAGTAAGGCGCATACAGAAAGAATTCATGTCGGCCAATTACAACAACAACGAAAACTTCCGCAAAGCTCACCTTATTAGAACCAGAATTAATCACGCATATAAAATTCTAGTAAATAAAGGATATTGCCAGATAGCCAAGAACAGAGATATAGATTATTATGCCATTCTAAAACATCTTGGCACATGTCCTGGAGAACATGGTAGAACTAATGGTAAGTATGTGATTTGTTATAACATTAATTTGAGACTGTTAGACCTATCCGACCCCACAGATTTTGCTATTGGAGTACACCCAGAAAACGTGAAGTGGGCGTTATTTGAAGATTATTGTAAAATGGATTGTGGCTGGAATGACAAATCGTTAGAGCTGTACAGCAAGTTATTAAATGAGGTGCGAGGTACCAAACACGTTGCAACAAAAAACTTGCCCAAAGTGTAAAGAGACAAAAGATTTAATACGAGATAATTTCCATTTATACAAAAGAGGATGGTGTTCCTATTGTATAATCTGTGAGCGCGAGATAAAAAGAGCATACTATAACAACAACACCAACAAAGAAAAAGAACGGCAAAGAGCAAAGAACAAACAGTATCGTACGGAAAATACAAGGAAGTTATTTGAGCTTATACAGAGGCGAGGAGGGTGTCAAGATTGCGGTGTCTTGGGGCCACTAGCAATTTATGATTTCCATCACGTACGCGGAATCAAACGATTTAACGTATCTGATAGGGTAGGTAACAGGCCGTGGGCGACGATCAAGAAAGAAATAGATAAGTGTGTCCTGATATGCTGCAACTGCCACAGGGTTAGAACAGCAGTTGAGAAAGGTTACTATAAATGTTTGGACGGCTATGAGGGTATATAAATGGCAAGTTTAAATTCAGCAATGTTGTACGGCTCCTCAATGGAAGAGCAAATCAAACAAGTTGTGAATACTATTGGGCAAAGAAACGGATTCCCAAGCAATTCAATAAATGTAGATGTGTTAAGATCAGCGAGTTATGACGGGTATGAAATTAGATTATCGTATGGTAGGTGTTACAGTGTTGTAGAGCTGTCTGGGCATACGCTGTTGGCATCTGCAGTTGGCGAGTTGCCAATGATATGCGAAATGTTAGAAAGAAGCATTGTGGGGCTGAGAGATGAAACAATAAGATCTGCTGGCAATGTGCAAGAAAATTACAGGTTTGTATATAATCCGTTCTGTGCAGGAAGATTAGAAGATTGGATACCAAAAAGCATTCCGGAAGAAGAGCCGTTCAATAAAGATGATATTGTTAATGAGTTGAAAGAATCTCTAAATGATATGAGGTCTTGGATAGAAAGCCTTGAGGACCAAGATATTCTATCAGAGTGGGATGGTAGAGTTGAAGAGTTATTTATTTCTTTTTTGGGATCTTATGACCAGCAGCCCTAGCTTTGCTGATTCTAACCGCATAATCTTGTTTGATAGCTGCAGCTTTACTCGGATGTACCCCCAACAATTTAGACCCGTCTTTTGAATACAACACCCAAACATCTTTGCCATTGCGTTTCTCTTTTTTGATCATGCCTCACCTTCCTCATTGGGTTGAATTTCTTCCTTTACAATGTTTACATTAATATTATCACCGGCATCTCTTTCTACTCGATGTTGCCAAACATTCGTCCCACAATAAACGCCAACAACCAGGCCAACCACAGATACCCACATTGCCCCGGTTAATATTGTTGGCAGCCCGAAAAGTGGCAGAATCACAAGCGCCGTTGCAATTCCCAATATTACACAGCTGAGCCAAAACTTACGTGACTGTAATTTCTGTCCTATTCTCATTCCAGTTTGCCGATCAGTATATTAATTTTTTCGCTGTTATCGTCGATCTTTTTTTCAAGGCGATCAAACCTGTGCATCATATGATTCTCAAGAGTAACCTCTACATTTCTGACCATAGACCACAATTTAAAAAATATACCCACAACCGCCCCCAATATTGTAACAAGACCGACTATAGTAATACCAAGTTCCATATTAGCCATCTCCTATTCTAATAATAACAACACCAAGATATCCTACATTTATAACGTCGCCAGCATTAGATCCCTGAACGACGAGATATCCAGTATCGCTAGCACTTACGCTATTAACATAACAAACGCTGCTAACCAACATTGGGTGCATCGTATCAAACAATCTTGGCGAACTAGGGAAATATGTAGTAGTACCGTTTCTTCTAAAGTTAACCAGGAAGCGATGTCCAGCGGACGGCGATGTAACAGATCCAAACTGATAGTGCACAAGATAGTCACCAGCTATATTAAACGTGAATTGGCTTGTAGTTGTGTTAATGCTCACATTGTCTGAGTTGGTTGCAAAGCCAGAGCCGGTTACGTCATACCAAGTGCTGGCTGCCGTTAGTGTAATGTTTCTGGCCGTATTCCAGCGCAATGTGGCATTACCCTGTTGGATCGCGTTGCCAATGCCAGCCAGATGGGCAGTCAAATTGTCTACACTGTCAACTTCAGATGGAGAGGTGGTGGGGACATATTGTTTATTTCCAGGAGTCCAATCTATGTCTACTTTGTCTCCGTCAATTTCATCAGAACCACTAGTAATATGTGTAGATGCGTGGGAAGTGGTAGCATAAGAATCTAACAGATCCTTAGTAGCATATCCATCTATATCGTCCCATGTTAAGCCGCCGCCACCAAGATCTAAGTTCGCTATTTCATTCCCAAGATCCAACAAGTATCCATCAATGCCAGCAAGATGAGCGGTTAAATTATCTACGCTATCTACCTCGTCTGGATCGGTGCTTGGCACATAATTGCTAGGATCCCAATCTATATCTAACTTGTCTCCATCAATCTCATCGCTCTGCCCTGTGATATGTGTGGAAGCGTGAGAGGTTGTAGCATAAGAATCTAATAAGGTTTTCTCTGCATAGCCATCTATATCTGTAAAAGTTAAATATGGTCCAACAGGTTGATAACCATCTAACAGAGTCTTCTCTGCATAGCCATCTATATCTGTAAAAGTTAAATATGGTCCAACAGGTTGATACCCGTCTAGTTCGCTTCTATCAAACAGTGTAGCATCTGTAACGATAGAGTTTAATTCTGCTAGTGTGCCAGACCCAAGATTACCAATATCTGTAGCATGAGGGTTAGCTGTATCATCCTCGTGATTTCTTATCTTTGTGTTTATAGCGGTTAATTCGCCATCCTGATATGCATCATCATTTGCTATGCTTTGGAATGTATCTGGTAAATCATAGCCATCAACGGTCCCGACATTCGTTACATTATTACCACCAACGTCTAAATCTCCGGTCATGGCATTTGAGCCATCCAGGGCTAGATAGCCGTCCAGCTCGCTTCTGTCAAACAGTGTGGCATCTGTAATGGCAGCATTTAACTCTGCCAGAGTGCCCGAGCCAAGATTGCCAACATCGGTGGCGTGTGGATTAGCTGTGTCATCCTCGTGGCTCCTCAGAGCAGAGTTAATGGCGGTTAGCTCGCCGTCTTGATACGCATCATCATTTGCTATGCCCTGAAACGTATCTGGTAAATCATAACCATCAACGGTTCCAACACTTATAATATTATTCTCGCCAACGTCTAGATCTCCAGACATTGCGTTGCTTCCGTTAAGAGCAAGATATCCGTCAGAGACCCACTCTTGAGAAGCATAGCCATCTAGAACCACAGACGACAAATATCCATCTAATAGCTCTTTTTTAGCATAACCGTCTATGTCGGAAAATGTTAGATATGGCCCAGTTACCTGATAAGCATCTAGCAGATATTTTTCAGCGTAGCCGTCTATGTCTGTAAATGTAATATATGGGCCGACTGGCTGATAGCCATCTAGTTCGCTTCTATCAAACAGAGTAGCATCGGTTACTTTACTATTAAGCTCAGATAACGTACCAGAACCGAGATTTCCTATATCTGTTTCGTGAGGATTGGCCGTATCGTCTTCATGGCTTCTTATCTTGGCATTTATTGCTATTAGCTCTGTGTCCTGATAAGCGTCGTCATTTGCTATACCTTGGAATGTATCGGGAAGATCATACCCGTCTACAAGGTTAACATTCGTTACATTATTGCCACCGACATCTAAGTCTCCAGTCATAGAGTCGCTACCATCAAGAGCCAGATATCCATCCAGCTGACTTATGTCAAACAAAGTAGCGTCTGTAACTTTGCTATTAAGTTCAGCCAAAGTCCCAGAACCAAGATTCCCTATATCTGTGGCATGGGGGTT
>JGI2160J19893_10000030_pt1 | contig 37364 bp, 33 predicted proteins | sample DeeMarSeWOR28_12_FD_19893 | JGI IMG/M metagenome (IMG submission 19893)
GGTTTTTCATTTCATCAGCAGAGCATTAGCGACTATAGGTTGCTGCTATATCTTTACAGTAGCAGTCCTACCCCAAGAACTTACTATTGCCAGTGCACATCTTTACTGATAATTTTTCATTCCAGATTAAAGATTGTGGCAAGACAAGTTGATTCAACATAACTTCATTAAAATTCATTTTTTATAATTTCTAACCGCGACAATTTGTCACATACCAGAAGCTTTTCCTGCGTGCTATAAACTAAACCTAACAATTAATTTTTTCTGTTCCGAAATGATGGCCATCCATCTTGAGAAGTAAGTATGAAAAAGACTGTTAGAGTTATGCTCGAATTTTCACAATTTACTGCAGCACTTTTTCAGTGCTAGTTAAATCTTATCTTATAGTGAATGGCGCCCATTTCTTTTCATTAAAATTCAATGTGATAGGAGGAGCACCATGAATAAAATTATTGTGCTTACTACAATTTTTGTAGTTTTAGGTTTTGGGGTAAATATTTCATGGGCGGAAGGAGTTTTTATTTATGAAAAACCTAAAGTTTCTCATCCTGGCAAGGAGTTGACACCTCTTGATGCATATGCATTAATAAAAGAAGATCCAACCCATATGATTATTGTCGACGTCCGCACAAAAGCGGAATACCAGTTTGTTGGGCACCCCGAAGGAGCTTACCTGATCCCGTTACAGTTCATGGGGGAAGTATTTAAAGAGAAAGAATATGAAATGATTAAGAACAATGAATTTGGCTCTGATATACTAAAAAGATTCAACCCTAAGACTGACACTCTCTTTTTTCTTTGTCGAAGTGGGACCAGGGCAGCCATGGCTCTTTCTGAAGCTGTCACAGCCGGATGGCCGGCTGAAAGGGCTTACGTTATTCTCGGTGGATTTCAGGGCGAGAAGATGAAAGATAAAAATAGCTTGTTTTATGGACAGAGAGTTGGTGGGGGTTGGAAAAATGAGGGCCTTCCATGGACATATGCAATGGATCAGAAACTGGTATATTAAATTATGTTTAATTCACTAAACAATTAAATCTCCTCTATAAATAGAAACTTGTGAATAACTCAATAGAGGATGCCGTATTCATTGGCAACCTCTATTTGTTTTTAAAGTGTAATGAGTTAAGATTTTAACAAGATAAATGAACTCAGGATAATTATTTATGGGGTTCTAACTGAATATTCTTGATATCAGACCCGCTCTTGGTGAACTGTTTTAAAGCAGGTTGAAATCCTCAACTATAAACTGATGTTCTTTTACACCGAGTTTTTTAAATTGCATTTTGAGGGATTCAATCATTGGACTTGGGCCGCACATAAAAATGTATTTATCTTGTAATCCTCCATTTATCCGTTCGTTAATGTATGCTGCATTAATTCTCCCATGTTTTTTGCTTAAATAGCATTCATAATAATGCCCTCGTTTTTCGAAGGCTGTGAAGCCATGAAAGTGACTTTTTATAACTTCATTCCTGATGTCGTCGTCAAAGGTGGCATCATTTTCAGTTCTGCATACATAAAAAAAATATACCAGAGGACTTCGCCATGTTCTAATAAGTTCTGGATGGAGATACTGAAGTCTCACTGGGACATCTCGATTATCATAACGTTCCTCTGAGTGCAGGGCAACATGCCACATGCCAAGAAATGGAGTTATGCCGATTCCTGCTCCAATAAATACGCAATCTCTTTCAGAAGTTAGAAATTTATCACTAAACCGACCATATGGACCGTAGAGTGTCACTTCATCTCCTGAATTCAGTTTATCAAGAGTACGTGTATGATCTCCTAATTTCTTAATGCCTAGCTTGATATGCCTTTCGAGATTATAACCACAGGCTATTGAGTAAGGGTGCGGCTCTGAGCTAATACCGTTTTTTTTAACAACAAGATAGATAAACTGGCTCGGCTTAAAATCCATATTTCCTATTTTAGGATCCAAGGTAATTTCCAGTAATTCTCCGTGATTGGTAATATTTGAAACGTTATAAATAAATCTTGGTCCCCATATTTTATAAAGAAAACGTATATAAATGTATGAAACAATAGCAATAAACAGAAAGCTGTAAACCCAAACAGCAAGAAGGGGATAGGCAGTTACATCTTTATTGACAGTAATAACATGGAAAATCACGAGTAGAATGACTAATCCAAACCATTCATGCATTTTTTTCCAAAAATGATATGGAATTTTGACCCAGAGTGTAAAAGCCATCAAAAAAAACATTATCAAAAGGGCCGCTACACCAATGTTTTGCCCCAACAGGTAAATATTCCCGTCTGGTTTTCGGAAAGCCATTTCTTCCAAGAAAGTTAGAATATCAGGCAAATTGTGTGCTGTAAGGAATATTGGATGCAATATAATTAGGAAGAAACTTAACCGCCCAATGCGTTTATGTATCTGGTAAACCTTATCTAGGCCGCCAAAGAAGTTTTCCAGGAGAGTATTTCTTGTTGAAAGCAGAATGCACCAGCACATAAGAATGGTTGCGCTTAGTGATGCTGATTTGGCAATATACTTATTGGGATCATCGAACCAGTCATTGAAATACCACTTACTGCCAAGCCAAACTATAATCGTGATAAAAACCGTAATAGTAACTGGAAAAGTTTTGTGATGGATTTTTGAAGTAGTTAGCATATTTGAAAATTATCTCTGCAGTTTCAAAAAAACAGATATACAGCTCGATAATATAAGAATTTGTTTCAGGACACTCAATATCAAGGGTTATCTAGATTTCGTATTAGATTTAAAACACAAAATATAATACCTTTTGGCGCGTTGGTGGCATACTTGTGGCAAGCAATATTCAGTTTTTGAAAACGCATATAATCATTATAAACCTTTTATTGTTATTAATGATTATCGCTATATTTTTATGTTGATCATTACTTTAGTCAATATCTGAAAAAAAGGCTATTCGAGTAGGTTGATAAAGTTGGGGCGCCCAATTTTCGTAACTGATATACCATGATTAGTCTGGAAAATTCATCTTTTACTGGGGCTATACTACTCACTGCAGAAATGGTCGGATTTCTGTGTGCAATTGATGCAGTAATGCGACCGCGTTCATCGCAGGGTGCCATAGCTTGGTTTATTGCGCTGATATCTATGCCGTTCATCACGGTCCCTCTCTATATTCTTTTTGGCCGGACCCGTTTTCATGGGTATACGGAAGCTATCAGGGAGAAGGAAGCCCTTGTCGGTGCCGAGATGAAAGAATGGTTCAGTAGTATGAACTTAATGGCAACACCACCAAAACAGGATTTGGAAGTTCTAGAGAATGTATTACGCCGTTTGACGAGTATCCCTTTTACCAGGGGAAATCAGGTTGAACTGCTGCTGGATGGAGAGGAGACATATCGTGAAATGCTCGAAGCTATTGCCAGTGCTGATTCCTATATATATGTCCAGTTCTATATAGTTCGCGATGATTCAACCAGCCGAAATCTGTGTGAATCTCTTATTGAAAAAGGGCGTACCGGAGTGCAGGTGTATTTCCTGTATGACGAGATCGGCAGCATTGAATTGCCGGATTCGTATTTTGGACCAATGCGCCAGGCTTCCATCAATATTTCTGGTTTTAAAACCACAAAGGGCTGGAAAAATCGATTCCAGATCAACTTCCGGAATCACCGCAAGCTTATCGTCGTAGATGGCAATATTGGTTTTATCGGTGGTCATAATCTCGGAGACGAGTATCTCAATTATCGGGACACTAACATGAGGATTAAGGGGCCTGCTGTCCAGCAAATACAACTGACCTTTCTCAAGGATTGGTTCTGGGCCACAGGCGAAATCCCAATAAATAACAAGGCTATTATTCCTTCAGACAAAGATTACCAGGCAGTGGCTATTGTCAGTACTGGGCCGGCCGATACCAACAATAACTGTAGTGTACTATTCACCACTTTGATAAATATTGCCAAGCAGCGATTATGGATCACCAGCCCCTATTTTGTGCCGGATGATGTAATAGTCCGGGCTCTTCAGACGGCTGCACTGCGTGGCGTCGATGTCCGAATCCTGCTTCCAAGCAAGGCGGACCAGAAGTTAGTCGAACTTGCTTCTTTCACATATTATGAGGATATGATGCGTTGTGGTGTTCGGCTATTTCGATATCGAAACCGGTTCATGCACCAGAAAGTTATCTTAATTGATGACTTTCTGGCAGGGATTGGTACAGTCAATCTTGACAACCGATCCTTATACCTTAATTTCGAAGTTACTGGACTTGTCGCTGATCATAGTTTCGCAAAGAGAGTTGAAACCATGCTAAAAGAAGATCTCGCTAATTGTGAGGAAGTTCATTGTTCCCATTTTGATGAAAGGACAGTTTGGTTTCGTGCAGCCGCAAGCGTTGCGCGCCTNGCTTCACCTTTACTATAAACTCTTTNAGAGAGTGTTTTTCGTCATGTGTTTAGCCGATTCATTTATTAGTTGTTCAATTAATGGCAAGTTAGTCTGCCGTTTCTTTTAAAATGTTTTATTGTTCAACAGCCGCCATCGCGTTCCTTTTAATTCCTTCCTGTATGCTCAACAACGATTTTACCTGGGTAAGGGTAAGGAAATTTCGTTTAACCGCAACCTGACCGAATTTCGCTTCATCGGTTTTTTGGCAGAATATGATCTGCCTGACTTCATCGGGGCTCAACCATTTTTTTCTCATGGCCAATTGACCAATTTTTTGAAGCATGTGCTCTTTCGTCTGCAGGGTCCGAGGGGGAGGATTTCTCAAGAGACTTGTTTTTTTATAGAGGCCTATTTCTTGGGATATCTGAGCTGCAAGCTCTTCAATAGATTTTCTAGAAGTGTTGATGGACGGAATATTATATTTCTGGAAAATTTGCGACGCTTGCTGCAACTCCTGAATACAGTTTGAACGTTTTGCGTAGTTGCTGCCTGGATACCGTTCTTGTCGTATTGTGCTCAGTACTTCAGGACATGTGGTCAATCCGACTGCTTTTTTAATGTTCCTGCTTATTCCTTTCGGGAGTTGATAACTGTTCAAGTTTTCTTCTGTCAGAGGGAAGTTTGCCGATTTAAGTTCCATGTGAGTCGCAAGGTAGACACTGATTGGTGTTTTCCCTGAACGGGACACTCCGAGTAATATAACATCAGCCTTGTTGTAGTCATCTGGATTTGTCCCATCATCATGCCCAAGGCAGTAGTCGATGGCCTTGGCTCTTTTTGATACCCCGGAGTCGTCAATCTTCCTGGAGCTACCTGGCATTAGCAGTGCTTTAGCTTCAAAGCAGTTTTCAAGACGGGAAAGAAAAGCTTCACAAATATCAAAGAGCTCTACTTCTGGATTGTCGAAAATTTTTCTAATTTCAGGATTAACCAGACTGCTGATTATTATAGGTGTCGTGCCTGCAGATTGTCTGATTATATACTCGAGAGTTTTCTGTGCATCAGAGACATTTTTTATGAATGGAAATTTTTCTTCATGAAAGTTTGTTTCCGGAAATTGGCTAAGAAGACATTTACCAATATCTTTTGCAAGAAATCCAGTACAGCCGGAAACATAATATATGTTTTTTGTATTCCGCATTGTCGTTCCCCTTATGACTGTTTTTGGTTGCCACGGACTGCACTGAGCTAGGTGATAATATTCATCCTTTTTTACAATATCTGTGCCAGAATATTTTTTTGGCCTGAAATGGTGCATAGTTCTCTATAGAAAACCGAAATTACTTAATTTATTATTGTTTTGAGTAATGAAGACAAAAAGATCGGAACAGCAAATGTTCGCGGATAATTGTTGAGAAATTAAACAGTGGTGTGAAATTATTCATCAATCCGGTCTGCAAAGTTTTGCAGATACCGGCAGTTCAGATTTTGACTCGGTATATTCTTATAAACAGATAAGAAATTGCCTAAAGATTTTATCAATTACAGGTGGAAGAAAAAACTTACTTGTAACTTTACCTAAAGATGACGGCAGTTGAAAGTTTCAATTGCTGCTGATATGTCTGACAGTGTCAAGCAGAAAAGAGCTACCCGTTTCCCCCTGTTTTTATAAGGGATTTTTCATTTCATATGCAGGGCATCATTAGCAGAGGCGGGATCCTTAAACGACGGTTGAGCCAACCTATGAACTTGACGAAATAATGAAAGAGATTCACAGCACATACTCTCCAGAGACAGCACAAAGGTTTATAGCTGGCTAACAAATTGATTTTGGTGAGTCCACGCTGGAGAAAATTAATGAGATCAGGAAGAAGGCGGGGCTTCCTTTAGTTTAATAAAGGGTAGGGTTTATTATCAGAATAGATCAAGTTGCCACAATACATATTGAATATTTGTATAGTTTGCCTATAGTCAACATTGTGGCAAGAAATATAAATTTTGATCTTAAAAGAGTTTATATAGGAGTTTTCAAAAGTTTAAAATTGTAAATTAAAGGACTAGGTTTAATAGATAATCAGGATACTTAATTTTTACGACCAAGGAGTTTGATATGGTAACTTCAATTATTCTTCTTAATACTGAACGATCAAAAATTAATGAAGTGGCCGAAACCCTTTCAGAAGTGGATGGCATTTCAGAAGTGTATTCTGTTAGCGGGAATTATGATCTTGTTGCTATTGCACGTGTACATAATAACGAAGAATTAGCTGATTTAGTAACAAAACGGCTGCTCAAAATTAACTCAATTTTGAAAACAGAAACAATGCTCGCTTTTCAAGCATTTTCTCGCCATGATTTGGAAGCGATGTTTTCAATAGGATTATGAGAATATTTATTGGGAGTTTGCATTTCCTTCAGACATCACCACTTCCGCTTTGGGCTGAAAGAGTTTCTATTTTGGCAAGGAAGGTGCAGTCCGAATGAAAAAAATGCGGAGCACGATGGATGGGCTTTGAAGCAACTTATCGCAGAGTTTTATGCGGATCTCCACAACTCCCTCAATAAATTTATTGTTTCAATTTTTTTAAAAACAAAGAGATAGTATGTATTTTCGAAAACTGTCATTCCGTTATATAAAAAGAATAATCTTTGGTTTTTATAAGGATTCAGCTAAAAATTGTTAGGCAAACAATATGGGGCGTGCAGCTATAAAAAGGATGCAGATCAGCAAAGCATTTACTCTGATGGAATCTGGCCCAGTTGTCTTCATAACGACAAATGATGGAGAGAAGAACAACATAATGACTATTTCATGGACCATGGTGGTGGACTTTGCGCCGATATTTGCCATAACTACTGGCCCCTGGAACTATTCCTACACCGCACTCACGAAATCTAGAGAATGCGTAATTGCAATTCCCACTGTGGATCTAATTGATCAAGTCGTTGGTGTGGGAACATGTTCCGGCGCCGATACAGACAAATTTGAAAAGTTTGGACTAACTCCTGTGAAAGGAAAGNATGGCAGGTCGCCCCTGATTAAGGAATGCCTGGCAAATATCGAATGTAAAGTTATCGACATCGTCAAAAAGCACAATATCGTTGTCCTCGAAGGTGTCGCTGCGTACTTCGATAGTTCACGAAAAGAGAAGCGAACCATACACGCAATTGGTGATGGCACTTTCGTGGTGGATGGGCGCAAGTTGAATCGAAGGAAAATGATGCAGTCGAAGCTTCCAGAAGGTGTGTAACTCTTTGGTGGGCTAGGCACCGCTTCTGCTATGCCGGTGAACTATCAACACCATCCACAAACAAGTTACTATTGCCAGTGAACACCTTAGCTGGTAATTTTTCATTTTAGAGTCAACATTGTGGCAAGCAATTTACAATTTAGAGTAGTAACGGAAGCCACAGGTTTTATCAAGATAACTTGGTGGTTAGTTATATTGTAACAGCTGTATATTGCTATGGCTGGCTGGTTTTATTTAATTGGTAAAGAGGAGAAAATGAATAAACAACACGTTAGGCTATCGCAACTAAATAACATTAGGTAACGTTCACTCACTGATTTCCTTCAGGAGGCACACATGCACAAACTATCCATAATCAGCATTTTAGCTGTAATGCTATTGACCTTGTCCTGCAACGGGAGTGATCCTCAACCTGTAATTATAGCCAATATATTCAGCGACCAGCCAACGGATGGGGATATTGCCTATGATCCTGTTTTAGAATCTTTTACTATCACTAACGGGCCTGAAACCATATTTTTTGGCATTGACGATAATGACCCTAATTTATCAGAATACCGCGCTTTCCTGGATTTTCCACTCGACGGTTCCACCGGTGGGGAAGTTATTCCTATAAACGCCAGAATAGTTTCCGCAACCCTAGAAGTATTTATTAACGAAGTGAGTTTTGCACCTATTGTCCCCACCTTGCTTGATCTAGTTACCTATCCAATCATAGGGTTGCGGGTGGAAGATTTTGATTCTTTTCCACTATTGTCTCAATCGCTGAATTTCTTTGCTTCGGATCTTGGAACTTTTGTATCGATTGACGTTACGTCGTTGATGCAGGAAGCACAACGCCTCGGTGTACCGGATTTTCAGGTACGATTTGTTCTCGATTTTGAAACTGATGTGGGATTTTTAGGCATTGAGGATCTTCCTTTCGACCCCAGCACAGCTCCTCTGCTCACAGTGAGTTATGTTCCTGGTGGGTAATTTTACATTTAATAGCCTTTTGTCTTGTCGGGCCAGAGAATGGTGTGCAGCTGGAGCCTGAGCCGGGCCCGCAATCGGTCATCAAGGATCCATGTGGCCAGACTGGCAGGTGGCAGCAAGGAAATCACAGGTGAGAATGTTACAGTCGTCAGATTATGCAGGTCGTATGAACTGACAAGCTGTTTTGCCCAGTTGTAATCTTCCCTGGAGGAGATGACAAACTTGATTTCATCTTTCGGACCCATGAATCTAAAATTATCAAATACCATTTTTTCATGCATACCACTGCCAGGGCATTTCATGTCCATAATCTTGACCACGTCATCGGGAACCCTTTCAAGACTGACACTGCCGTTTGTCTCAAGCAGGACGAGTCTGCCTGCTGCCAAGAGTTGCTTCAAAAGTGAATAAACCCCTTTCTGGAGCAGAGGTTCTCCTCCGGTGATCTCTACCAGGACGCCGTGATATTTGTCCAGCTCTCTAAGTATCTGGCTGGTTGAATAAAACAGGTGATCCCCCTCGTATGCATAGCGGGTATCACAATAGGTGCAGCGCAAATTGCAGCCGGCAAAACGGATAAAGAAACAGGGATACCCGGCATAAGAGGACTCCCCCTGGATACTATAAAAAAGCTCGCAGATTTCTATTAGCGCTTCACGGCCCAAAATATGTTACACCTGAGTTGTCTGTTTCGCTTACTGTGACACTGTGCACACCGTAGCGATCGGTAGAAAGATCATTTTGCAGGTTGTTGAAGATATAGACAGCAATATTTTCTGAGGATGGATTTATGGATTGGAAATCGTCATGTTCGTTAAGATCGTGGTGGTCGAGATTGTCAAGAACCTTATTTACAGCCTCTTTCACCTTCCTGAAATCAATTCCCATGCCGAGGCTGTCCAGTTCAGTAGCTTGAACGGTAACCTCAACTTTCCAATTGTGACCATGGGGCCTTTCGCAATTCCCAGGATAATTACGCAAATGGTGCCCGGCTGAAAAATGACTTTTGACAAAGATGTGAAACATGGTAGTTGTACCTCGCAGTTTTATAATTTAAAAGTATAGTTGAAAACAAATTGCTTTTTTAATAGGGTGCAGAACCGAGTTTTTAAAACATGTAGCAAAAGTAATCAACCTTGAACGGGAGAGCAAGAAAGAGTTTTTACGATGGCTCATCTCTGTAAATCTCCCGCACCTCGGATAAGAATTTAAGGAGTGTTTCACTATGGCCATAGTGGCGCCATTTAGGGCTCTGCGCTTCAATTCCCAGAAGCTTGAGCGTCTGGAGGATGTTGTGACGCCTCCCTATGATATCATTGATGAGAAAAACCAGGCTGCGTTTCAGGCCAGGAATCCGTATAATATGATATACCTGGACATCAGCAAGTCTCCAGGGAAGGGTGACGACTCTGAAGAGCGTTACAATTCAGCCAAGAAATACTTCATTGAGTGGCAGGAGGAAAAGGTGCTTATCCGTGATGAAGCACCTGCCATCTATCTTTATTACATTGATTACACTCTGCCGTCCGGTATCCGGTTGACCAGGAAGGGGTTGGTTGCCCTTGTAGGGCTCTCTGAATACGCTGAAGGTACAGTCAAGCCCCACGAGGAAACATTTGCCACCGTTACTGCTGACCGCTTACGGCTCATGGACACTTGCCAGGCGCAATTCAGTCAGATATTTTCCCTTTATACCGAAAATGGAGCAAATATTATTGCCACACTTGAAAATGGACTCCCGGAAAAACCTCTTTACGAGGTCAGGGATGCAGATGGCGGCAAACATTCCATCTGGCCCATTTTTGATGAGAAAATTCTTGTTAAGGTGCAGGAACTTTTCCGCGACAAGGCCATCTATATCGCTGATGGTCATCATCGTTATTCGACGGCATTACAGTATAGAAAACATTTAAAAGAAAAACAGGGTGAACTCCCGCCCCAGAGCCCATATAATTTCTCCATGATGTATCTTTGTCCCATGGAGGACCCTGGCTTAACAGTTCTGCCCACCCACAGGCTGGTAACCCTGCCTGATGATATAATTCCAGGCCTGCCCAGCATGGATGAACTTGCCGGGATGCTGGCCGTGGTCTTTGAGCTTGAGGAAATAAAGGGGGGTGCACGGGAAATCCTCGTGGCTGAGGTCCTGGCAAGGATGAATGACCGGCAGGCTGAGGGCAAGGAAGAACAGACCATGTTCGGGCTCTACCATGCGGTTGAAGACCGGTGCTTTTTGCTGACCTTGAAAGAGGAAGCTTTGCAGAATAAGATTTTGGCTGCTAGGCCCGCGGCTTTACGTGACCTAGACGTGGTAATCCTGTCTGATCTGGTGGTTGAGGATGTGTTAGGACTGAATTGTGAAAGGTGTGAAAATGACAACCTTGTGCGTTATTTTGCAGACCCGGACGAGGCCCTAGATGTAGCTGTCAAGGAAAGCATACAGCACGAAAATGCACTGCCTCTTCTATTCCTTATGAATAATACCAAGGTGCTGCAGGTTAAAAGAGTAGCCGACGAACATCTGATCATGCCCCATAAATCCACATATTTTTACCCTAAAATCCTTACCGGTTTGCTTTTAAACAAGCTGGATCCGGATGAAAAAATTATTCTTAAGTAACCTGAAATTATTTTACTGCAAAAAAAAGTTTAGCCGGAAATGACGTGGTATCAGGTGATGCCAAGACATGAAGAGTTTACAGAAGACTCACTTTTTAACGGACGCATTCACTGTAAACAGCACTGTTGCGGTTACCGTTTTTCTCTGGACGCGGTATTACTGGGGAACTTTATTTCATGCCGGCCAGCAGAAAAGATCCTTGACCTGGGGTGCGGTAATGGAATTGTTGCACTCATTTTGGCTTACAGATGGCAGCGCTGCCACATTGCCGGCCTGGAGATCCAGCCGGATCTTGTAAAGCTGGCCCGGGAAAATGTTGTGCAAAACAATTGGCAGGAAAAAATAAGAATAGTACAGGGGGATCTACGGCAGATAGATAAACATATAAGTGCCGGTGAATTTGACTGGGTTGTCAGTAACCCGCCTTACAGAAAAACAGGGACGGGCCGGATGAATATTGAAACTGAACAGCTGGTGGCCCGGCACGAAACCTTGGCCGATGTGGCCAGCGTGGTGAAAGCCGCTGCCTGGGCCCTGAAAAACAAGGGTAGAACTGCCTTCATTTATCCGGCAGTCAGGGGGGCTACAGTCCTCTATGAATTAAAGAAGCAGGGGCTTGAACCCAAAAAGATGCAGACGGTTTACAGTTATCCCGGAAGCCCAGCAACACTGCTGCTTATCGAGTCTGTAAAGGGTGGCGGCGAGGAATTGACTATACTTCCGCCTTTTTACGTTTACCAGGCTGCGGGAGGAGAGTATTCAGCGGAGATGGCCGCCTGTTATAGCCCCTAAGTTAAAGCCATTGTAAAGGATTTCTCGTGCTTGCCAAAATCAAGAGTTCTGCAGTTATTGGTGTCGATGCACTCCCAGTAACGGTCGAGGTAGACATTTCCTTTGGCCTTCCCTCTTTTTCGACTGTAGGATTAGCCGAGGGAGCGGTACGAGAAAGCCGAGAACGGGTAAAGGCAGCCATCAAAAACTCAGGCTATGATTTTCCCAGTCGCCGCATTACGGTCAATCTGGCTCCTGCGGACTTGAAAAAGGAAGGGGCCGGTTATGATCTGCCAATGGCTCTTGGCATCCTCACTGCTTCCGAAATCCTAAAGAGTGAGAAACTTGATGATTATGGTGTCATTGGTGAGCTTTCTTTGGACGGCTCCATCCGGCCGGCACGAGGTATTCTACCCATGGCCATAACAGCTCAAAGAGCCGGGCTGGAAGGGATACTGGTGCCGCATGATAATGCGGAAGAGGCTGCAGTTGTTGAGGGCATTAAAATTATTGGCGTCAAAACATTGTATGAGGCGGTTGAATTTCTTATTGGCACCAGGAAACTCACACCTACAGCCGTTAATCTCCATTCCATTTTTCAAAATAACGCCAGTTACGCTGTTGATTTTGATGAGGTGAAAGGCCAGGAACATGTGAAAAGGGCAATGGAAATTGCGGCAGCCGGAGGCCATAACATCCTCATGAAAGGGCCCCCCGGCTCAGGCAAAACCATGCTAGCCAGGAGGCTTCCGACTATTTTGCCTGACCTGACCTTTGAGGAGGCCCTGGAAACGACCAAGATTTACAGTGTCATGGGCATGCTTAAAAATAACACCCCGCTTTTGGCAGCAAGGCCTTTCAGGGCCCCTCATCACACCATATCAGATGTAGGACTTATCGGCGGCGGACAGACGCCCAAACCCGGCGAGGTCTCCCTTGCCCATAATGGTGTACTTTTCCTTGATGAATCTCCGGAATTTAAAAAAAATGTTCTGGAAGTTCTGCGTCAGCCGCTTGAGGATGGAATGGTCACTATCTCCCGGGCCACCGGTTCGCTCAGTTTTCCTGCCCGCTTCATCCTTGTCATAGCATTTAATCCTTGTCCATGTGGTTATCTCGGTGACATGCACCATGACTGCAGATGTACCCCTGCCCAGGTTCAGCGTTATGAAAGCAAACTTTCAGGACCTCTTCTGGACAGGATAGACATGCATCTTGAAGTGCCCTCTGTGCCCTATAAAAAAATGGCATCTGGCACTAACGGGGAATCCTCTTATCTTATTAAAGAAAGGGTTGAGCAGTCAAGAGTGCTTCAGAAAAAGAGGTTTGCCAGGCACAAAAATTTTTACTGTAACGGGCAGATGACGCCAAACGACCTCAAAAAATTCTGCTCTCTTGACAAAGCTTCTGAGAAACTCATTGCAGATGCAGTGGAACGGTTGGGTCTGTCGACACGTTCCTATCACAGGGTCCTGAAAATAGGGCGCACCATTGCCGATCTGGATAAAAATGGTTCACTGCAGGCAAAACATGTTGCCGAAGCAATTCAATACCGCAGACTTGACCGCACAAACAGATGTTAACTGGAAAGAGAAATGGATTCAATTGTTAAGGACCTGAAAAAACTGGTGCCCTTCAAAGATACACTTGAAGCTGGGGATATTGTCTTGATTGCTGCCAAGAAACCGCAGATGCTGGTGTACGGATTGGTAAGTGATATTATCCGGGATGATACAAAACGTGAGGAATGGTGGCATGTGCACATGCACATTCTGTCATTACCGCCCCGAAAGGTTTCCTGGATCTTGAGGACACCCCAGATGACAGGTCATGAGATATTTACCATGGAGGGTGAAGAACGTTTTATGAAGGCTGTCGATTTCGGTCAGAAATCTTCTCAGGCGGGTCCGGGGAAACAACAAAAAAACACGGAAAAATCTACCCTGCGGAGGGTAAAATGATAAAAGCAGATGGATAATGATGGGAAAAGATTCTACAAAAAAATCTGAGCGGGATATAATTGAATATATCAGTAATCTTCTTGCGCTGCAGGCAGACAGGGATCTTATTAAAGGGATTGGCGATGATTGTGCGGTGTTCCGCAAAGATAACAAAAGCTGTATTCTGGTGACCACTGACACCCTGGTTGCAGGTGTGCATTTTGACCTTGCCTGGCACCCACCTTTACTGCTGGGAAGAAAAACAGCCGCTGTGAATTTAAGTGATATCGCAGCCATGGGAGGGAAACCACGGTATGCCTTTTTAAACCTTGCATTTCCCGGTTCTGCACCTGCTTGGCTTGATGATTTTTTAGCCGGATTTTATGAAATGCTCCAGGAGTATGACACCCACCTGGTGGGCGGGGATACGGTTAAAAGCCCCAATGATCTCAGCATGAGCGTGACCTTAATTGGTGAGGCGGCAGAAGATGAAATCTGTTATCGCTCCGGTGCAGAAATTGGAGATTTTGTATTTGTCAGCGGCTTTCTTGGAGATGCAGCCGCCGGACTGTCTCTGTGCCAATCCGGTTTATCTGCTGGTTCTTCAACACCGTGGCAGCAATTAGTTAAGGCCCATCTAGATCCGTTGCCCCAGGTAAAACTTGGAAGAATGCTGGCAGATAGCCGCCTGGTTCATGCAATGATTGATATCTCCGACGGCCTGGCAACCGATTTGGCGCACATTTGTACACAAAGCCGGACAGGGGCAGAGATTTTCAAGGAAGCCCTTCCTGTTTCAGAAACGCTGAGAGCAGCAGCGGAGAAATTAAAATCCCCGATTTTCGATTGGGTTCTGAAGGGTGGAGAGGACTACAAGTTACTTTTCACTGTTTCGCCTGACCATGAAAAGGACCTGCAGCGGCGTGTTGCCAAACAGTCAGGAATGGAAATTTATCCAATCGGGAGGATAATAGAGGGTCGGGGTGTGCACCTCTGCAGCCGAGAAAGACGGCAGAACATCAGTTACCAGGGGTATGATCATTTTATTGGTTAATATGCAGCATACCAACTGCTGACAAGTATTGTTCAGGCGGTTGCGAGAACAGCATTGCCAGTGGTGTAGATAACTGGTAATCATCCCACAACGTGTTAATCTTGTGTCAAAATACATGACCAATCTCTCTGATTTTAAACTCTGCAAGGAGATATGATTTGCAGAAAATTGACATAAATTTTAAAGGACGTATTGGCCTGGCTTTGGGAAGTGGTTCGTCCCGTGGCTGGAGTCATATCGGAGTAATTAAAGCTTTAAAAGAAATTGGCGTTCATCCAGATATTGTTTGTGGTTGTTCCATCGGTGCATTAGTAGGTGCCTCTTATTGCGCCGGGAAAATTGACCAGCTGGAGGGTTGGCTGACAACTCTCTCAAAGCTGGAAGTAGCGAGATTTTTTGAACTGAATTGGTCGCTCAATAGTTTTGTGGATTTAGAATATATAAGTGCTTTTTTAAATAAGTATGTTTGTGATGAAAATATAAATATTGAGCTGCTTGATAAAACTTTTGCAGCTGTGGCCACAGATCTTGAAAACGGCAGGGAGGTCTGGTTTACCAAGGGATCCGTACTGCAAGCGGTTTTGGCTTCCATATCGCTACCCGGGTTGTTCCCNCCCATACAATATAATGGCAGGTGGTTAGTTGACGGAGGTTTGGTTAATCCGGTGCCCATTTCCATTTGCCGGGCGCTGGGGGCTGACCTGGTGATTGCTGTAAACCTAAATGGCGATATTGTGGGTAAGCACTTGGTGCACAAGCCGAGAAATGATGAGCAAGGCCTTGCAGATCGTTTTATAAAAAGTATCAAACAATATTCCAAAACAATATTTCCGGATAAATATACCGAGAAAAAGACACCAGGGTTGTTTAATGCAATTGTAAGTTCCATTAATATAACCCAAGACCGTATAACCCGCAGCCGTATGGCAGGTGATCCAGCCGATGTTCTGCTTGCTCCCAAATTATCAAACATCGGCTTGCTGGAATATCATCGGGCCGCAGAAGCTATAGAAGAGGGTAAGGCTTGTGTACAGCAGAAGTTGCCGGAAATTCAGTATGCACTCTCTGCATGAACAAACCGGGCCGACGGCATGTTTTTGTTCACGAAGTAATAATTTTCGTAAAAGTTTCTGCCTGCGAAAATATTTTTTATGAAATGATATGCTCCCACCAATCAAGACGATTCAAATATCAAGATGGATAAAGACTTGGACCGGGAAATGAATCTGCGGATGTAGTTGTGTTAAGTGGAAATGGTAAAGTTATCNGCTTTGGTCTGAAGGAGCTTGGATCTTAAGTGAAATCTAAAAGGCAAGATCATATCACAACAACCGGTAAGGATGTGCCCTCTTTGCCCATTCACTGTCCGGAAACTGGGTGCTTAACGTTTCGTAAGCCTCTTTTAACGGCTTGGGCTCGCCACTGTTTTTATAACGCGAGACACCACGAAGAAATATGGCCTCCGGTACGCTATCGCTTTGCGGATGCGCAGAAATTATCTTTTCAAAAAAAGTCAGGGCTTCCGGATAGCGATCATTATCAAAATGGTACTTGCCTATTCCGAGCAGTGAACTGGCAATAAAGGCATCAGGATCCAGGAAGCCTACAGTGCGATGGTGTTCTCGCTTGTCTGTCCCAAGAGTTATTAAGGTCGGTGTCCATTTGATATTGAAGTCCGTTGAGAGGGGTTTTGCATCAAACGGAATCTGCAGGGGAATAAAATAATCCTGCACAAAGCCTACAACCCTTTCATCTGGATACGTAACTGCATCCATCTGCTGGCAGCCGATTCAGTCGGGATTATGGAAAAACAGCAGGATCGGCAGGTTTTGTCTGCGGGCCCGTTCGAGAGCTCTATCAATATCTTTTTCCCAGGCAATTGAATTTACCATGAGTATTCTCATTTTATGTTTTTTTGATAGCCTTCAGGGTCAGCTTATAGCAGAGTGTTTTGCCTGCCAGAGGATGATTGAAGTCAATGGTTACCTCCCCGTCCTTAACAGCGGTCACCAGGGCAGGAATTTTCTTGCTTTGGCCCTCTTTTCCCAGGGTCATTCCAAGCACCATCCCGGGTTTCGGCTGGATATTTTCTCCAAAAACATGCCTCTTGACCGTGTGGAGCAGCTTTTCATCCCTGTGTCCGAAAGCTTCATCTGGAGATAGAATTACAGATTTCTCCTCTCCCTCACCCATGCCAATAAGCGCCTTTTCAAAACCCGGCGGCATGACGCCTGCTCCGACTTCAAATTCAAAAGGCCCGGTATCTGCTGAACTTTCAACAATCTCGCCATCTTCAAGCATACCCTCATACTCTATGATTACCTGGTCGCCCTGCTGTACTTGTTTCATGCCAATGTCCTCACCTGCCTATATATATTGTCACCTGGTACTTTTTTACTGGTAAAAAGAATCCCTTGCTGTTTTTTGTGAAAATAGTTCCTAACTTTTTTTAGAAAATTATGCAAAACGTTCTGTGTCAAGAAGTAATTTATTGCCTGGTTGATTCCGTTGATATCTTGAAATATTTTAACCGTGGATGCGGGTAAGGTAATGCTAGAGATTTCAGGGGAAATATGCTACCGTGTCGCCCGCAGAAGGGCAGATATATACTAAGAGCAAAAAACGAAGTGAAACATGGTAATAATTTCGGGTAAATGCTGTTTGGCAATGCAATAAGAAGATATCATAAAATTATGGATTTTTTTTGTGAAAAATATAATGAGAAAGTGAGTGGTGAGAAAATTCAGTGCGACCACCCCAAGGAATACTGTAAATTCCGTACCGCATGCATAATTTATTTCATGGGTGGTGAAAAGGGCAGCAGTGATTCAGAAGAAAAATCCAAGAAAGAGGGCACAATGCCGACTTTACAATTTGACAAGGGGAACGGTTTGTTGCCGGCAATAGTACAGGACTTTGAAACGAAAGAAGTGCTGATGCTGGCCTACATAAACTATCTTGCCTGGGAAAAAACCCTGAAGACCGGTAAAGCCCATTATTGGAGCCGCTCCAGAAATAAACTGTGGCTGAAAGGAGAAACCTCCGGACACCAGCAGCTGATAAAAAAAATACTTGTTGACTGTGATGATGACACCGTCATCTACCAGGTTGAGCAGCTTGGTGGTGCAGCCTGCCACACAGGACATCGCAGCTGTTTTTTCAAGCAGGTCTCAGAGGCTGGATTTGAAACAATTGACAAACCCGTATTTGATCCCAAAGAGGTATATACAAAATGAGCGTATTGAAATTAGGAATACCGAAAGGAAGCCTGGAAAAGGCAACGATTGAACTTTTTGAGAAGTCAGGCTGGCGAATCAAGCTTTCCAGGCGCAGCTATTTTCCTGAGATTGATGATGAGGAACTGGCCTGTTCTATCTGCAGGGCCCAGGAAATGTCACGCTATGTTGAGCAGGGTGTCATTGATGCCGGTATCACTGGAAAGGACTGGATACTTGAAAACGGTTCAGATGTTATTGTTGTTGCCGATCTTGTCTATTCAAAAGTCAGCAAGAGGCCGACCCGCTGGGTCGTGGCGGTTCCAGGAGACTCAAATATTGAGAAACTTGAAGATCTTGAAGGCAGGAAGGTAGCCACGGAACTTGTAAATTATACCCGTAAGTTTTTTACGGAAAAAAACATTAACGTTGAGATTGAATTTTCCTGGGGCGCCACCGAGGCCAAGGTTGTTTCAGGTCTGGCGGATGCCATAGTTGAGGTTACTGAAACGGAAAGTACTATCCGGGCACATGGATTAAGAATCATCCACGAAATGATGACTTCAAATACTCAGTTTATTGCCAACAAAAGTGCCTGGGAAGATCCATGGAAAAGGGAAAAGATAGAAAATATTGTCCTGCTCCTGCAGGGAGCGCTCAGGGCTGACAAGATAGTAGGTCTGAAGATGAATGTTCCGGCCGGCCGTCTTGATCAGGTGATTGCAATTTTACCAAGCTTGAATGCGCCGACCATAGCCAATCTCTATAATACGGACTGGTATTCGGTGGAGACGGTTATTTCCGAACACCAGGTGCGTGAGTTGATACCAAAACTTATTAAAAGCGGGGCGGAAGGCATTATTGAATATGGACTGAACAAGGTCATCTAGTATGATTTTACTGGCCTGTATGACAAGCTGTCCTGATCGCATGCGGTGCTTATAACAGTGACGGATATTTCCAGTCAGAATTTCTCCGATATCAGGTTTCTCATAAGCGTGTTTGATCTCAAGCAGCTTCCAGCACCAGGGATTCCGGAAATTGCTTTTGCCGGCCGCTCCAATGTCGGCAAATCAAGTCTCTTAAACCGGCTTATCAGGCGCAGGAATCTGGTCAAAACCAGTGCCAAGCCCGGCAAGACCCAGAGCCTTAATTTTTTTCTGGTGGATAACAGTCTCTACCTTGTAGATCTTCCTGGGTATGGCTATGCCAAGGTTTCCAAAAAAATGCAGGCTGCCTGGCAGGACTTGATAACCTCCTATCTTGAAACCAGGGAAAATTTAAAATGTGTAGTTGTCATAATTGATCTCCGTCATGAGCTCAAAATTGCCGACCTGCAGTTGGTGAATTGGCTTCGAAGCATTGGCGTGCCCTTTTTGCTGGTCTATACCAAGGCAGATAAACTTTCGGCCAACCAGCGCAGTAAAAATGCGGCGGTTCTTGATGCGGGTTTTGGGGTGTCAAAGCCTGAAAGGCTTATGTTTTCTGCAAAAACAGGGATGGGCAGGGATAATCTTTTACAAGCTCTTGACAGCTTTCTTGTTTAGTGGTTTATTGTTTTCTTCGCCGAAATTTAAGGAAAATTGGGTTAGACAAATCACAAGGTTATTCTTCAATTTGATTGTTACTTTAAGCAAGGGGGATTGTAAATGGTAACAAAGAGCGAGTTGCCCTGTTGGGAAATCATGAAATGTGAGGGGACGGAAGATTGTCCAGCAAGAAAACGTCCCGACTTAAACTGCTGGGAAATTGCCAGCGAAATGGACGACTACAGAAAGGCTTTCAATATCTGCAAGGACTGTATCGTTTACATGCTCAAGGCTGAAAATACTGTTCTCACCAAACAGGAAATGCAGACCATCATGAAGCAAAAAAGCCAGTGTCTTCTTGTGTAATTGATGGTCCCCAGCAGTAAATCATTTTAGCTTCATGACATATGAAAGGCGGACCATCTCACCCGGTGGTCCGCCCCCATCCCCCCCCACCAGGAGTTTTGATGACCAAGAGGTCATCTGCTTCAGCTTCAAATACCAGCTTGCCTTTCAGTTTTTTTCTCTTGTTTTTTTGCACCAGTTCATTTTTTCCTGTCAGCCCGTGCTGGCCTCCCATCAAGCCATAGGGCGCAAATTTCCGTCGTTCGGTAAGAAGTGAGACGCGGGCTTTTTCTAGGAAACGGTAGGATCTTATTATTCCGTCACCGCCCCGGTGCAGTCCCTTGCCTCCGGAACCATTGCGCAGGCCATACTGTTCAACCAGGAGCGGATAGGTATGTTCCAGGGCCTCAATCGGAGTATTCATGGTATTGGTCATATGGGTATGAATGCCGTTAAGTCCAGCCAATGTCGGGCGTCCACCCATACCGCCGCCAATTGTTTCATAATAGGAAAACTCTTCTCCCATAAGGTTCTTTTCCCCGCTGATCGCAATGTTGTTCATGGATCCGCTGCTGGCTGCAGGGATCCGCTCAGGAACTGCTTTTGCCAAAGCACCGAGCAGGACATCAACAATTCTTTGCGAGGTTTCAACATTACCGGCAGCGACAGGTGCCGGTTTATTGGCATCAACAACAGAGCCCGGCCTGGTTTTGATATGCAGAGGACGGTATGTTCCCTGATTAATAGGATGGCCTTCACCGACCAGGCATTGGAAAACGTAAACTGTTGCCGATATAACCACCGACTTGACCGTATTGATAGGCGTATCAGTCTGGTCAGCGCTGCGGCTGAAATCAGCGTTGACAGCTGAATTGTTTATTGCAAGATCAACTGATATGGGTATGGCTGCGGAGCCGCAGCCGTCATCATCCAGATAATCGGTATAAGAATAAACCCCTTTTGGTAATTGCCTGATGACATTTTGCATCAATCTCTCTGCATACCCTTTGAGTTCGTCTAGTATGAAGAAAACCTGTTCAGCAGGATATTTTCGAAGGATATCCATAAGACGCATTTTGCCGCGGCTCAGGGATGCAGTCTGGGCCCGCAGATCACCGAGGCGTTCTTTCGGGTTTCTTACACTATGCAGGAACTCATGCATGAACGCTTCGTTATAGGCCCCCTGTGCATAAAGCAGCGTGGGGTGGATTACTAAACCTTCCTCTTCAAGACAGTTTGCCAAGCCCATGGAACCCGGATTTCTACCACCCACATCTGCATGGTGCGCACGGTTTACAACATAAAAAAGAGGACACCTGGGAGCATGTGAATGAGAGAAGGCAAATACAGGTTCAATCAGGGTGATATCTGGAAGATGGCTGCCGCCTTTATATGGGTCGTTCGTGATGACAATATCCCCGGGGTGCAGGGTCATTTCAGCAAGAACCGAAGAGAGGGTCATGGGCATGGCCCCAAGGTGTACAGGGATGTGGGCAGCCTGCGCAATCAGGTCTCCACTGGCATCAAATAGTGCACAGGAAAAATCCCGGCGTTCCTTGATATTTGAAGAAAAGGATGAGCGGCCTAGGATTATGCCCATCTCTTCGGCAATGGAGCTGAACAGCTTATTAAAAACCTCGACTTCTATTATGTCATGCATCATGCCAGGAAAGTTTGCCCGTCTATCTGCTTAGTTCTGCTCAGATTTTAGGACTGCCAGAAAGGCCTGCTGCGGAATATCAACGTTGCCCACGGTCTTCATCCGTTTTTTGCCGGCCTTTTGTTTTTCAAGCAGTTTTCTCTTTCGGGTGATATCACCACCATAACATTTGGCCGTTACATCTTTTCTCAGGGCCGCGATATTTGTCCGGGCCACAATGGTTGAGCCGATAGCTCCCTGAATGGCTATTTTGAACATATGTCGCGGAATCTCCTCCTTTAGGCGCTCACAGGCGTGCAAGGCCCTTTCCCTTGCCTTAGAACGATGCACCAGCTGTGAGAGGGCATCAACTTTTTCGCCGTTAACAAGAATATCAAGCTTGACCAGATCGCTTTCCCGATAATCTCCAAGGTCATAATCAAAGGAACCGTAACCCTGGGTAATGGATTTGAGTCTGTCGTAAAAATCATAAATCACTTCAGCCAGGGGCATTTCACAGTTGAACTCTATTCTGCCGGGAGCCGGATAATGATAGTGATTATTGATACCTCTCCTCTCCATGCACAGGTTCATGACAGGTCCCATATAGCGTTCAGGGAAAAGGATAACGGCTTTGATAAAAGGTTCATCTGTCCTTGCAATTGTTGATGGGTCAGGGAAATGTGCAGGGTTGTCTATTTCCAGCTTTGTTGAGTCCTGAAGATAAAAATGATACAGGACGGTCGGCACCGTCATGATGAGCGAGATATCAAACTCTCTTTCCAGTCGTTCCTGAACGACTTCTAAGTGCAGCAGGCCGAGAAAACCACAACGGAATCCAAACCCTAAGGCTGTGGAGGAGTCTTTCTGAAAGGTCAGGGAAGCATCGTTAAGTTTTAGTTTTTCAAGTGCTACTGCCAGGTCTTCATAGTCATCGGTGGAAATTGGATAAATCGAGGAAAAAACAACCGGTTTTACCTCCTTGAAACCCGGAAGAGGTTTGGAGCAGGGATTGTCCTTAAGGGTTATGGTATCTCCATTCCTGGTCTCGCCTACATTTTTTACACCCGCTATGATATAACCGACCTGGCCGGCACTCAGCATTTTCTGGGGCTCCCTTGTGAGTCTAAAGAGCCCGACCTCCTCAACCTTGTGAACAGTGTTGTTGGACATGAAACGTATAATATCTCCGGGTTTGATGCTTCCCTGAAAAATCCTGGTGGAGATGATTGTGCCCCTGAATGCATCATAGCGGGCATCAAAGATGAGTGCTTCAAGTGGACTTTGGGGATCGCCCTTTGGTGGAGGAAGCAGGTTGACCACTGCTTCCAGAATTTCATCAACACCTTTGCCTGTTTTTGCAGAACACAGGCGGATATGCTGAGGATCAAGACCGAGATCGCCCTCTATCTGCAGAGCAACTGCCTCGGGGTCAGCAGCCGGCAGATCAATTTTATTGATAACCGGAATGATCACCAGGTCTGTCTCCATGGCCAGGTAAAGGTTGGCGAGGGTCTGGGCTTCGACACCCTGGGCAGCATCGATAAGCAGCAGCGCTCCTTCACATGATGCCAGGGCCCTTGATACTTCATAGCTGAAATCAACATGGCCGGGCGTATCGACAAGGTTGAGAATGTATTCCCTGCCGTCCTTTGCCGTATATGGCAGGCAGATGGTTTGACTCTTAATGGTAATGCCCCTTTCCCGTTCAATATCCATATCATCGAGAATCTGATCCCGGAATTCCCGCTCACTCACCATTTTGCAGATTTGGATAAACCTGTCGGCAAGGGTGGATTTCCCATGATCAATGTGGGCGATAATGCAAAAGTTCCTGATATTGTCCATATATGTAATAAAAAATCATTTCTGGTCCAGATGCTAAGAAATGAAGGAGAGTTGCCATAAGCAGCAGTGGGTACGAAAGATATCTAGATAATACAGTATTAGTGATTTGAAAGATTGCTTTTACATACCTATGAGAAGTTTTTTAATAATATATATCCTGTATCCTTCACGTTAACAGGGGAACACTTTTAGCATAAATGGGATAATATGAAAACAGGAAATATATAGAACGGGAATGTGAGAGCAGATTATAACAGGCTCTTTTGATAATCGGTTTTTATTATCAGGCCATCTAGATGGGGTTGAATAAAGTTTATTTGTCTAAAGTCTGGTAAACAGGCGGCAAGGAAAGAGATTGACCTTTCAGGCACTTATATTAGAATGTTGCACCATGAAAAAAGAGACAACAAAAAAGAATCTTCAAATAGAACCACAGCAACTGGTAAGTATGCCGGAGGACAAGAATCTTCCAGTTGTGAGCCATACCGGTTTACAGCGCTATCTCCAGGAAATCAGTCAATTCCCCCTGTTGTCCAGAGAAGAAACCGAGGAACTGGCAGTTCGTTATCACGAAACAGGCGATCCTGAGGCTGCCTATAAACTTGTTTCATCAAACCTGAGGCTCGTGGTGAAGGTTGCAATGGATTTCCAGAAGTACTGGATGCAGAATTTTCTTGATCTCATTCAGGAGGGAAACGTCGGCCTGGTCCAGGCTGCAAAGAAATTCGATCCCTTCCGTGAAGTCAAGTTTTCATACTATGCAGCATACTGGATCAGGGCCTATATTCTTAAGTTCATCATGGATAACTGGCGTATGGTCAAGATTGGCACCACCCAGGCACAACGAAAGTTGTTTTTCAGCCTTAATAAAGAAAGAAAGCTGCTTGAATCCCAGGGCTTTCAACCGGACACAAAGTTGCTGGCAGAACGACTGCATGTCAAGGAGAGTGAAGTCATTGAGATGAGCCAGAGAATGGACAACTGGGATGTGTCCCTGGAAAGTCCTGTGCGTGAAGACTCCGATGATGAACAAAAGGATTTCCTGCCACACGGGGGACCAAGTGTTGAAGAGCTTGTGGCTGGGCGGGAGATCAGGCAGCGGATGGCTGAAATCCTTGATGATTTGCAGAATAGTCTCAATGATAAAGAACAGATGATTCTGCAGACGAGGTTACTGAATGATGAACCACAAACTCTCCAGGATATAGCAGATATTTTTGGTATTTCGCGGGAACGGGTTCGCCAGATAGAGGTCAACCTCCTGAAAAAGATGAAAAAGTATCTTGAGCAAGAAGTGCCTGATATAAAGAATTTTTTTGGCCAGGAAGAATTAGAGAAAGGATAAAGCTAAATTGCCAGATACCTCCGGGATTATTTCTTAACGTAACAGCTTTTACCTGTAGCGCACTTTGTGCACATTCTCCATCCATAATCAGCGCAATTTATCAACGAAAGTTTAGAGCCCGTGAATAATAAAGGAAAAGTTTATCTCCTCATGCTGGCAGTTTGGTTCCTCGGTCTGTCTAGTTATGAGATTCATGCCCAGCTTATAACGGTCCCACCGCATGATCTTCTGCCGGAACAGAAGATCATAGTTGAAGACGAGGCCCCGCAGTGGAAAGTGCTCTGGGATCAGGCCAGAGAAAGTGCTCTGCAGGGAGATTTTGACACAGCGCTGCACCAATACAAGGCCCTGCTGGTCCTGAAAAGCAACCTGGAAGAAGCACGCTGGGAACTGGCAAGGCTCCTGATGTACATGAAACACTGGGGTGAAGCTGCTGATTTCCTTGAACTCCTCATTGAGTCCGCACCGGGAAATACACTGTATATCAATGCCCTGGGCAAGGTAATGTGGGAGATGGGACAGTATGAACGGTCGGTGGATCTCTTTAAGAAAGTACATGATAAGATTCCATCTGACCAGACAGCCCTGGCCGGGCTGGTCGAAGGGTTGATTAAACTGGGAAGAAAAGATGAAGCGCTGCCCTATCTTGAGCAGTTCACCATGCAGGAACCGACAAACAGAGGCGTGCGGCGTTATCTGGCTTTTCTTTTATATGAATCTGAAAATTATGAAATGGCTAAAACGCACCTCACAATTTTGTCCAGGAATGAAGATGTTGAGCTTGACGTGTTGTACTTAACGGCTAAAACATATGAGCACCTTGGGCTGGAGCAGCAGGCCTCAATATATTGGGAGCGTTTTCTGGCGAGAGAACCTGATAATATTGAGGCAAACAAATTCCTAGCCAAACATTATGAAAAGATGAAGCAGGCGGACAGGGCCCTTTCGCATCTTCAGGCGGTATTAGCATACAATCCTGAAGATGGCGCTTCATATGTTCGTTTAGGAGAAATGCATGAAAAGGCGGGAGAATATGACAAGGCATTGTCATATTATGAAAAATATCTACAGCTATATCCAGATGATCCGGAGATCAGGCAACGGCTGGCCGGCATAAATGCAGCCATTATGAACAAGATACCAATAAAGACATCTACACAGGAGTATCCGGCTCCTGATGAGCAAGACCAAACTGAAAAATTAAAAGAAGTTATCCGCAATCTTGTTACCTCAGGGCACTACGAGGATGTCATCCCACTTTACCGGCAACTCCTGGTGATGTCTCCAGAAGATCACGAAATCCTGGAAGCCCTGGCAAATGATTTGATTATCATAGGAAAAAACAAAGGCAACGATGCAATGCTGGAATTTTTATCGGACATTATATTGGATAATATATCCATATACCGATCCATGGCAGATTTGTTACGGCAGATGGAGCGGGAAGAGGAATTAGTGGCAGTGTTGCATGAAATTCACGACCTTGATCCTGCGGATGATCTTACAACGCAGGAATTGGCTATCCTATCCCTCCACAGGGGTGAGTGGTTGCTTAGTCATAAGTATTTTGCGCAGCTTTCGGAGTCATTTTGTACCAATAGCCTCTGCCTTGAAGCAAGGGCCTCATTAAAAGAAAAACTGAATCTGCCGGCCCAAAGGTTACAGGATTATGAGGCATTGCTGAAACAGCAACCGGGCCGCAATGAAATAAGACTTGCGGCAATTGATTTGGCAGCACAGATGGGTCTGCTTGACAGAGTTGTCTTTCATGCAGGTTATCTGCAGGTATCCCCAGCGGACAGCGAGAATTATGAGTTTAAGATCCTCCTGGCTGATGCTTACAGGTATTCAGGCTATCTGAGCAGGGCGGTGGAACGCTACAATAATATCATTGAGCAGGCATCCGGGAACAAAGATGCAGCTATTCAGAATGTTCGTATCCGTGCCTGGCTGGGTATGGCTGAATCACATGAACAGTTAGGCCTGCCCTATGAAGCCGAGCAGGATCTCCGCAGAGCTTTGGTGCTTGAAGAGTATCGAATTCCCATCCTTGAGGCGCTCTTTCATCTCTTTTTGAGGAACGGCCGGATTGCAGAAAGTGAAGTTTGGCTGCAAACAATTAACCGTGAAAGGGATGGGGCTCAACAGGACATCCCGACACAAATCAGTCCGGCCTGGAAAATTGAAGTTCTCCAGGCTGAGATGTATAGCGCGGCCGGTAATTACGGTTTGGCGGCAGACCACTACAGACAGGCAGAATCCATGCTGCCTGGATACGAGAATAATAAAGCTTTGGCACGGGAAGCAGGTGTTGCAGAACCCGGTTTTGGCATACAGCAGCAATTGGCGGAGAGCCTTCTGCATGCCCATGAGTATGCAGAAGCAGAACAAATTGTCCTTGGTCTTAAAAATAACCATGAGGGGGAACTGGAACTTCTGGTTCTGCTGGAGCAGATTTATCTTGCATGGGGCAAAGGTGACAATGCCGCCATAATTGCAGAAGAGGCAGGAGAGTATGCGGCGCAGGATTTTGGCAGACAGTTGAACCTGGCAAGACTATACAACAAGTACAAGGACATTACCCGGCAGTCAGAAACGGCTGAAAAGGCTGCAGCTATGGAACCCGAGTCACTGGCAGCAAAACATCTGCTTGTCGGCGCACTAATTCAACAGGGAGAATATTATGCAGCACTCGAATTACTGGACCATTTTCTGAAAAATTATCCTGAGAATACATGGTTTCTTTCGCAACAGGCAGGACTTTTGGCCAAGGTGGGAAATTTCCAGCAAGCACTTGCAGTGGCTGAAATGATCCTTGCAGAAAATCCCGAGCGCCGGGATATTGTCCTGCTTCAGGCCCGCATTTTATGGGAAATGAATCGCTGGAAAGATTCTGTATCCCTGTATGAGAGTATAGTTAATCCTCCGGTAGAGGAGCTCCTGGAAAGAAAGATTCAGGAAGAAAGCCTGACAGTTGAGCAATCTACGACAAAGAATTCCTGGTGGGAAGTGGTTACTTTTTCAGATGGGACGCCGCTTACCATTTCCCAGGTTGTCATGTCACCGCAACAGGCAGCTGATTTTACAGAAAGTGGTCAGAGTATCAATTCAGTGGCTGCAGTAAATTATGCATTATATCGCTGGCAGGACAGGTTCAATAAAGAATTGTCGGTCAGGCGTTCTGTCATGCGCCGGGAGTATTATCATGCTGCAAATAAGCTTGAAAATAACATTAAAGAGTTTGGCAGCAATGATTTCCTGCTCTATGATCTGGCCGGGTTGTACAGCAAGCTTGAACGGCTGAATGATGAGGCTTCTCTCTACCGTAAAATTGAAGCACAAAATGCTTATTTCCCCGGTCTTTCAGAAGCGGCCCAAAGAAATAACCTGAAACGACGGCCCACGATTTTCCTGGCTTATGTCATGCACTATGATGATGGCTGGGACGGTTATATGGGCGTGCGGCAAGAGATATTCCAAGGAGGCGGGCAGTATTACAAAACAACAAACCAGGAGTGGAACTTTGACATTGCCAGAATCAATTATGAATCAACTCAGAATGCCCAGAATTTATTGGGTTGGCGCACCCTGCTGACTTACGACGTAAAGCTGTCACAGGTACTTGGGCTCTCGCTTGGGGGCGGGGTTCATAAACTGGCAAACGTCTATGATGATACCCCTCTCTGGTCTGGCATATTTACCGGGAAGATCGCCGATGAAATGAGGGCTGTTTTTTCTGCAAAACAGGATGTGGTGCCTGACACAATTGCCAGTCTCAAGCGCAATATAAAAAGACGTGACTATAAGATCGAGCTCATGTTTGATCTTTTCCCCCGCCTTCTTCTCGGCGGCTATTATGATTTAATAGACTATTCAGACAGCAATTGGACACATAATTATACATTCTGGGCCTCCTATATTATCTGGCCGGAGCCGACCCTGCTGAAAATTAGTTATGATTATGACTTTTATGACTCCCATGAAGGACAGATACCAGGGACACCCTCGGATGACGGTTTTGCGCCGAATGACCATCCATACTGGAGTCCGGTGAATTACTGGATTACTCGTTTTTCAATTTACTTTAAGCACCAGTTGTCAAATGATACCCTGGCCAGAGGAGTCCCCAGTTATTATGTCATAGAATACTCCTTTGGGTATGATTCTGAAGACAATGACTTGCACGAATTTAAGGCTAGTCTTAATTTTGAAATTGCAAAGAATTATGTATTAAGTGCATCCTACGGTTTTATGAACTTGGATGTGGATGTGTATAAACATAAAGAGGCCCTTATATCATTGATGTACAGATTTTAACAAAAACAAGGAAGAACAGAGGATCCTATATGATTGAAAGAATGCCCATTTCGAGAATGGGCTTTAATAGACTCAGAAAAGAGCTGGAACAACTGGAGCGCCGTGAGCGGCACGATGTGATACGGGCCATTGAAGTAGCCCGGGAGCATGGCGATTTAAGGGAGAACGCTGAATACCATGCTGCAAAAGAACGCCAGGGGCACGTTGAAGGCCGGATTCTGGAGTTGAAAGACAAACTGAGCCGCGCAGAGGTGATTGACTGTTCTGAAGTAAGTTGCCAGAGAGCGGTCTTTGGAACTGTAGTAACAATGTTGGATCTGGATGAGGACATTGAAGTTACCTATCAACTCCTGGGCCCTGAGGAATCTGATGTGAAAAAGGGGATTATATCCCTGCAGTCACCGCTGGGAAGGTCCATTTTGGGGAAAGAAGTTGGCGATCAAGTAAAGGTCGTTACACCTGGCGGTATGCGTGAATTTGAAATTATAAGTATCGCCTCCCCGGAAAATGATTAGCCGGAGGCATGTTGCCGGCTCTTGCTGCAGCTATTATAAGAAATGATCTTTTGAAGAGATGGGCTTATTGATACTCATGCTCAGCTGGCATTGATGCCGTGCAGAAATATGTTGCTGATCTGTTTTGCAGTATCCTCAATATCATAGGGGGGCTTGGGTGATAACACCCAGAGCCTTGTCATTTCGTCCAGTGCGCCGAAAAAAGCCCTTTTGGCTATTCCTGGTTTGACGTCTTTGCGGAATATCCCTTTTGCCTGCCCCTGACGGATGATGGCGGAGATGATATCAACATATTCGCTGAAGATGGTTTTGCGGTATTCCTTGATCAGCTTGTGACTCTGGCGCAGTTCCATCTGTATGATTTCGGCCAGGCTTTTGTTTTCCTTGGCCATGGAAAGGTGTTTGAGGGCGAAAACCTCTATTTTTTTCTGGGGGTTTTCTTCCTGGTCAACAAGTTTTTTGGTCTGGGCAATAAACTTACCAATTTCTTCATCAAAAACCGAGATGAGAATGTCAAACTTGTTATTGAAATATAGGTAAATCGTGCCGTCAGCAACTTTGGCGGCTTTGGCAATATCAGAAATTCTGGCGCTGAAAAAGCCTTTTTTGGCAAAAACTTTAACTGCAGCCCGAATTATTTTCTCGTGTTTGTCAGAACTTTTCATTAATAATTACAGCATAAAAACTGATTATGCAGACTCGGCCTGTGCAGGCATCTGAATCTGAATGGTTATTCATTTAGCGGCACTATGATAGAAATATAACTTATCGATGTCAAGACAAAAATTACATGTTTGAATATTTATAACTGATTGAGGGTTCACTATGTCTTGACAAGAATTAAAGCATAAAGTTAGGTTTACAGCATTAACCGGTCAGGAGAAAAACAGAATTCAGCAACACTCGTATGGGAAAAATATTCATATCACGCTGTGGTAGTTATTCATTAATGTTTTACGTCCTGGCAATCTTTGTTTTAAATCAAAATCTAAGTAGCAAAATAAAAAGTGATATTGGCAAAGGTTTTTGTCAGGCGTGAGAGCTTGAAAAGATTTGAAAGGAGATTTGGGCTATGAAAGTGTTGGTTATCGGTTCTGGGGGCAGGGAACACTCATTAGTTTGGAAGCTGGAGCAGAGTCCGCGTGTGTCACAGATTTACTGTGCTCCGGGGAATGCAGGAATAAGTGAAATGGCTGAATGTGTCGCCATTAGTGCCACTGACGTACAAGGTCTTGCCAGTTTTGCCAAAAAACAAAAGATAGATCTTACCTTGGTTGGACCTGAGGCCTCACTGACATTGGGGGTTGTGGACGTCTTCGAAAAACAGGGATTACGCATATTCGGCCCGTCGCAAAAGGCGGCGATACTTGAAGGCAGTAAAGTGTTCACCAAAAAATTCATGCAGGATCATAACATTCCTACTGCTGGCTTCACGGTATTCCGTAAACGTGAAAGGGCAATAGAATATGTTGAGCGTATGGGCGCCCCGGTGGTCATCAAGGCAGACGGCCTAGCAGCCGGCAAGGGTGTAATAGTTGCCCAGACTGTACAGGAGGCCATAGATGCCATTGATGTGATAATGAAGGAAAAGGCGTTTGGCGAGGCAGGGAACAGGGTTGTTGTGGAGGATTTCATGGCTGGTGAGGAGGCATCTTTTCTGGCTTTTACTGACGGGAAAACAATACTGCCGTTGCCTACATCCCAGGATCACAAGCCAATATTTGATGATGACAAGGGGCCGAACACAGGCGGCATGGGGGCATATTCACCGGCTCCGGTTGTTACCCCTGTCTTGGAAAAACAAATAATGAACAAGATAATGATGCCGACTGTAAAGGGAATGGCAAAGGAGGGAAGACCATACAAAGGAGTACTCTATGCCGGGTTGATGATAGAAAAGGGCAAGGCCAAGGTTGTTGAATTCAACTGCCGCTTTGGCGACCCAGAAGCCCAGCCGCTTCTCATGCGCCTGAGGACAGACCTGGTTGATATTGTTGAGGCTGTATTGGCCGGGCAACTGCACAAGATCAAGCTGGACATCGATCCACGGCCAACGGTGTGTGTTGTTATGTCATCGGGGGGCTATCCAGGTTCCTATGAAAAAGGGAAAGTAATCACCGGACTTGATAAAGCGGCAAAACAGGAGTCCGTAGTTGTATTTCATGCAGGAACAGCATTGAAGAATAAAAAGATAGTGACCGCAGGCGGCAGGGTGTTGGGTGTTACAGCCATTGGTAATGACCTGGATGAAGCAATCAGCAATGCCTATAAAACAGTTGCCATGATTAAATGGCCTGGCAGCTTTTACCGTACTGATATTGGTGCCAAGGCAGCACGCCACTTGGGGAAAAAAACAAGAGCCGAAACGGGTCAGGCCCAGGTCGGCATAGTGATGGGAAGTGATTCAGATTTGCCAGTGATGCAGGAAGCGGCTGATTTCCTGCAGTCAATGGGGGTCCCCTATGAGATATCGGTTAATTCTGCCCATCGGACCCCTGATGCTGCCAGTGCTTATGCCCAGAATGCGGCCGCCAGAGGTTTGCAGGTTATCATTGCCGGTGCTGGGATGGCTGCTCACCTGGCAGGAGTTCTGGCGGCCCATACAAGTATTCCGGTCATTGGTGTGCCCCTTGACGCCTCTTCCCTGAATGGCCTTGATGCGCTGCTTTCAACAGTCCAGATGCCGCCAGGTGTGCCTGTTGCCACCATGGGCATAGGCAAGGCCGGCGCAAAAAACGCAGCAGTGCTTGCTGCCAGAATTCTGGCACTCCATGACAAAAAGCTTGGTGCCAAACTTGTTAAATTTAAGAAGGAAATGGCTAAGCAGGTGGATGATAAGAACAGGAAACTGCAGCGTCGTTAAGTCTGATGAAAGATTACCGGTACAGTAAAGATACTGTTGGCTACCAGCCTTGTTCAATGGCAGACCTGAACAGGGCTGTTTCTGTTCTGAATGGGGGAGGGGTTGTCGCCTTTCCGACAGAGACTTATTACGGGCTCGCCGTTGATCCATTAAACCCCCTGGCCCTAAACCATCTTTTTTCCTTGAAACAAAGGGCGATCACCAAGCCAATCCTGACACTGGTAGACGACAGGAAATCATTATCTTCACTTGTCCAGAATATCCCAATCCTCTATGAACCACTGATGGAGGAATTCTGGCCTGGTCCTCTTACCCTTATTTTTCCGGCGAGATTGAACCTGCCGACTCTTTTGACTGCTGGAACCTCTACAATTGGAGTGCGACAGTCATCCCACCCCTTCGCCCGGCAGCTGTTAAGAGCTTTTGGGCGGCCACTAACTGCAACCAGCGCCAATATATCCGGACGCGCTGCGGCCGTCGATGCCTATGAGGTCAAAGCACAGTTCGGCGCTAAGATTGATATGGTTTTTGATGGCGGGAAAACACCCGGGATAGTCGGGTCAACCATTATCGGTCTTGAAGGGGATAAACTTACGCTCATACGTGAAGGGGTCATTCCCTTTACGGATATTCTCCAAGTCTGCAAAAAAACGTTGCACAATTAAAGTGAAACAATTTCATTTTGATCCGTTTCGGGACCGATTGGCAAGAGATATCCGCAACAATCTCTCTAAAGCATTTCTCCTGGCCCTAGCAGAAAACAATGTATCCATATTTCAAAGATGTGGAGCTTATTACTTACGGCAGAGTCCTGAACCGGGTTATGTTTCATATGTAAAGACCAGGCTGGCAAATTATGAAGAAGTTTATGCTATTATCCAAAAGAAAAAATTAAGGGATATTTTACAGCAGGCAACAATTCTCTGGGACCGTGAACTTTATTTTGAAATGCATGAACTCCTGGAACCGGAATGGAAGGAAGCAGAGGGAGATAGGCGCAAGGCCCTGCAAGGACTCATACGGGCAGCAGGGATGAAAATTCATGCAGAAAACAAGAATAAAAGGGCCGCTGTCACTATGGGTGCTAAAGCATTGACGGATTTAGTAAAGCATTCTGGCGAGCTAAAAGGTTTTGAAAAACTTGAAGCTGTGCTGGCAGATGTTAAGCAGGCAATTGGTAAAGCCCAAGGCAATACTTAGCTTGTTAAAGAATTTTCAACAACCGACAAACAGCCGAACTACCTTGATAAGCCTGTAGCTCTTATTTTTTGTCAAGTTTGCAGGTGTTTATCCCAAAGGGAAGATAGGCTGGGCAATGCCCAAGAGCTGCTGTTGTTATAAGCGGGATGCCGATGAGCCCCCACCAGCTTTTTGCCACTAACCCGATAATGATAATGGCCAGACCTGCAGCCAGTCGAAAAATTCTGTCAGAGTCACCTATGTTTTTCTTCATTTTTCACTCCATTGATCAAAATAATCTGTCGGATAAAGGGTCCTGTATTTTGGGCGCTGTAAAATACACGTTGAATTAAAATAATAACAAACACCCCCTGAAGAGCTAAAAGTATTTACAAGAACGGCTCCACATTATAAATGTTTACTTTTCTTGAAATTACATTATTCAGCATCTTGCTGTAAATGCAGGAATAAATCAATTATTTTTCAGTTTGAAAAACTTCAATGGAACTAGGCGTGCAGGGCGTGCTGCCCATTACAATATTTTCACAGGGTGGAAGTCTTGTGATGTTAATTCTGCTGATAGCAGCAGGCACTATCGCACTTTCTGCATTTTTAAACCTATGCAGTCCGGAACCCTTGCATCAAAGGACATCCACCTACATACTTGCAGTAACGCTCTTTTTTTTTATTGCTGGTTTTCTGTGGATATGCTGGTTTCACTGGCAAATATACCTGAAAGTGTCTCTTGAAGTTCCAGCAAACCTTATTGACTGGATAAACCGGCAGCTGGGAGAAATGAATAAGAGCAGTGACTATTCTATGGTGCTATACAATGCAGACTCTCCCCCGCGCTATAAGATACCGCTCTGGATTGAGAATGAGAAATACTACTTCTGGTTCATGTGTTACGGAATAATGGCTTTTGGGGTACATTTTCGCCTGCAGAGCCATCGGTTTCGAGCTTTGCTCCACCTTTTTTTGGCACTCCAGATCATGATTCTTTATTTTTGGGCAGATCCATTCAGCTCTCCGCTGCCAAAGTTTCTGGGGGAAATTGCACCCTGGTATGTCCCCGGTCAATCATTTATGACAAAAGCCAGCTATTTTATGCGTCTCTACCCCAAAATGATTTTTTATTACAATGCTGAGTACATGTGGTTTCATCCTCCGCTGCTTTTTATTTCATACGGTGCCATTACCATCATATTTATTACATCAGTATTTATGCTCGTCAAAAGAGACCTTCTGATTGAAAAGGTCGGTTATGTTTATGCAAAGCTCGGTTTTTTCATGCTCACCCTGGGTATGCTGCTGGGATATCCCTGGGCTCTTAAGGCATGGGGGCCAAACTGGTGGTGGGACCCGAAGATCTGTAGTTCTTTGATGATGTGGGCTGTCTTTTCCACATATTTGCACACACGCCTTTATTCCAACAAAAAGTCCATGTGGTATTTTACATCGTTTCTGGGAATTATATGTTTTCTGGCCATGATTTTTACCTTCCTGACCTCTTTTTATTTTCCGGGCGAACATACGTTTCAATAGCCGCTGTCCAGGGTATTATGATTGAAGAAATTAACACTGGGAGCATGAAAGAATTAACTAAAGAGATGTATCGATTATGAAACTGAAAAATTCATATGATTTTTACCTGATCCTTGCCACTACACTGGTCCTGTTTGCAATTTCGCTTATTTGCATATACGGCATGTTTTATTTCAAATTTGCTCAGGTCCAGCAGATGGACCTTCCCTTGAAAATAGCGTATATGAACCGGATGAACGAAGTTGTTGCACCGTTTTTAATCTGTCTCATACTTCTGCTCGGCATCTGCGTGCCCAAGAGACTGCTGTCCACTATCTGGTTAAACAGGATTACGGCAATTTTGTTGGCCTGTGTTGTACCGATTGGATTTTTCGCTGGGGTAAAGGCAGGTTTATTTTTCATCCTTGCAACCTCCCTCCTTTTACAGATAATAGTCTTGCTCATGGCCCTGGCAGGAAGCAGAAGCCTTCATTTTCATAAAAAAGGATATTGGGTGCGTCTAGGATCATCACTGATACATCTCGGACTGATCATTTTTATTTTGGATTTATTTTTTTATGCGAATAAAACACTTCACCTTATGCTCTTCTGGGTCACAACCAGCGCAACTATTCTGGGAATGGTGTTTTGCTTTTATGCCGAATCCGTAGTTAATTTTGTTACAAGCAGACAACCGGCTTCAGAGGAGAGAATAAGCTGAAAGGTGGTTTTCATTTATAAAATTTATTATTATACTAAATATTTATTTGATCAATATTTTGATTGTGAATTTTATCTGATAGAGGATCTGAGATGAGGCTAATTCTAAGTGTGATTCTTGTAATTCTTCTTTGGCTCCCGAAGAGTACCAGTGCACTCTGCGTCCAGGGAGATTGCGCCAATGGTCATGGAACATTTGTCCTGTCTGACGGACGAAAATATGTCGGGGAATTCCAGGAAGGTGTTCGAACGGGCAGGGGAATGATGACTTATCCGGATGGTGCCAAATATGTTGGTGACTGGCAGAACGATGAGCCTAACGGGAAAGGCACTCTCATTTTAGTCGATAAATTCGAATACACTGGAGAATTTGCCAATGGAGTTCGCCATGGTGAAGGGACCTTTGAAACAGCTGATGGGAAAAAATATGTGGGGCAGTGGCAGAACGATGTTCCGCATGGGCAGGGAAGGATAATAGATCCCGGCAGAGAAGAGTTTGTCGGTCAGTTTGAGAATGGCCGGCGCAATGGGCCGGGAGAGGCTACATACTCAGATGGAACCAGGTACAAGGGCCAGTGGGCCGATGATCTTCCCAATGGACAAGGTGTGAAGATACTACCAGATGGAATGCAGTATTCCGGAGAGTTCAAAAACGGTTTAATGTTCGGCAAAGGGACGGTAGTGATGCCTGATGGAAGCCAGATCAAAATTCAATGGCAAAGTGACGTTCTTGAGCAACAGGAGGAGACACGGCCTGAGGATGCGTTCTCGACAGCCAAGGAAAATGGAAACTGGTACATGATTCCGACCCCTGGAGAAACACAGGGTTTGTATAGCCGGGAACCCTTAAAACCAGCAGTTCATGTGGCAGCATCATCCCAGGAATTACCCCCAGCAATGGAGACGACCCCAAGCCTGGTAATGGCCACTCCCCTTGAGAGCGCAGTACAGATTCCCCTCTCGTCCTCTGAACAGGAGAAGGTTGCAGTTGAAGTGCAGACTCAGCCAGAACCGGTGAAAGAAATTGGGACAGCTGCAGCTGAGAAGTCGGCAGCTGAAACTATGGAGGCAAGACCAGATCAGGAACCGATTGCGCCCGTAGAGACCGCTGCACAGGTTTCCCTGCAGTCGCCTGTAAAGAAAAAGATTGCATCCGGAGCGCAGACTCAACCAGAACCGGTGAAGGAAATTGGGACGGCTGCAGCTGAGAAGGCAGCCTCTGAAACCGTGGAGGCAAGACCAGATCAGGAACCGATTGCGCCCGTAGAGACCGCTGCACAGGTCTCCCTGCAGTCGTCTGCAAAGAAAAAGATTGCATCCGGAGCGCAGACTCAACCAGAACCGGTGAAGGAAATTG
>JGI2160J19893_10000038_pt1 | contig 35180 bp, 29 predicted proteins | sample DeeMarSeWOR28_12_FD_19893 | JGI IMG/M metagenome (IMG submission 19893)
CGTCTTCTTTTTTCAGAATCGGGGCAAGACTTGCCTGTTTTTCATCCTGTTTTACAGGCTTTAGTTTGTCCCGGCGCAGAAGATCAAGAGCTTTTCCAAGTGCTGCACCACCGAGTACAGCCAACTTGCCGGAGAGAGTTCCAGCAGTGTCTTTCGGATCAATAGGTATCCTTTCCTGGAGCAGAATGTCTCCGGTGTCAACGCCCTCATCCATTTGCATGATAGTAATGCCGGTTTCCGTTTCACCCTTGATCAAAGCCCATTGGACAGGTGCTGCGCCGCGGTACCTGGGAAGAAGTGAACCATGCACATTTATGGTCCCCAATGGCGGGAGATGGATGATATTCCCTGGCAGGATTTTGCCGTAAGCAGTCAGGGCGATAATATCCGGCTCAAATCGAACCAGCTCGGTATGAAAATCATCACTCCTGATACGTTCTGGCTGCAGAACAGGTATGGCTGCCTGGAGAGCAAACTCCTTGACCGGCGGTGGCAATACTTTTCGTCCTCTGCCTTTGGGGCGGTCAGGCTGGGTAACAACACAGACAACATTTTCACCTTTATCGAGAAGAACCTTGAGCGAGGGCACTGCAAATTCCGGGGTACCCATAAAAACAATACGGTTTATTGCAACCATATCAGGATAATCCTTCTTCCTGTTCGCGCAGTATTTTTTTGAGGCGTTTCTTGTATAACGAGCGTTTCAGGGGACTCAGGTGGTCGATAAAGAGAATGCCGTTTAGGTGATCAAGCTCATGTTGGATAACCCTGGCGAAAAAGTCTTCAGCAGGAAACTCCCAGGACTTGCCATCCAAATCCTGAGCCCGTACCAGGAGTTTTCTGTAGCGCTCAACATTCGCTGTAAGGTCTATAACGCTCAGGCAGCCTTCCTCATCAACCTGGCAGCCTTCTTTTTCAATAATCTCGGGGTTGACCAGCGCCAGGTGTTTTTTTTCTTCTTTGCTGGCCGAGACATCAATTACAACTACACGCAGACAGACGCCAATCTGATTGGCGGCCAGGCCTGCACCGGGAGCATTATACATTGTTTCGGCAAGATCGGCGGCCAGCTGCTTTAAAGAATCATCAAAGCTGGTAACAGTTTCAACCTTCTGCCGTAAAACAGGGTTGGGAAAAGTGAGAATTTTTTTTATAGCCATTGTGTAATTTGTTTAGTGATCTGTTANGTATAATTTTGAAACAATAATAATTAATAAGCTCAGATTCCAATAAAAAAGAGAAATTAATTCAAGTTGTGCTTAAATTGACAGGCCGGAGCACAATTATTGTGTTCATATACCTGATGGAGTATGGTTGCAGCTTCGCACAAATCAGGCGGTTAAAGGAAATAAAAATAATGAATTTAGATGACGATAAAATATTTACGAAGGGTCTATCCCGACTGCAAAAACCTGTTCTGCCCCTGGTCAATATGGTGCAGTTTTTGTATATGACCGGACCTTTTGAAGCCGTGAAGGAGCTTCTGGGTCGCTTAAAGAATGCGGTTGAGCTCGAGGGTGTTCTTTATGATAGCCCTCAGCAGCTGTTAATGCCGTATGCTGCCTTTCTCAAGGAATTTGAAGTACTCAAGGGAAAGAAGAAACTTTCCAAACCGCTTCCGTTCATTATTAATGAAAAGGAAGAACCTGTTGCAAAGCGCCAGGCCCTTGAACTCTGGATCAAACAGCAGATTCTCAGCCAGGAGCTGGAAACAATCAACAGTCTGCTGTGTGAACCATGCGGTTGTGTACTATGCTGCACCGGGCCAAATAGCAGGTTTGATGAAGCCTCCGGGTTTAAAGGCAGGATGAGGCAGGAATTTTTTGAGATACCGCTTGCGGATAACGAGATTGATCTCTTTGGGCTCAGGCGGGTGGATACTGAAAGCAGCCGCGCAATGACAGCCCAGTCCGATCCGCCTCTGCAAGTCGAACAGGCCCCATTTTTTGAAAATGAAATGGCATTGTATCACTGGAAAAACGGTTGGAGTCTTATACTGCCGGAAGGGGCAGTCTGTTCCAAGTTGGCGGTGGAGACGAAAAAGTGCAGGATCTACAGAGAACGTCCTGAGGTGTGCAGGAAACCCCAGATTTTTGCTTATGTCCTTGAGAAAACTCCTGATACGGCCAAGCGCAGCGACGGGGTGTTGATCCCGGTTTACATGGCACGCAGCAAGGTCCTGGCGGTATGGGATTGTCCGTATGTGCGAAAATTTCAGCAAGAGATTGGTGCCTATGCCGAGATAAGCGGCCTGGAGCCCATATTTAAGAAAAGCAAAACATGATGTGGTCCCCAAAAGAGTCTTCCCATGATTGCTCTATGCCCGGCTTAATGACTGCTATAGGAAGCTTTTTTCTTTGCCAGCCATTATAATTTAATGTGAATTTATTAATTTCAGAATAATAGCCAATCAGATGCTGCCAGAAGGCGATTGACAAGTCTTTGAAAAATTGTCCAGCCCGCGCCGGAAATTATCTGGACCTGCGAGTTGTTCAGAATCAAACTAATGAAATAGAGTGTGAAAAAGTGCATATTGAGCCAATAGTTTACATATTTATCATAATTTCCTACCTGGTAGGCTCAATCCCAACCGGTCTTATTCTGGCAAGGGCGACCGGAGTTGATATCCGCAAGTCAGGCAGCGGCAATATCGGGGCCACCAATGTCACGCGCCTGCTCGGCAAGAAACTGGGAGCCATGACCCTCGCTGGTGATATGCTCAAAGCAGTGGTCCCGATGCTTGCAGCTCACTGGTATTTCGTGCGTTCAGGTATGGAGGTAAATCCCCATGAGTTGGATTTTGCCGTAACTTTATGTGGCGGTGCCGCTTTCCTTGGGCATATGTATTCCCTGTATTTGAAATTCAGGGGCGGCAAGGGGGTGGCAACAGCCCTGGGGGTTTTTATCGTGCTCGAGCCATTAGCTGCCCTGATCAGTCTATTGCTTTTTATCGCGGTTGTATATTTCTCCGGATATGTCGCTGTTGGCTCCCTTTTGGTTGCCGCCCTGATGACCCTGTGGATCTGGCTGCTTAAAGGATCACCCAGCCATGTTTTTCTGGCATTTTTTATCGGGGTGCTTATTTGGCTCAAGCATGCTGATAACATCAAGCGCCTGTTTGAGGGGACTGAGGCAAACTGGAAAGTATTGAAAAAAGAAAAAGATACGGCAAAATGACGAGAGATGAATGGGCAGAGATAAAGGCAGCTGCTGACCTGCTTGGCCTGGGAGAAAGGGCAAGCCTTGCAGAAATTAAGAAGGCTTACCGGCGTTTATCCAGAAAACACCATCCTGATGTGCAGAAATCCGCAATGCAGAATTCTGAACAAATTGCAATGCATGAACTCAACGAAGCGTATCAGAAATTGCTCCAGTATTGCGCCCGGTACCGTTTTCCATTTATTCCCGGTGACGATGTTCAGCTGGAAGGGGAAGACTGGTGGTTTGAGCGATTCGGCCAGGACCATCTCTGGGGCAAAGGATGTGTACCCGAAGAGGATAGTGAAAAATAAACGTTGGATCATTGTAAGATAGCAACTTATGCCATTCCTGAAAGCCTTTCTTCTCGTTGCAGGTCGCGGTGAACGGCTGAAACCCTTGACCGATGCAACACCAAAATGTCTGCTTCCGATTCATGGCACACCCCTGCTGCAGATATGGCTTGAGCACCTGGAACACTGCGGAATTGATGCGGTCCTGATCAATACGCACTGGCTGCCGGAACAGGTAAAGGATTTTGTAGAAATATGGTCAGCCCGGCATAAACAGCTGCAAATCATTCTCTCCCATGAACCTGTTCTGCTGGGCAGTGCAGGCACCCTGTTGGCCAACCGGCATTGGGCCGGGCAGGGACCTTTCTTTATTATCTACGGTGATAATCTGACGCGATTTGATTTAAAGAAAATGCTGGCCTTCCATGGACTCCACCGGCAACCTTTAACTATCAGGATTTACAGGGGGACTGATCCAAAACGTTCCGCCATAGTATGTCTTGATGAAAATGACATTATCATTGACTTTGAAGAAAAACCGGCAACACCGAAGTCCGACGTGGGAGCTGGCGGGATTTATATTGCCGATAACAGAATATTTGACTATTACCCAAAATCGATAGAAAACAGAAATAGCGAAATACTTGACCTGAGTCACCATGTTCTGCCCCGTATGGTAGGGAAGATGAAAGCATATGAGAGCGGTGAGTTTTCAATGGATATTGGTACCCCGGAATCATTAGCAGAAGCCCGGGAAAAGTGGCATGAGATAATGCATGGTGAAGTTTGAGTCAAATTGTAATATTCTTAACCGGTTTCTCATATACTGCTCAGGATAACTGAGAGTATGAATAATCGGTTGTCCGCTAAAACTAAAAAGAGTATGTATGAATCCGGCTCCCTTTGGTTCAGTTGATAGATCCTTCTTTGTCATTTGTTAATTATTATAATAGGTTGTGGTGTTAATTTTATGTTGAAGCTATTACGAATAATTTTTTCTGTTTTTCTTCTGTCCACGTTTTTTCCGTTTCCCTCCTATGGGGACCATCTTGTTGACAGGGTAGTGGCTGTGGTCAATAATGATGTTATAACCCTTTCTGAATTGGAAAAGGCGGGACGGGAGTTTTTTGAACGTATTAAAATGCAGGCACCAGCCGCAGAAGTCGACAGGGCGCTGGAAAAGGCCAGGGAGGAAGTGCTGTCAAGCCTGGTAGACAAATATATTGTGCGGCAGCAGGCCGAGAAGCTGTCGATCACAGTCGCGGACCAGGAGGTAGATACTGCGGTCGACCAGATACTTGCACGTAATAACGCCACAATTGAGGATTTCAAAAAGGAATTGGCGGCAATGAAGATATCAGAGCAGGAATACCGGGATAATCTCCGTGACCAGATTATGCAGTCCAAGCTGATCAGCTACGAAGTACGGTCCCGGATAGTCATTATTGAAGATGATATCAAGGCATACTACGAGAAAGAATACACCGCGGCAAAGGGGGAAGGCGGCTACCATATCCTCCAGATGGGTTTTACCTGGAGAAACACTGTGACTCTGGAAGAAGCAGGGTTTGATACAAAAGAGGCGGCTGAAGAAAAAGCGAAAGAGATCAGGGCAAGAGTGCTTGATGGGGAAAGCTTTATGGAGCTGGCAAAAGCATTTTCGAACCTTCCTTCAGCTCGTGATGGCGGAGACATAGGCCTTTTTGAGAAAGATGAAATGGCCGCCTATATGAAGGATGTAATCCTGGCCATGCATCCTGGTGAAATAAGCCCAATCGTTGAAACCGGCAATGCATATCAGTTTTTCAAGCTGCTCTCAGTGAATGAGGGGGATATTGTTGTCAAGGCGCCATATGAATCCGTGCGTGAGGAAATCAGGGATGTTCTGTACCGTCAGAAGATGGAGGAGCAGTACAATCTTTGGGTCAAAAGTCTCCGGGAGGAGGCATATATCAAGATTTTGCTTTAATTGAAGAATTACACTGGAGGGGCTGAAGGTATCGGCTTAGAAAAGCAAATGCAGAAAACAAACGGGCCTGGAGATAAAAAAAATCAGGGCGCCAGGCCCGGTTGTGCTGGAAGTATTGGGGCTTATATGCGGGACAAGCGGATAAGCCGTGATATCGGCACGGAAGAGGTGTCTGCGGCAACCGGCATCTCAACCACGGTTCTGCAAGCCCTTGAAAATGATGACAGGGAAAACCTTCCCGCTGAAGTATATATCAAAGCGTTTTATAAAAAATATGCTGAATACCTCGGTTTGGATTTTGCAGAGGTACAGGCAAAGTATCAACAGCAGGCCCAGAGCCTTAAAAAGACCAGGCGCAGGTTTGATTTCAATACAGTAGTTACACTGAAAGGGCATGGGGGAAGCATTTTCACCGAGACTCTCCGCAGGCTTTTTCTGCCCATGGCAATTCTTCTTTTAGGGATTCTCCTCTACTGGATTTACAAAAACTATCTGGCACCATATAATCCACTAGGTTTTTACCAGGATCATTTCCCTGCTTTTCATTCCTTGCTGTCTGCAAACACTTCTGATTTTTTCTGTTGAATTAAGAACACAGCTTCCCTGTAATGGCTAACAAGAATATGACAGCTATCGTACTCAAGGTAAATGACCTTGGGGAGTCAGATAAAATTGTCACTTTCTACAGTATGCAGGCAGGGAAGATGGCAGGAATTGCCAAGGGAGCCAAGAGAAGCAAGAAGCGCTTCAGTAATAAGCTCGAAATTTTTTCCCTGCTTGATGTCATTTATGACGACCGTGGCCGGGCGGGCCTTGTCCGCATAGTTGAAGCCGAGCTGCTGGCTACCTTTATGAGTCTGCGGCAGGATTATGAGCGCTACGTTAACGCTGCCCTGGCCTGTGAACTAATCTATCACTGGTCAAAAGATGATGATGCTGATAAAAATATATTTCATCTTCTTCTCTGGGCATTGCAGAGTATTGACCGGGGCAGCCCTCCGCTCATGGTGCAGATATTCTTCCAGGTTAAGCTCTATACCCTCCTGGGGTATCGGCTGCATCTTTCCTCCTGTATCAGATGTGAAAATACCGGGCAAGCAGGCATGCCCTACATATTTCACCCCGGCCGGCATGGGCTGCTGTGCAGGAATTGTCATCCGGCCCTTGTCGCCCGGGAGATGGTTTCCCTTTCCCTGAATACCATCAAGCTGCTCCAGCATGCCCAGGACCTGCCAATGGAAAAATTGGCAAGGCTCCGTTTTTCAGATGCCTCTGTGCAGGAAGCCCTGCAATTATTCAAAGTATATGGCCAGTATCTTCTGCAGCGCGAGATTGCGGCCTGGAGTTTTCTGGGAAAAGGGGAGGGGCCGGCATATCACACCAGATAGATAATTTCACCGCTGTGCTGGATTATCCTGGAACCATCATCCATTTCCATGATTAAGCCGCCGGAACCGTCCAGGCCGATAACTTTTGCCTCAAACTGGGGGCTCTTCCGGACATCAAAACCGAAAAGTACCCGCCGCTCAAAGATGTCTGTCAGGCATTTATAGCTATCCAGCAGCAAATGCTCCTCGGCAGGGCTATTTTCTGAACGTTTTTCATTGCGCCTGGCAATGCCGCCATGATATTCAAGGTGTCGTGCTTCCTCGTAGTATAGCAAGCCTATATTCCAGCGCAGTTTTACCACCAATCTTGCTGTCATCTCCGGTACGCTGATTTCCTTATTCAGGCAGGATTTGACGGAAGTTGCCTGGCCGGAGAATTCGGCAGGAAATTCGTCATTATTTACATTTATTCCAATTCCGACCAGGACATATTCCTCTGCAAAACGGCTACCGGTAAATGTTTCAGTGAGGATGCCGGTTATCTTTTTATTGCCTGCCAGGACATCGTTTACCCATTTTATATGTGCTGGAATACCGTAATGGCGCAAAACTTCACAGCAGGCAACACCGGCAGCCATGGGCACAAGGAGGTTGCTTTCGGGAAGGAGGGTATTGACCAGGACAAGAGTCATCCAGAGCCCACCTTGCGGGGCATGCCAGGACCTCCTGAAGCGTCCCCTGCTCTGCAACATTTCGTCAGCAAGGATGACAGTCCCGCTGGGGAATGACAGGTTTTCGTTTTCTGCTTCATTGATGAGATGCCGGGCCCAGTCCATTCCCCGGGGAATCTGATCATGATGTTCCATGACATGGCCTACTATAGCGCCATATCGCAATACTGTATTTACAGTATCTAAAGTAAATTTCCTGGCACGGAGAGGGATTTCCTCCTCATGTATGATCTGCTGGATGAGTCCGGATATAGATTCTTTAGTTTTGGACATTACACGGTAAAAGCAGCAGGTGAGGTTAAATCGGTTCAGGAAGTATCTTGGCCTTAGGACCACTCAGCCTTGACATGCGTAATAATCTTCTGGATTAAGGGGAGTTTGTCCTTGGCGCACACCCCTATGAGGGGCTCACCCTGGTTGATGCTGACGCCCGGTTTGAAATATACGGAATGGATGATGCCTTCTTCGCCGGTATAATAAAGGGGAGTGTCTCTTTTCATGAGTGACATGATGATAATTTCTTCACCAGGTTTAATGAAAACAGCTTTTTCACCCTGCTTTTCAAGGCGCGCCTGGATGTCAAGGGCGAAGAAATATTTCGCCTTTTCCGGGGCCCGGAAAAGGTAGAGAACATTTTGCAGGATGCCTTCGATAATTTCCTTTTTTTTCAAGGGGTGCTTAATGGTCATGAGTTTTTCCCCCGCCTCGACAAAATGTCCCTCGAGTTCTTTGCGCAGGCAGGTAACTACTCCATTGGTTTGTGAATTCATGGGTTTTGGATTGTTTTCACGGTTGAGGACATACAATAATGTGCCCGGGTGATGATTCCATTTCCCGCTGGGGCCCTCTACCGTTTCCCCTTCACTGACCTTGAATGTGATACGTCCTGTGTGTGGGGTCACCACCTCCAGGTAATCATAAGGATCTGAACGGTATTTATTGATTATTTCATTAAAATTAATGTCGTCGTACATGATTTCGCTTCATACCATTTTGAGCTTTTCAGCCATTGCATAATTACCGGTAATAAAGATTTCTGCCACCCATGGTCAGGAGCGCCTTGTAAAGATTCTTTCGGAAATCCCTGCGATCCCAGATACCTTGAATGTGACCCCGCTTGAGGGCTTTACGGCAGTTATGGTAGTCCGGCGGCACATCCTCCCCGGTTGTCTCCCTTATAACCCTGCTGCCTGCAAATCCCACCCTGCTTGAACGGATGGCAAACTGGTAAGGCGAACAGCCAAGGAAACTGGCTACCGGCCCGGCATAGGAATTGTTGTCATACACGACGATATAGAGACCACCTGAATCGATATACTCACGCACAGCCATGGTGCATTTCGGCATCTGGATGACACCAAGGGTCCCCTCATTGATCCTTATGCCTCCTGTGGTATGGACATAGGCAAGGAGAGGTCTGCGTTTCAGCCGTGCTTTTTCGCAGGCCCTGACAAACTTTTCACCCTCGGCTGCCCCGACGGTTCCGTTGCGGAAATCACTATAGAGCATCGTAGTCACTATATCCACATCCATGACCTTGGCGTAAAAAGTTATATTGGCGCTTTTACGCTCGGTTTTGGTGCGGTCCAGCTCCAGGCGGTCGTCAAAACCAGGATATCCCAAGGGGTTGAGCGAGCTGATTTCGGTGTTGAAAACCTTTATGGTATCAGGATCAAAAAGGTGCTTCAGATACCATTCATACTCCAAAGGAAAATGATGACCGCAGTTTTCACAAACCCCGCAGAATTCTCCATACAGGTCCGGTACCCAGAGGTCCTTGCACCCGTACTTTGGGCCATTTGGGCAGCTTATGGTGCGGTCTTCGTTGGCCAGCGGGCTCGTATAGGTGTCCCAGATATCCAGTTCTTCGGGGGTGCTTGGGCGCTCAATGGTGGGCCTGGTTTTTTTTGCTTCAGGCTTGCGGCTAATGAAATTGTATGCAGTTGTGAAGGGGGTGGTAATTCTTTTGAACAGGACGGAGCCTTCGCCGGAAACGTCCTTGATGACTTTCTCCATCTGTTTTTGTTGATGGCGCAGCAAATCGTAGCGGAAGGTGTAATATAGTCTGAAAAGAATATTTCTCGTTTTTCTGTAAACAGCCTCGGACGAAGTGGGCTGTCCACCAAAATAAGCGGCAGCCATATTTCTGTATTTTTTGGAGCGATACTTGAGAAGGCGCTTGAGTTCATCATTATTGAGATCCCAGGAAATATTGATTTCAGGCTCTTCTGTGGCTGATTCTTCAGCCTTTTTCAGCTTGACGTCGTAAGCTCTGAAAGCCCTGAGGCTTTTGGTTTTCAATACCACCTCATCTGTGGCCCGGATTATTTCAGAACGGATCTGCTTGAAAAAGACAAAGTCATCCCGTTTCGCTCCAAGGGTCGGCTCTTTGATAATGCGATCAATGGTCCCAAGTCTCAGGTTGTCTTCGGCAGTAATTTTCAGGCGGTCGGCACAGGCATCGATAAGTTCAGCGGGAACCTTCTCGCCTTCACGTATCTTTCCTTCTATTGCAGCGGCGCCCTCCGGGGAGATAACGGAGTAATAACCGTGGGAGAACATGAGCCGGAAATCAGAAAGGCCAATAGCTTCGGCACCACCGGAGCCCCCTTCGGANATAACAGATATCATTGGCACCCTGAGCTTCGTCATGGCGTAGAGATTTCTGGCAATTTGCTGGGCAGCTCCAGGGTAATCCTCCACCGGGAAGGAGCCGGGCGTAAAAATGTAAAAATGGATCGGGATGCCCTCGGTTTCAGCAACCCGCATGTAACGCAGAGCCTTTTCATTGCCCCAGGGTTTGCAGGAACCGCCGTTGCGGTATTCTTCTCCATGCCCCTTTTCCTGGCCAATGACCATAACCGGCTGCGGGTAAATCTTGTTTTTGATCCTTCTTACTATCTGGGCTTTTGCCGTCACCATCGAGGGGTCAATATTCGCATCTTCCTCGCCGCTTAACTCGGTAAAATCTTCGTAGACGTTTTCCAGAATATCCTTGAGGGTAAAACGTTGCGGACTGCGGACTATTCGCACCCGCTCCATGGGGCTTAAAGATTCCTCGCAACGCTCCTCAATAAAGGTAACCGCTTCCTCCAGTTCATGAATTTTTTCAGCAAGCTCCTCCTCCGCATAGTCGTAAAAGGAGTCCTTCAGGTGGATGTATTTCTCCTGGAAACCTGAGAGGTTACCCCAGGTTGGGCTGTCCTTTACCCTGATAAGGTAATTAAGCCGTTCTTCAGTTTTATGAAGTCTTTTGCGAAGATCGTCCATATCGGTATCGTATTACATTTTCCGTTGATAAATTATCTGCTGCGGAAAAGATCTCCCGTCTCCAGGTATTATGCGAGAAATTCATTAATTTTATCCGGCACAGTGATGGCCGCGAGATTTTTGTGAAATTTCCACTTTCGCATTTCTGCAGAATTTTTTCCTGATAATCAAAGACGTTAGAATGTGAGCAACCGGTCAAGGTTGTTATGCAAATATTCCATATTGGTGATGATAGACTCCCCTTTGCTGTTCTTGCCCGCAATCACAGTTTCGTGCATAAATTTGCTTGCCCGCTCCTTTGCTTCCTGGATGGAATCACCCCACAGAACGACCAGGGCCAGGTTCGGGTCAAAATCACTTGGTATCATGTAAGGCCTGTCAAAGGGGACATGGGTGTAGACAGCAGCCCAGTCATACCGGGGGAATTTGAATTTTTCTATGGTCCCGATCCACGGCGCGAAACCACGCTTGGTGTCTTCTGCAACAATGCGAAGCTCGATACTTGCACCCTTAAAGATAATGTCATGCTGGGTAAAACCGATACGTTCACCTAAGGCCAGGCGTATCTGTTCCCGGATCAAATTGGGATGCTTGCCGTTAACATAACTGATGCGGGCGGAAATNTCGTTTTCCACCTGTATCCTGGTATTAACCTCAAGCAGGTAAGGCCGCCCGTTCTGGGCGACAATCCACTCCCACGTACCTACGTTGTCATAGCGAACATGAGAGGCGAGTTTCAGGGAATACTGCACAATACTCTCGCGTACTTCATTTGAGTCAAAATCATAGGCAAAGCAGGAGTCGTCAAATCCTGGAGCCGCCTCTACCCTTTTCTGGCGACCACTGCTTTGGATGGTGCAGTTGCGGGTGCCGAAATGCAGCCGTTCACCATGCCGGCTGCAGAGTAACTGCACTTCCAGATGGTTGTAATCACGCAAACATTGTTCAATCAAAACCCCCGCATCGCCAAACTGCCTCTTGGCATAGTTCTGTACTTGGCGGTAGACCCGGCGGAACTGCTCAATCTCGCGCACCTCTTCAATGCCCATCCCGCCTCCGCCGGCTGCAGCTTTTACCAGTACGGAAGGATTTTTGATATTTTGGCTTTTCTGCTCATCAAGCAGCTGGTCGGCAATTACCTCGGCTTCCATTTCATTATAAAGGGGGCCGTCTGTTCCAGGAATCACAGGAATTTCCAAAGATTTTGCCACCTTTTTGGTGTTGATCTTATCGCCAAGGTTTTTTATGACCTGCCAGTTTGGGCCTATAAAGGTCAGCGGCCTGTCCCGTACCGTTACCCGCCGGGCAAAGCGGAAATCTTCCGAGAAAAAACCATAACCAGGATGAATAGCGGTACAGTCTGTATGATCGGCCACTGCAAGAATATCATTAGGGTCGGTGTAACTGGTGATTTGCCAGGCCCTTTTGTCGCTTCCTTTGCTGCTGCGTGTCAAGCGGACATGCTCCGAATCCTCGTCAGCTGCTGTGTACACCACAACATAGTCCAGTCCCAGGTCCTTGCAGGCCTGCATTATTCGTATGGCAATTTCGCCCCTGTTGGCTATGAGAATTTTATCTTTCACTAATAACCCGGTTGTCTACATTGATGTCCGACTGAAAAATAATTTTTGTAAGAATTTCATTGAGTATGCCACAAACACACTTATTAATAAATTATAACTAGGCAGATACAAATGTTAAAGCGAATTATGCCTTATTCTCTCTTTCATAACAGAAAGGGGATGAATAGTATTCATTTACTTATTCATCCCCTTTCTGAAATTTCAAAAGCGGTTTCTATACTTATTTTGGCACCAACAGTCAATTTTTTTCTTGACTTTATCCCGTTTTTTCCCTACCCATGCTGGATAGTAAATAATAAAAAATATAATTTCAACTTCTCTGAAATATTCACTTTTTAATAGCAATTCTGCATGGAAAAAGACCAAGACTCCTCATCCGATCTACCCGACCAGCAGCCCAGTAAAAATATATTAATCCGTCTCCTGGATATACTCGGATTAAGCCGTTCGCCGGATACAACTGAAGACCTTGAGATGGAGATTCAGGAACTTCTGGAAGAAGGCGAAGAGCAAGGGTTGATCACCCGCCAGGAAGGGCAGATGATTAACAGTATTTTTGAGTTCAGGGATACCCTCATCCATGAGATCATGACCCCTCGACCGGAAATGGTTTGCGCCGACGTGCAGATCGGGGTTCCTGAAGTGCTGAAACTGATCACCAGGGAAGGATTTACAAGGATACCGGTTTATTCCGAATCCCAGGATAACATTATCGGCATATTGAATGCCAAAGACCTTCTTGTCTGTATTGATGCGCCAGAGACATGCCCTGACATCAAAAAACTTATCAAGCCGCCTTATTACGTGCCTGAGACGATGCGGATAGTTGACCTGCTCAGGGCTTTTCAGGCCAAGAAGAACCACATGGCCATTGTGACCGACGAGTTCGGTGGTGTCCGTGGCTTGATCACCCTGGAAGATGTTCTGGAAGAAATTGTCGGTGAGATTGATGATGAGTATGACAAGGAAGAACCCCAATGGCGGGCTCTGCAGGACGGCAGCCTCATGATTTATGCCAAGGAGGACATCGAAGAGGTCGAGTCTTTTTTTGGTGTGCAACTGCCTGACGGTCCCTATGAGTCCGTGGGGGGATTCATTATCCATCAGCTTGGACATCTGCCTAAAGCCGGCGAAATTGTAGAACTTGATACCCTGACATTTAAAGTCGTTTCAGCCACCAAGCGCCATATCAAATCAGTTAAAATCCAAAGAAAATGACAAGGGAAGCTAGAGTAAAAGCCAGGGGAGGCAAGAACAGCAGCCTCCTTCCCCTTTGGCTTGCCCTTGGAACAGGAATTTTGCTTTTTCTCTCTTTTCCCGGGGCAGTCGGGCTATGGCCCGCAGTCTGGGTGGCTTTGGTCCCCCTCTTAGTGGCCGTAAGGAATGTCAGACCCGCCGCAGCAGCACGGCTGGGATTGCTGGCCGGCATGGTGCATTATCTCTCGCTGCTCTACTGGATTATAATTGTTCTTGGCAGGTACGGTAATCTGCCCTTGTGGGTCTCGATACCGGCCCTGCTGCTCCTTTCCCTCTATATGAGCAGTTACCTGGCCCTGTTTTGTGTCATCATCAACAGGGTCTGGAAGCAGAAGGAAATATTTGTTGTTTGGGCAGCTCCGCTCCTCTGGGTAGGTCTGGATTTCGTCAGGTCCTTTCTTTTTTCAGGGTTTCCATGGCAGGACCTGGGATATTCGCAATACAAAGCTATTCTGCTTATTCAAACTGCTGACCTAACAGGACATTTCGGTATTACTTTTCATATCGTATTGATAAATTCTGTAACAGCACTGCTTTTTGTTCTCTGGTTAACAAGCAGGACAGCAGACCTGGCCGCTCAGCCGGTTTTGACATTGAGGCTCCGGCGCGCCTGGTTTTATGCAATACTTCCTGCCCTGTGTATAATACTCGTGGTTCTCGGATATAATGTTATCCGTTACAAACAGGTATCAGGGGTAATTGCAGACAGTCCCAAGATGAAGATTGCCGTGGTGCAGGGTAATATTGAGCAGGACCAGAAATGGTCCCCGGCCATGCGTCTGGCAACAATAGATATATATAAAAAGTTATCAGAGCAGGCCCTTGCCCTCAAGGATGGACCGCCTACCCTTCTGGTCTGGCCCGAAACAGCGCTCCCCTTTTTAATCAGCGACAACCCCTATTATCACAGACTGAAAAACGCGTTGATCTTAAGAGAGAAAATCTGGCTGCTTTCAGGCGCCCCATTTTATAAATATATTGAAGACAAAAAATCCTCAGGTTCGCGAACCGTACAGTCGTATAACAGCGCCTATCTCTTTACGCCGGAAGGAAAAATTGCCGGGCGCTATGATAAGCAGCACCTTGTGCCCTTTGGGGAATATGTTCCGTTCAGCGACTACTTTTCCCTTCCCGGCCCGCTTGTTGAAAATATTGGGAATTTCAGCAGCGGCAAAGCAGTCAGACCCCTGGCTTGCCAGGGGGCGGCAATTGGTGTATTAATCTGTTTTGAAAGTATTTTCCCGAAATTGGCCAGAGACTGGACAGCCAGCGGTGCCAATCTGCTCGTCAACATCACCAACGATGCCTGGTTTGGGCGTTCCAGCGCACCCTGGCAGCATTTATCCATGTCGGTGTTCAGGGCTGTTGAAAACAGGAGGAGCCTGGCACGTTCGGCAAATACAGGTATAAGCGCAATTGTAGACCCCCTCGGCAGAATATACGGGACTTCCCCTCTTTTTCAGCCTTTTTACCAGGTAGCGGATGTGCCTTTGCTGCAGGCAAAAACAATTTTCGTTGATTTTGGTTATCATTTCGGGTTGCTATGCCTGCTTGCAAGCATCCCTTTTGTATTACTGCTCAGAGAAAAGAAACACAAAGAGATGTGATGCAATCCTCTAACACGATGATTATTATATAAATTTCAGAGGAGGAATTTACCATATGTCAGCGGAACTGAAACAAAAACTTCAGGATTTGAAGGATCGCATACTCTCCTTGAAGGAGCATCTTTGAGGTAGACAGCAAGAAAGAGCAGCTTGCGGAGCTTGAAAAACAGATTATTGCCCCGGGCTTTTGGGGGGATGCTGCTGCGGCTAAAAAAATCCAGCAGGAAAGAGGCAGGCTGCAGGAAGCTATAGAGTCCTGGGAAACCTGTTCTTCAACCTGGGAAGAAGCATCACTGCTGCTTGAAATGGCCCTCGAGGAGGAAGATGAAGAAGCGGCAAAGGAAGTTGCTGAAACCCTTGAGAACCTGGAAACCAGGGTAGACGATTTTGAGCTGGAGTGCATGTTCTCTGGCGAGCATGACGAAAATAATGCACTTTTGACCATTCACGCTGGAGCTGGCGGGACCGAAGCCCAGGACTGGGTGGACATGCTTCTGCGCATGTATCTCAGATGGGCTGAAGAAAAAGGTTTTACGACTGATATTCTTGATTATCTGCCCGGCGATGAGGCGGGCGTAAAGGGGGTAACAGTGCTGGTCAAAGGCCATTACGCCTATGGCTACCTGCGGTCGGAGATGGGTATCCATCGCCTGGTGCGCATCTCTCCATTTGATGCCGGAGGCCGCAGGCACACCTCATTTGCTTCCGTGTTTATTTTTCCGGAGCTCGAGGACACCATTGATATTGATATCAATGAAAAAGACCTGCGCATTGATACCTACAGGGCCAGTGGCGCCGGTGGGCAGCATGTGAACAAGACCAGCTCAGCTGTCCGCATTACGCACCTGCCGACAGGTATTGTCGTGCAATGCCAGAATGAGCGCTCACAGCATCGCAATAAGGATATGGCCTTTAAGATGCTCAGGGCCCGCCTCTATGAAAGGGAAAAGGAACTTCAGGCCAAGGAGCAGGAAGGGTTGCACGGCGAAAAAAAAGAGATCGGCTGGGGCAGNCAGATCCGTTCGTATGTCCTGCAGCCATACAGAATGGTAAAAGACCACCGGACCAACTGCGAGATCGGCAATGTGGATGGTGTCCTGAATGGCAACCTTGAACCTTTTATCAAGGCCTATCTCCTCTGGCAGCGTTAAACAGTTCTGCAAAAAGATACATGAAGAACACGAGCAAGAACGATGTCGAGGCCTGCGTCAAATGCGGCACCTGCAATACCGTATGCCCTGTGTATTTGACCACCGGCAATGAAATACATACTCCGCGCGGCAAGCAGCACCTCAAGTCCAGGATAGAAAAGGACGAGATTTCATCACATTACGCGGATATTTTTTCAAAATGTTTGCTGTGCGGCGCCTGTCTGGATGCCTGCCCAAGGGGTCTTGATAGCCCGGAACTGGTAATTAAAGTCCGCTCTGCCCTGCCCAGGCTTTCAGGGCTTTCATTTCTCAAGTATTTATCACGCAAGGCCCTTGTCCATCCATCCCTTTTGTCAGGGTTGACCAGGATAGGCAAAGCGGCCAACCAGATGCTTGGCGAATGGCTGCCGCAAGACAGTGGCCTGCGCTTAAGATTGCATGGTTTTGGGCAGGAAGCACTCAAGATGCCGGCAACAGGCTATATCGAAAAACTGAAAGCAGGCTTGCCGAAGAGCAAAGAAAAACAGGAAACCCGGGCGGAAGCAGGTACAAGTTTTTATGTGGGCTGTCTTGCCAACCACCTGCAGCCGGAGATAGCTGATGCAACCCAGTTTCTGCTTGCCAGCACAACCGGCCGCAAAGCCTATGTGCCTCTTGAGCAGACGTGCTGCGGGATGGCTGCCCTGGCTGCCGGCAGAATAGACGAGGCGCGGGATCTGGCAAAAAAAAACATAACGGCCTTTGAGGGAAACGATTTTCCCATCCTGACCTCATGTTCCTCCTGCTATTACCAGTTGCAGACATACCATGAACTTTTGGCAGATGATCCGGTATGGCGGGAGAGAGCCGTACGTTTTATTCATCGGCTGCAGGAGTTCTCAACTTTTTTCCTGGAGAAATTTGCGGATAACAGTGCTGCCATACCTCCGGCTTCTGCCGTTTCCAGCAGAAAGGTATTGTATCATGACCCGTGCCATCTGCGGTTCAAGCTTCATATAACTAGAGAACCCCGTAAGCTCATCAACATGATGCCGGGCATCGAGTTGCAGGAGTTGCCAGAGGGCCCCCGGTGTTGCGGGCAGGGAGGTCTTTTTCAGGTGGCGCATCCGGGCCTGGCCCAGGAGGTGCAGGAGAGGCTCCTGGCTGATTATGCCAAAATTTCAGCCCAGACTGTGCTGACTGCATGTTCAGGCTGCCTACTGCAGTGGCAGCTTGGTTTAGCCGCGTGCGGGAAAAGCGGCAAAGCCGAGCATCCTGCAATATTTATTGCCAGGCTTCTGCAATAAAGTTGCAAAAAGACTTGTTCTCATTTCCGGCTGATGCTAAAAGATAGCGCATGGCTGCATCCGCTGCAGCCTGAAGTTTTTTCTGAAGTAATTTTTTATGATGCCCAGAAAAGCACCTTCTAGCAAATGATCATACAGGCAGCAAACAGAGAAATGTATCACCATAGTATTTATTGCAGATCTTAGATATGGGGCGAACAATCCGGGAAGAGATGGAGGCAAACGAGGAGAAGATCCTTTCTCCATATGCCTGCCTCAGTAAGAAAAGCAAGGGACGGCTGCGGCCCGAAGCGGAATGCGATATACGGGTTGCCTTCCAGCGTGACAGGGACAGGATTATCCACTGCAAGGCTTTCCGCCGCCTGAAATATAAAACCCAGGTTTTTCTGGCTCCGACAGGGGATCATTACCGTACCCGCCTGACACACGTGTTCGAGGTGTCGCAGATCGCCCGCACCGTAGCTGTGGCCCTGAAGCTTAACGGCCATTTAACCGAGGCCATAGCCTTGGGGCATGACCTTGGGCATACACCTTTCGGGCATGCAGGTGAATCCGTATTAAACGAGTTGTATCCCGGGGGATTTCGGCATTATGAGCAGAGCCTGAGGGTTGTTGATGTCCTGGAAAATGAAGGCAAGGGGTTGAACCTTAACTTTGAGGTCAGAAACGGGATAAGCATGCACTCAAAAGGCAGGAAGGAAATACTCCCGCAGGATATATCAGAGTTGCCAGTGACCATGGAAGGCAGGGTGGTGCGGGTGGCCGACATCATTGCCTATGTGAACCATGACCTTGATGATGCCGTGCGCGCCGGGATCATCAGGGAAGAGCAGCTGCCTTCCTATCTCTTTGAAAAACTGGGGAAAACCCACTCGCAAAGGATCAACACCATGGTCAGGGATCTTATCTATACTACCCTGGAATATGGAGGGGGCCGTCTGAACATGAGCCCGGAAATCATGTCTGCCATTTCCGATCTGCGGACATTTCTGTATAAAAATGTCTACGAGACCCACAAGGTACATGATGATTTTATCAAGGCCAAGAAAGTGGTGCGGGAATTGTATCATTATTTTCTNGAAAACGGGCTCCCCAAGGAACTGGTCTTCCCTGATACCGAGACCAGAGGGGACCACCGGGCAGTATGTGATTTTGTTGCCGGTATGACAGACCGCTATGCCCTGGATCTTTACCAGAATATCTTTCTGCCCAAACCCTGGGCAGTTATGTAGTGGTATCTTTGTAAACCGCGAATGTTAAATGTTTACTGAAATATAAAAGGACATGGAAAACAAACCTGAAACACATGAACCTCATGCGGAATTGGCAAAAGCCTATGAGTTTTCTGCCGTTGAAAAAAAATGGTATGCATACTGGGAGCAGCAGAAAAAGTTCCAGGCCACCATGGAAGAAGGGAAACCGTCATTCTCAATCGTTATCCCGCCCCCGAATGTCACGGGTGTGTTGCATGTCGGGCATGCCTTGAATAATACCCTGCAGGATGTCCTGGTCCGCTTTCGCAGAATGCAGGGCTATAATACCCTTTGGCTTCCGGGTACGGACCATGCCGGTATCGCAACGCAGAACGTCGTGGAACGGCAGCTTGCAGCCGAGAATATCAGCCGGCATGACATCGGCCGTATAAAATTCATCGAACGGGTCTGGCAGTGGAAGGAAGAATCCGGGGGCCAGATAATCAACCAGCTCAAACGGCTTGGCTGCTCCTGCGACTGGGATCGGGAGCGTTTTACCATGGACGAGGGTCTGTCCCGGGCAGTACGCGAAGTTTTCACAAGGCTCTATGATGAAGGATTAATCTACAGGGGTGATTATATCATCAACTGGTGTCCCCGCTGCCATACAGCCCTGGCGGACCTGGAAGTGGAACACGAACCGACGGCCGGCCGGCTTTATAATATCCGCTATCCATTCAGCACCGGAGACGGATATCTGGTGGTGGCAACGACGCGGCCTGAAACCATGCTGGGTGATACGGCTGTAGCGGTACATCCTGCAGACGAACGGTATATTGACCTGCCGGAAAAATCAGTTGTGCTCCCGCTGATGAACCGGACCATTCCCATTGTTTTTGACACCCACGTGGAAAGAGAGTTCGGAACCGGAGCCCTGAAGGTTACCCCGGCCCATGACTTGAATGATTTTGAGATAGCCCGGAGGCATGAGCTCCCGGCCCTGAAAGTCATGGACGACAGCGGCATAATGAATAAAGAAGCAGGTGATTATGCGGGAATGGACCGGTTTGCCTGCCGCAGAAAGGTGGTGGAAGATCTTGAAAAGCTCGGCCTCCTGGAAAAGATAGAGGATTACCAGCATGGCGTAGGGCACTGCTATCGCTGCCATACAGTTGTTGAACCGAGTCTTTCCAAACAGTGGTTTGTATCGGTGAAGCCGCTGGCTGCAAAGGCAATCAGGGCTGTGAAGGAGGGACAGACAAAGATTTATCCTAAAACCTGGGAAAATACCTTCTTTGATTGGATGTATAATATCCGTGACTGGTGTATTTCACGCCAGATCTGGTGGGGGCACCAGATCCCTGCATGGAACTGTGAGGATTGTGGGGAAATGATCGTAAGCAACACCGATCCTGAAACTTGTCCAAAATGTGGAGGGTCCAACCTGGTCCAGGAAACAGATGTGCTTGACACCTGGTTCAGCTCCGCACTCTGGCCCTTTTCAACCCTGGGCTGGCCGGACGATACCAGGGAGCTCTTTTTCTTCTACCCGACTTCAGTGCTCATAACCAGTTTTGACATCCTGTTCTTCTGGGTGGCGCGCATGATGATGATGGGGCTGCATTTCATGAAGGAAACCCCTTTCAGGGATGTCTACCTGCATGCCCTGGTCCGCGATGCTGATGGACAGAAGATGAGCAAGTCCAAGGGAAATGTCATGGACCCCCTGCTCATAATGGACAAGTACGGCACAGATGCCCTGCGTTTCACCATGACGGCATTTGCAGCCCAGGGACGCGATATACGGCTTTCCGAGGACAGGATTGAAGGCTACCGTCATTTTATAAATAAAATCTGGAACGCGGTGCGCTTCGCCCTCCTGCATATCCAGGAGAGCCGGCCCTATGCTGCTGAGGATATTGACCCATCGGGTCTTGCCCTCGAACATCAGTGGATATTGAGCCGGACAAACAAGACCATCGGAGAAGTGCTCCGGGGCTTGAATGAATATCGTTTTAACGATGCAGCCCATGCCCTTTACCAGTTTGTCTGGCATGAGTTCTGCGACTGGTACCTGGAATGGATCAAGGGCGACCTGTACGGTGACGATCCGGAAGTGAAAACCACGGGACGGGCCCTCCTGTTTACAGTCCTGGAGATCATCATCAGGATGCTGCATCCCATTACGCCTTTTGTAACCGAGGAAATCTGGGCAGCTCTTCCAGGCGGAAGGTCAAGCATAATGACGGAGCCCTACCCTGAAGAAATTGCTGCCTGGGATAATGGAACAGCGGAGGATGGCGCAGCCCTTTTCATGGGTGTGGTAACAGGCCTGCGTAATATCAGGAGCGAGACAGGCATCCACCCTTCTGCACATGTCAGGGCTACAGTGGTCTGCCCCGATTTGAGCAAAAATAAACTCCTGCAGGAGAACAGCAAGGCAATCCATGCTCTGACACGGGTGGAGGAATTGCACGTCCTGACAGAAGGCAAGCGGCCCAGGGGGGCTGCCTCTTATATCTTTAATGAAATTGAAATATTTGTGCCTCTGGCAGGGCTTGTTGATGTTGAGCAGGAACTGGCGAAGCTGGAAAAGGAGCGAGGCAAAGTCTCCCAGCAGCTCATGAAGGTCGAGGTAAAGCTCGGCAACAGCAGATTCCTGGCAAATGCTCCTGCTGAGGTAGTTGCCGGTGAGAAGGAAAAACAGGAGACATTAAGCGCCAAGCTTGCAAAGATTGAGGAAAGCACGGAGCGGCTGCAGCACCTCAACGACTGAGAACATTGAATAAAGTTCAGCTGCTTTGTTGCACTATATTTTCTGTTATTCCATTGTTTCTCTTTTTTCAGCATTGGACGCAAAAATTGTGCTCCATGTATCTGAAGCTCATTCTATAACTATCCGAAACTTTTAATAATATTGTTTGTAATAATTATGGATTTAAATGTATTGAAAAAGACCATAGGAAATTTTCTGCAGGAAGACATAGGCAGCGGCGACCTTACCAGTGAAGCGACCCTGGATCCGGATCTTTGCGGGACAGCGGAATTTATTGCCAAGGGATCTTTTGTTGTCTGCGGCGTTGAAACCGTCGCTCCCCTGGTTTTTACAACACAGAGCCCGGCAATTGATGTCATTGATGCAAGCAGGGACAAAACCCAGGCTTCGCCTGGAGATATACTATTGACAGCAAAGGGCCCGGTACTGGATCTCTTGAAGGCTGAAAGAGTAGCATTAAACCTTGTGCAGCGCCTTTGCGGTATTGCCACCCTGACGTCTAGGTTCGTTGAAAAGGTGAAACCCCTTCCTGTCAAGATACTTGATACCAGGAAAACTACACCGGGTTTGCGCATGCTGGAGAAATACGCGGTACGGGTAGGAGGCGGCTACAACCATCGTTTCAACCTTGCAGACGGGGTCCTTATCAAGGACAATCATATCCAGGCCTGTGGATCCATTAAAAATGCCGTGACCAGGATGCGGGAAAGAATACCCCACACCATGAAGATAGAAGTGGAGGCCGCAAGTATAGAACAGGTGCGGGAGTGTCTTTCCTGCTCCGTTGATATCATCATGTTGGATAACATGGATACCGCCATGATGCGTGAGGCCGTGAAAATTAACGGCGGCAGGGCTCTTCTGGAGGCTTCGGGGGGTATTAACCTGGACAATGTCCGGCAGGTAGCTGATACAGGGGTAGACTATATTTCAATTGGCGCCCTTACCCACTCAGCCCCTGCAAGCGATATCAGCATGCGGTTGAGAAGCATTGAACAAGAGTAGTTTTGTGAGACCGTAAAAAACAAATAAAAAAGGGGCTGGCGGGAGAAGCCAACCCCTTTTGGTTATAGCGTGGAGGCGGCGACCGGATTTGAACCGGTGAATAACGGTTTTGCAGACCGCTGCCTTAGCCACTTGGCTACGCCGCCCTTTACGAAATCATAGCATGATTTCGCGGAGGGGTCATCTTAAACATAGAAACATTTTTTTGACAAGGGGAAATTGTCACCCTTTATTGCTGCAGGAAAATTCCACCGTGAAGACCATTCAACAGCTGGTACATGAAAATAAGGAGAAACTGCAGGAAATGGAAACATTGCTGCGTTATAAGTTTGCCGATGTTCTCCTTCTGCAGCAGGCTCTTGTCCACAGTTCATTTGGTTTTGAACAACTTGACAATGGTACGAACAATGAAACCCTTGAGTTTCTTGGTGACGCGGTCCTTGATTTGGCAGTCAGTGACATGCTTTTTCATTTGTATCCCGGCATACGGGAGGGAGAGCTTACTAAAATGCGCGCCGGGTTGGTCAAGGAAGCCACCCTTGCCAGGATGGCCAGCGGGATCAAGTTGAACGAATTCCTCATGCTCGGCAGAGGTGAAGAAGCTTCGCATGGCAGAAGGAAATTTTCCATACTTGCAGGCGCTTTCGAGGCCCTTGTGGGAGCCATATATCTGGACCGAGGCTATGAGAAGGCACAGCATTTTATCAAAAGTCATTTTGCCCCCATGCTCCTGGCGAAAAAAGAGAAAATGCTTGTTGAGGATGCCAAAAGCCGGCTGCAGGAGAAACTCCAGGAGCAATTTAACCAGGCACCAACGTATCATCTTGATGCTGAAGAAGGGCCAGACCACGCAAAAAAATTCACGGTATCTGCAAGATTCATGACAGCAGTCCTGGGTGTTGGCATTGGCAGCAGCAAGAAAGTTGCGGAGCAGCAGGCAGCAGAAAAAGCCCTTGCAACCCTTGATTCATGGTGGGAGAAGCTTGTGAAAATGAACGTATCCATGGATAAATAACGCAGCACCCCAGGCGTATTTGCCTCAGTAGTGTATAAGATTATTCTTCATGACACCTCTCGTAATTCCAATTTTTATATCGCACCAGGGATGTCCGCAGCGCTGCGTTTTTTGTGACCAGCACACGATAAGCGGCTATAATGGTCTGGAGGAGCAACCCGTCACCCCTGCAGCAGTTAGAGAAACCTTGGAGCGCTGGTTAAACCGCCCAAGAAAAAAAAGGAATACCGATGTGCAGGTCGCTTTTTACGGCGGCAGCTTCACCGGGCTTTCCCTGCCAAGGCAGCGGGAGCTGCTAGACACTGTTAAACCATATATGGAAAACGGGTACGTAGATTCTATCAGGATTTCGACCCGGCCTGACTATATAGATGAAGCAAACATTGCCTTACTGGAAGAATACTCTGTGTCTGTTGTTGAGCTTGGCATCCAATCCCTTGACCAGGATGTTCTGGAAGCAAGCGTTAGGGGGCATTCAGTGCAGCAGTCTGAAGATGCCATCAGGCTGCTCCGTGAAAAAGGTTTTACTGTCGGCGCGCAGATTATGTGCGGCCTTCCCCGGGACAGTACCATCAAGCTTATGGCAACAGCAAAAAAAATAGCAGCACTGGCACCTGATTTCATCAGAATATATCCTGTTCTGGTGATCAAGGGCAGCGGCCTTGAGAAAATGTACAGGGACATCACTTATAAACCGTTGTCATTGGCAAAGGCCGTAGCGCTTGGCTGCAGGCTGAAGACCCTTTTTGATCAGCATGGCATTAAGGTTGTGCGCATGGGACTGCAGCCCTCTGCAGAACTTGCAGCCAAAGTGGTGGCAGGACCCTACCATCCTGCATTTGGAGAATTGGTCATAGCAAGAGTTCTCTTTAAAAAATCCAGAAAAATTCTGCGTGAAACAGTTGCCGGTCGTGGAAAACATCTTTCTGTTGCAGCTGCAGATGAATCCGCCTTTCGAGGCCCAAGGAATGTCAGCATGAAGAGGTTGACCGCCCTAGGATTATTGAATGATGTTACGCTTGTTTTTGATAAGCAGCAGGCCAGGAATACTGTTGCGGTTTATTGGTAAGAATTGATTAATGAATTGGGGGTTGTGGAGTGTTGGGTTTATTTTTCACCTACTCCATCAGTTTGGTCTGTGAATAATAATTTTCCGCATACAAAAACTAATGATGCATGCCGTGTTATGAACAAGACGACGAGTATCATCTCAATAAACTCTTATGAGTATCATGGCTAAAAAGAAAGATGCTTAACAGGCTCTGGCACTGGGAAAAGGGTGGAGACATGCAAGCAGCAAAAGCTCTTAAAACCAGACCCCTTGAATCCTTGACCCCTTGAAACCTTATTTTTGCTGAATGCTGACAGCGCATAGCTGATTTTTACTTTTAATACTTTAGTCACTTACAACTTTAGTCACTATTTTTATCATCTTCATGCTTACCATCAATAATCTCGATATTCTTCACGGCGACAAGCATTTGTTCAATAATGTTTCAGCCCGCATCAACGATAATGACCGTATTGGTCTTGTAGGGGTCAATGGTGCCGGCAAATCAACCTTGCTTAAGATTATCTGCAATATTATTGAGACCGATCCTGGTGTTGTCAACCGGCCAAAACGTTTCAGCATGGCCTATCTGCCCCAGGAGGCCACAGCCCTTGATACGGGAAGGACCATTTACCAGGAGGCGGAAAATGGTTTTGCCGAAGCCATGATCCTGCAGCAGGAGCTCGATGAGACCAACCGCGGGCTGGCCGCCGCTGATCCTGAAAATTCAGAGTTCAGCACCCTGTTGAAACAGCAGGGAGAACTGCAGCACCGGCTGGATAGAATTGATATCTTCAGGATGCAGTCACAGATAGAAAAGGTACTTATGGGGCTCGGCTTTTCTGTTGAGGATTTTGGCCGCCCCAGCAGTTCATTAAGCGGCGGCTGGCTTATGCGGCTGATGCTTGCCAAGCTCCTGCTTGCCAAGCCTGATCTGCTTTTGCTCGATGAACCGACCAACCACCTTGACCTTGATTCCCTCACTTGGCTGGAAAACTTTCTGCATACCTATGTTGGCGGCATGGTGATAATTTCCCATGACCGGACCTTTCTTGATGAGGTGACATCACTCACCTGGGAGCTGAGTCTCGGGCGCCTGACTGCTTTTAAGGGAAATTACTCAAAATACGTGGCAGATAAAGAAATACGGTTGCAGGTTGAGAGGGCTGCGTATGCCAATCAGCAGGCCCAGATCAGGCAGACNATGCGATTTGTCCAGCGTTTCCGTGCCAAGTCGACCAAGGCCAANCAGGTGCAAAGCCGGCTGAAACAGTTGTCACGTATGGAGCGCATAGAGCTGGCGGATACAGAGCAGGAGGTGTCGTTTCATTTCCCGCCGGCCGCACCAAGCGGTCGCCTTGCCCTTGGTGTTGAATCATTGGGCAAGAGTTATGAAAAAAGGCATGTTTTTCGAGGTGTTTCGTTTCATTTGCAGCGGGGTGATAAAATGGCTGTTGTGGGTGTTAACGGCGCCGGCAAATCAACTCTTATGAAAATTCTCGCCGGTTTGATAAAGCCGGATACAGGAAAAATTCAACACGGCCACAATGTCAAAATTTCCTATTTCGGCCAGCATCAGGCCCAGGAACTTGCTCCAGGTTTGACGGCTTTGCAGACCCTGTCCGCAGTTGCTGGTGATATGAGCGTTACGGAAATACGTAGTTTGCTGGGCACCTTTCTCTTCAAGGGAAATGAGGTGGACAAGAAAGTGCAGGTGCTCTCGGGAGGAGAAAAAAGCAGGCTTGCACTGGCAAAGATGATTATGCAGCCTGCCAATCTTCTAATACTTGATGAGCCCACAAACCACCTGGATATGAGTTCCCAGGAGGTTCTGCAGGAAGCCATGGTGCAATATGACGGTACCATAATCATTGTGTCCCACAACCGGCACTTTGTGAATCGTTTTATCAATAAAGTCCTGGAAATAAAAAACGGCTGCGCTACGCTCTATGAGGGAAACATAGAAGATTATATTTACAAGTTGAAGAACTTAGAGGCAGGCCATGAAACAGGCTTGAAGATAGATGGTGACCCGGGGGAAACCGGGGAAGAAACGCTGGTGAAGCAGAAGGGCAAAGCAGTCAGGCAGGAACAGGCAAAAGTAAGGCAGCAGAAACATCTAAAACTTAAGCCCTTGAGAAAAGAGGTTGAACAGGCGGAAGCGGAGATAGAGAAGCTGGAGACACGCAAGAAAGAACTGGAACTGCTCATGGCAGACCCTAATCTTTACCAGGACCAGGATAAATTTGCCGAGGCCGGAAAGGAATATAACTCTCTGGGACGCAAACTGGAACGATTATATCAGCGCTGGGAAGAGATCCAGGGCCAGATTGAAACAACAGAGGCGGAATTTGAAGGCCTTCTCTGACTGTGCGGCTGTCCTCTGAAAGCCTGAATAGCGGAGTCAGGTGTGAATAGATGCCTGCTGGAGACCCAGAGGATGTGTTGATTGCCACATGCAAAATCTTTGAGATATGCAGGCAGGATGCCGCTTCTGCAAAAATATGTTTCTGTTGACAGCCAAGCCGCAAATTCATTATAAAAATTATGTAACAGAAATTTGTGGCTTGTCATAACAATCCTTTATTAACAGACCCGAAAAAGAGATTTCTTATCACCTCGCCGATTTTAATACCGCTATCAGATCTTTTTCACTTTTTAAATATCAGGTGAAAGTATGAGGTTTATTAAATGCCTGACAATCATTTTGATTGCCGCCCTGGCTCTGCCAGCTCTTGTATCTGCTGGGCTTTCCATGCATGAGTATACCCGGGCTATTGAAGAAAGCCCGGCGGATATGAAGTACAAGTTTTATTTATTAAGGGGCAAGGCCTATAAAGATTCCGGCGAAATGAACCTAGCATTAAAGGATTTAAACAGTTCAATAATGCTTAATCCCAGCATGGTAGCATACAAATATCGGGGTGAGGTACATTTTGAACTGGAAAAATATACTGAGGCGATAAATGATTTTACAGCAGCACTGGAAATCAATCCGACCTATGAATTGTATAAAGAGCGGGGCGAGTCTTATTTGAAATCAGCAAATTATGTGCTGGCCTTGGCAGATGGCTTGAATATCATTGATATGGCTCCCCATAAGGCTGAATCGTATTATGTGAGCATAGCGGCCCTGGAAAACCTTGGCGATATAAAATTGGCAAGGGAGCTGGCTTTTAAAGTCACCTCATTTGATCGGGGCAACAAAAGGGCCAATGAAATAATAACAAAATACCCGCTGAAATTCGTTTTTATCGGTGAGAGTCCATTTACCATCTACATTAGTCAGGAAGATAATGAAACCAGGGATAAGGCCAATGAGATCTTCCTGCGGTATAAGAGAGGTGAAAAGATAGATGAGAATTTAAAAAACAAGCTGGAGGAATGTGGCATCATTGGAGAACTGATAAGTCAATATCAAGCCCGGCTAAAAGAAACATGGGATAATTATTTTGAGGAAGTCAGATTGCTGAAAGAGCGCACAATAAGGGTACATCATGATTTAAGGGCTAAATATCTGGAACGGAGTGAAGATCTCGAGCGTGATATAGAAATGTGGGAAGAGAAGAGTAAAAAATGCACAGATGAATTAGTGCAAACGTTTTGGAGCAAGGAATAGAACGACAAGAGAACATCCAGAGAAGTATTACCAATGGGCAGGAGGAGATTCCCCTGCACCGCCCTGACTGTCAAACCAGTTTGCCTTAATCAGCTGTGTGCTCAAATAAAATAGCTTGTAAATATATCAGATACGAGTATGGTTTAGTTTAACTGTTTAAAGAACAAGAAGTAAAACTGCGCCAGTTTTTCTCACCAAAGCAACAGGCTTATTCCGTTCAAGCGCTATCTGTTCGGTAGATACCGTTAGTCTCTTTGCTACCACTGCTTTTAAAAAGGAGATTATCCATGAAGATGTATGTCGGCAATCTGGTTTATAATATGACCGAAATGGAACTCAGGAACCTGTTCAGCCCTTTTGGAAAAGTTCTCTCATCCCGCATCATTACAGATCAACACACCAGGCAGTCAAAAAATATGGGTTATGTGGAAATGGCTGTTCGCGAAGAAGGCAAGAAGGCAATCAGAAAATTACACGGGAAAGAAATCAACAACAGGAGCCTCATTGTAAGAAAGGCATAATCAATTTCCGGGCGGAATATCTTAATTCACTGGCATATTTTTTTATCCTGACTTGTTTCATGAGTATGAGTTACCGCAACGATTAGTCTCGCATTCATATAAAACATAGGGCATTCAATGTAGCTGACCCGGAACACAGAGTTATTAAACACTCTAACTACTATACAAAAAGGAGGACAATTTTGAAAAAAGATATCGTAATGTTTTTAGTTATAATGGCAGTAGTAGGTGCAATTTTAACAACAGTTGTCACGTTCACAAATTAAAAACCTAACAACGATACACGGTAAAAGACTCCATATCAAACATGAGGAAAAGGGATGGAACCACATCGAGGCAGAGAAAGAAGAGGGCGGGCCCAGAATGTCTTAGGCCGGATGTATCAGAACGGCGACGGAGTATCGCGCAACTATCGGAAGGCGGCGAAATGCTTCGGTGAAGCCGCAGAGCTTGGAGATGCGGACGCGCAATACAATCTTGGCCGCATGTATCAACGTGGCACAGAAATTAAGCGGGATTGCCGGGAGGCTGAAAAGTGGTTTCGCAAGGCGGCTCTGCAGGGTCATGATAGAGCGCAATACAGCCTTGGTGTATTGTGCGGCAAAGGAATGGGCATCCCGCAAGATCTCAAGGAAGCTGAAAAATGGAAACTCAAGGCAGCTGAGCAGGGTGAAGCACGTGCGCAAAATCATTATGGAGTCAAGTATGCCAAAGGTGTAGGTGTGCCTAGGGATTATACAGTGGCCTACATGTGGTTGTGTTTAGCTGCAAGGCAAGGCAACAGGCAGGCCCTGAAAAACATTAGCACCCTTGCCGAGAAAATGACCCCGGAAGATATTTTTAAAGCCAAGCAGATGGTGTTGGACTGGAAGCCGAAAACAAGATAACCGCACTTCAAGCGGTCCTGACAAATATTTGACACCCTCATAAATCGAAATATAATAAAGCGTATGCAGTAAACTGAAAATAAATTAATAAGCTTAAAAAAAGAGGCCTCTATGCACTGTGAAATAATCTCTTGTGTGTCGGGGCTTTTTTTTGTCGGGGGGCGACCATGAAAGTTATAGCTGCCATAAACGGCCAGGTAACTTCTGAAGTTGCAGCTTTGTACGGGCTGCATTTCGCAAGAATCCATGGGTTGCCCCTGGTTTTGCTTCATGTCGTAAATCCTGACGACTCCATTGATTCTGTAGAAAAAAGCATGGCAAATATTGAGGAGGTTGCTGCGGAGTATGAGATGGCAACCGAAAGGGTCGTGCTTGAGGGTAGTCCTGCTGAGACAGTAAAGCGCTACCTTTTTGAAAACAAATCCGAAATTCTTTTCTGCAGTACCCGCTACCGTCAGCGTAAAAAATTCTTCAACCTTTCATTCAGTGAAAAATTGAGAAGCATGTCGCTGCCTGTGGATTTGGCAGAGGTCAGGGTTGTGCATGTCCACTCCACCCTGTCAACCGAAAGGATCGTGCTGCCGATCAAGGAGAACCGCATGTCGGTGGAGAAGTTCACCTTTTTTGTTTCCATGGCAAAGGCATATAAGGCTGGCGGCGAAATATACAGTGTAACCGTCACCAGTAAAAAAAGAAGGGCAAGCCTGAATTTGGGCGACACCAGGAGAATCCTGCAGAAGATTGATGACAGGCTCTCCCATTATATATATTTAGCAAGGCTCATGAATATCCCCCTGCGGCTCAAACACTCCATTACCCTTAACGAGATTGATCAGGTTTTGCACCATCTCTCCCACAATGATTTTCAGCTCATGATTGTCGGAGGAGAAAGGCTGTCAGCTTATGCGCCCTTTGCCAAACCAAAGCCGATTGAACGGCTGCAGCGCTACACGCCTGTCAACACCATTGCTTTTTATCTGCGGGAAAAAGCCAGATGAAGATTTTCATGCAGGAAAAAGCAGCCCTGCTGCACAGTTTGAAAACTTCGGAAAGCGGTCTTGCTGCCTCCCAGGTTGCCAGGCGGCAGCAGGAGTTCGGCCCCAATGTTCTTGAAGGGGAGAAGAAAAAAAATTACCTGCTCGCCTATCTAAAGGAATATGTCCAGTTCTTTGCAATCCTGCTTGAGGTTGCCGCAGTGCTTTCCTTTGTTGCCGACCGTTTTGCTCCCAACCAGGGCAATGACATTCTGGCCTACGCCATTTTAGGGGCAGTCATTATCAATGCCACTTTTACCTTCTGGCAGGAATACCGGGCTGACAAGGCAATGGAGGCGCTGCTCAAACTCATGCCTACGATGGTCAACGTCCGCAGAGAAGGAGCGACAGCAACCATTGATTCAAAGGAACTTGTGCCGGGCGATGTCATGGTACTGGATGAGGGTGATAAGGTGGCTGCCGACGGCATACTGCTGGAATCCTCTTCTCTGTATCTGAACCTCTCATCTCTTAACGGTGAATCCGCTCCTGCCTCACGCAACAGCGAGCCCTCAAAACAGGCAAATTCCTTAAGCGCCAAGAANATGGTATTTGCGGGCACCACGGTTATTTCAGGAAGCGGTATCGCGGTTGTCAGCGCCATTGCCAATGCGACGGAATTCGGCAAGATCGCAAGCCTTACCAAGAATGTGCAGAAAAGTTTAACGCCCATGCAGCGTGAGATAATCAGGATCACGAGAATACTGACTGTCATTGCCCTGATCATGGGCATGGTCTTTTTTGTTTTGGGGCTCTTTTCTGCCAAAGGTCCGCTGATGGCTTCAATTTTTGCACTCTCACTCATTGTGGCAAATGTTCCTGAAGGATTGCTGCCAACCATTACCTTGTCACTTTCCCTTGCCAGTCAGAGGATGGCAAAAAGAAATGCCCTTATCAAAAACCTTGATTCGGTGGAAACCCTGGGAAGCGCCTCTGTCATCTGTACGGACAAGACAGGAACCCTTACCCGTAATGAAATGACTTTGCGCTCCGTCTGGCTGACCGGGGGAGAACTGGTCAGCATAACCGGGGAGGGGTACCGGGAAGCAGGCGAATTCAGCTTTGCCCAGGAATCTGCAACCGGTAATGAAAGACTGACACAGTTGCTGCAGGCCGGTTTAAATAACTGCAAAGCAGTCATTGATAAAACAGGCATCAGGGGAGACCCCACGGAACTGGCCATAGTTGCCGCAGCACACAAAAGGGATATAAAGGAAGCCTCCGGCGAAAAGACCAGGGAACATGTGTTTACCAGTGAACGGAAGATGATGTCCTCTGTATTCCAGGAGAAAGGCAAATCCTTTATTTATTCCAAGGGTGCTGCAGAAGTTCTTTTGGAAAAATGCAGCTTCTACCAGGATAAGGACAATATGGTAAAACCGTTGGACGAAGCGTATAGAAAAAAAGTAAGTGCGCAGGCGGAATCGTATGAAAATGAGGCATACCGGGTTCTAGCCCTAGCCATGGGAGAGGGAGAGAAGGAAGAGAACATGGTTCTTCTCGGTCTTGTGGCAATCATGGATCTTCCCCGGGCTGAAGTCCCCGCTGCTGTAGCAATATGCAAAAAAGCGGGCATACGAACCATGATGATCACAGGGGATAACGCCCACACTGCAGCGGCGATCGCCCGAAAAATCGGCATGGAATATGAGGCAGTCATAAATGGCAGCGAAATTGAGAAGATAAGTGATGACAAACTGGAAGAAATTCTGGCAAAGCAGGATATTCTTTTTGCCCGCATGGCAAGCAATCAGAAATTAAGGATCGCCTCTGCCCTGCAAAAGTCCGGCGAGGTGGTGGCAATGACAGGGGACGGCGTCAATGACGCTCCGGCTCTGAAAAAGGCTGATATCGGTATCGCCATGGGGAAAAGCGGCACCGAGGTAGCTAAAGAGGCGGCAGACATGATCCTGCTGGATGACAATTTTTCCACCATCGTTGCAGCCATTGAAGAGGGTAGGACGGTTTATTTCAATATAAAGAAATTCGTCACCTATATTCTTTCTTCAAACGTGCCGGAAATCGTGCCCTATATCCTGCAGTTTTTCCTGAAAATCCCCCTGCCGCTTTCGGTTATCCAGATTCTTTCCATCGACCTGGGGTCCGACATGCTGCCGGGCCTGGCCCTTGGCAGTGAAAAACCTGAAAAGAATATCATGAACAGGCCGCCTGCAGGCAGCCAGGAGAAAATCCTTGATTGGGAGGTTTTCAAACGGGGCTACTTTTTTGTTGGGATCATAGAGGCGACAGCGGCCATGGTTGCCTTTATTTCATTTCTACTTTTGCATGGCTGGCAGTATGGTATTGTTGAGCTTGCTGATCCCCACCTCCACCGACAGGCAATGACCATGACCCTTCTCGGAGCAATCAGCTGCCAGCTCATGAATGTCTGGACCATGCGGAGCTGGGAATTTTCCGCTTTCAGCCTGGGGCTTTTCTCAAATCCGCTCTTGATTGGCGCCATGGTCATTGAGCTTGCCTGGATATGGATGCTGCTCTATGTCGAACCGGTGCAGAATATTTTTAATACCGCATCCGTGCCCCTCTCTGACCTGTGGATCCTCCTGCCATTCCCCATCCTGCTTTTTGTCAGCCACGAGATTTATAAGTGGCGGAAAAGATCAGCTCTCAGCAGCCGGCAGCCAGCTTAGAAAAAATTATCCTGTCGCCTTATAACTCCCGGCTGCCGATTTTAATTCTTTCCGGTCCGCGCAGAAAGGAGATGAGCATGCCGAGAATGGCGATAAAACCTCCTGCCCTCATGACGAAATGAAAACTCTCCATGAAGATACCTTCCAGGGGAGGATGATACTCCTTCAGGCTCAAGCCGTTGCTTAAATTGTAAAATACGCTGTTAAAGATGGCGCCGGCAATGGCCACCCCCAGGACCATGCCGAGGTTCCTGGCTGCGGCAACTGTTGCAGAAGCAATACCGCGGTTTTCAGGCGGCACGGCACTGAAGGCGGCAGCGCTGTTGGGCGGCAGAAAAACTGCTGTACCGATACCGGCCAGGGAAAGGCGCCAGATTATGGAAAAAAAAGATGCCCTGGCAGAAATGAAGGAAAGGGAGAAAAGCGAGCAGGCAACCAGAGCCATGGCAAGGGTGCAGAGAAAACGGGAGCCGATGCGGTCAGAAAGTGCCCCTGAAAAAGGGGAAACAACAAATAAAGCCACAAAGATACAGGCCATTATGCCACCTACGGTATTTACAGGATAACCGCGAGGATGTATGAGGTAAAAGGGCATGAGGAACACAAGGGAAAAAAGACAGACAAAGAGAATAACCGCTGCCACAATGGGCAGCGAGAAAAGCCTGATGGAAAAAAGTGAGCGGGAAAGTATCGGGTGGCGGACTTGCGTTTCAACAAAAAGAAGAGAGGCAGCGGCCAGGATGCATATGGCCAGGAGCAAAAGGGTGCGTGTTGAAAAATAGCCCCAGTCATAGGCGTGCGTGATGGCCATGAGGAAGGATCCCAGCAGCACGGCAAGGATGGCTGCCCCAGGCCAGTCAAATGTTTCCGGCCTGGTGATATCGGCCTTACTCCCTTTCAGGAGAAAAAAGACTCCGGCAGCAGTGAGGAGGCCGATGGGAATGTTTATGTAGAAAATGGCGCGCCAGGAAAAATAATGGATCAGCAGGCCACCGAGCACCGGGCCGGCAGTGAGTCCAGAGGCCACCACGGAACCCATCATGCCGAGCGCCCTGCCGCGTTGAGTCTCAGGAAAGGTGTCAACAATCAGGGCCGGGGTGCAGGCCATGGTCATCGCAGCCCCAAGCCCCTGAAAAAAACGGGCGATAATGAGCCAGTGGGCAGTGGAGGCTAAGCCGCAGAACAGTGAACCAAGTGAAAAAAGAAACAAACCCAGGCTGTAGACAATGCGTCGTCCCTGGATATCACTCAGCCTGCCGAAGGAAAGCAGCAGGGAGGTGACGGTCAAAAGGTATATCATGACCACCCACTGGATTGTGGCAAGCTCCACTTCGAAATCGGCCATGATGGAAGGCAGGGCTATATTGACAATGGACCCGTCCAGGGTTGCCATGAAGATGCCGATGGCAACGAGGAAAAAAATGAACCAGTTTTGTGTTCGGTGAAGGCTGTTAGGGTCTGTTTCAGGCATGGACCCATATTGGTAAAAATTATCTCAAAGTCAACTTAAATTTAAGCTTCCCTGCGGTAAATTGGCCTGCCCGGCAACCAGCGCACCAGGTTGGGTAGAGATGCTGGCAGTTTTTCATGGGCACCAATTACAAGGGCACCTCCCGGTTTTAAACGTTTGAGGATTTTTGGGGCGATTTCATCCTGCAGTTCACCTGAAAAATAGGTGAATACCAGGTTACGGCAGAGGATAAGATGAAAGGATGAATCGGGCTGCTCGTTTCTGATGTCCTGCTGCAGAAACTG
>JGI2160J19893_10000048_pt1 | contig 32933 bp, 35 predicted proteins | sample DeeMarSeWOR28_12_FD_19893 | JGI IMG/M metagenome (IMG submission 19893)
GGGACCGGCAACAGCTGATAAAGCCGTTATTGAAAGACTGATACTCTTGGGGGTTAATGTTTTTCGCCTTAATTTCAGCCATGGAGATCATGCATTTCATGCAAAGCTGATCAAAGATGCACGAAGCGTTGCCGAACAGCTTAACAGGCCGATAGCCTTGCTTCAGGACATTTCCGGACCCAAAATCCGGGTAAATCCGACGGAACCTCTTCAGTTGATTGAAAGTGATCTTCTCTATGTCTGGAGAAAAGAAACTTCCAAAGGGGCACAGAACTGTATCTCCATCAACTATCCCAAAATCCTTGACGGGGTGTCCCTTGGTGATCAGGTCTATTTTGCCGACGGTACTATACGCACAGCTGTTGAAAGTATTGATTCCGACAAGGTCACTCTAAAAATCTTAACCGGGGGGAAGCTTACCACTGGAAAAGGTGTGAATCTGCCTGTGGGTCAGATCAAATTGTCAGCGATCACCCAAAAGGACAAAAAAGATATTAAATTCGGGATATCCCAGAAAATAGATCTCATAGCACTCTCTTTTGTTCAGTCTGCTGATGACATCCGACAAGCCAAAAAGCTTATCAAAACCGAAGAGGCGGATATACCGGTTTTTGCCAAGATAGAAAAAGGTTCAGCCCTGGAAAACATAGAAGATATTATTCTCGAAGCGGACGGTTTGATGATCGCCAGGGGGGACCTGGGTGTTGAGATGGGACCATACATCATACCTGTGATGCAGAAACAGATCATTGCAAAGGCGAGGGAAAAGGGGCTGCCGGTGATCATTGCAACGCAGATGCTGATGTCAATGGTATCCTCACCTTACCCCACCAGGGCAGAAGTCTCTGATATCGCCAATGCAGTCCTGGATGGCGCGGATGCGGTGATGCTTTCTGATGAAACAACCATCGGGGATTTTCCCGAAGAGGCAGTAAAGGTTATTTCGGCCACGATATACGAAACAGAAAAATATTATCCATGGTATCGGGAATTTGTTGAAATGCGGGACAACCGAAAGGCAATGGCGGCTGCAGCGGTTGCCCTTGCCCAACGAATCGGTGTTTCGGCAATCGCCACATTTACCGAAACAGGCCTGACCGCATTGATGGTTGCCCGTCAGCGTCCCGAAGTAAGTATTCTTGCCGTTACAAGCAATGAAAAAACATACCGGAGGTTGGCCATTGTCTGGGGTGTTGAGCCGGTTTTAGTCGACAGGAAATACGAGGACAGCGATAAGGCGATTTTAAATTTTTACAAAAGGGCGGTAAAGCAGAAGATAATCGATCCGGAAGAACCTTTTATCGTCACTATCAGCCGTCACTCAACTAAGACCGGAACAACCAATGTCGTCCAGCTTGTCGACAAGCAGAGTATAAAAGAACTCCAGAAGCTTGCCTATAAGCCGAGGAGAAATTAATCGGTCCAGATGCACAGCGTCCCTTCGCCATCTCCCGGTGTTCCGGGCCCCGAACACCTATTGGAGGTGAAAATATGCCAAAGGGGGCGCAATCTTTATTCGTAACAGAAACAAAGAATTCCAGGGACATAATACAAGTCCCAACAACCNCTTCACAGAAGGAAGTTTATGATGGATACCCTTTTGATCGCTCTCGTTGGTTTGCCTGCCCGNGGAAAATCAACAATGGGCCGCAAAATTGCCCGTACCTTTGAACTCGACGACCTTGATGTGCGGGTCTTCAACAACGGTGAACTGCGCCGAACACTTTCTGGCGAAAATACTTCTTCGCCAGATTTTTTTTCACCGGCAAATGAGGCTGGCTTAGCCCTTCGTCATCAATGTGCATTGATAAATCTTCAGCGCGCGCGGGAATTTCTTAATAATTCAGGAAAAGTTGCCATTATTGATGCAACCAATGTAACGAGAAAACGGCGAAAATTGATTGAGGAGATGTTTTTTGATATGCCCGTTTTGTTTATAGAGTGCGTCAATGCGGATGAAGAGGCACTTGAGGCGAATTTGGAGAGAAAGGGTTTTCAAAAAGAATTCAGTCACCTTTCCGCGCAGGAGGCCGTGGATGGATTTACCAGGCGTATTGAGTATTATGAAAAGGCCTATGAGCCTCTCGATGAAGAAAGAAACCGCATTCTGGTCGATTCTTTTGAGGCATGCATTCTTCAGGAACAAATTACCGACCTAATCCCATATTATGATCGGATACGAGATATCATAACCACACGCATAGTACGAAACCTCTTTCTCATACGCCATGGCGAGACCTTCTATAATCTCGAGGATCGAATCGGAGGGGATTCAGGTCTGACTGAAAAGGGTCAGGCGCAAGCAGAAGCATTGGCCCGGTATTTTGCACCTTGGCGGATTCCAATCATTTTTACGAGTAAGCATAAAAGGGCGCAGCAGACCGCGAGCCCTATTGCTGAAAAACAGGAGCATAGTTCAATCATCGTCCTGCCTGAGTTCAATGAAATTGATGCTGGAATATGTGAGGGGATGACCTACCAGGATATAAAAGAAAAAATGCCGATGGTGGCACAGGCAAGAGCGCGCGATAAATATGGTTATGTCTATCCTGACGGCGAGGGGTATGCCTCCATGGAAAAACGAATATACAGAGGTCTAAAGAAGGTTTTCTATCTCAATAATCTTGATGACAATATAATGATTGTCGGGCATCAGGCGGTCAACAGGATGATTCTCTCCTACTTTGTATCACGTCCCAAGGAAGAAGTGCCCTTCATCTATATGCCCCAGGATCGCTATTACCACATTCAGGTTGACCCCTACAAAAGAATATTCGAACTCATGCCATACATCAATAGCCCACGGTGATTTGTATCTGCCGGCAGAGTCATATTAAACCTCCTCGACAACGACCTGATCGAGCAGGGTATGGAAGTCTTCCTTCCTGCAGACAGCTGTTCCGGTTTGGAGGATAGTCGCGGTTCCTGAAGCTACTGCATATCTCAACGCTTCCTTAAGATCACCCCTTGTTTTCAAACCATAGATGAAGCCTGCCACTGCCGAGTCTCCTGCCCCGATAGTGTTTTTAACTGCAACTTCAGGGGGTCTAGCCAGATATTTACCTTCATTGCAAATCATTAACATCCCGCAGCACCCCATTGAGACCAGAATGATCTCAATGTCACCGACCTGCATCTCGCTGGTAGCCTTGACAATAGAGGCTATGGTGTCAAGCCGCTGGCCGGAAATACGGCTGAGCTCGTGAACGTTTGGTTTTATTATGGTCGGACAGCCCTGCATGCCGACATGCAGGGCCTTATCGTCAGTGTCAAGCACTACTCTGGCGCCTTTGCTTTTAGAAATTTCAATGATTTTCCGATAGATTTCCGGATTAACTCCTCTTGGCAAACTGCCGCTGAGAATGACGAACTCAGGCTGTTCAAAATCTTCCACCTTATGGATGATCTGCATGAGTTCATAGGCAGAAATTTCCGGACCCCTGGCATTGTAAAGGGTCTGGTTGCCGCTTGCCATATCGTTTATGATGATGTTGGTCCGGGTTCGGCCTGAAATCCTCACAAAATCACAGACAATACCTTCGTTAATGAGCATCCCCTCCAGCTCTTCACCTGCAAAACCGCCGACAAACCTAAGGCCTTATTCTTAACACCGAAGCTGGTCAGCACCTTGGAAACATCGATGCCTTTGCCTCCGGCATACATCTGTTCGTTTTCAATGCGGTTGCAGTCATCTGGCGTGGTGGCGTTGATCCAAATAGTACGGTCCAGCGCTGGGTTAAGCGTGATGGTATATATCATAGATGTTGGGACCTCATATTTTTTAAACCGCTAGACTGTTGTTTCGGCCAGAGCTGTTATAGTACAAACAAATTCCGGGGACACCATACTTTTCTAAATTCAGAATGTAGAATGCAGAATGCAAAATGGTCTGGGCATATATGATGAAATCAAGATTGATCCGGCAGGTCATCGAGCATCTTCTGCATAGTACGGGGGAATTCTGGGGACACCATTTTTAATTATTGACAGTTTAGCTATAAAGCGACGGCACTGTCCTTCTGGCCCACAGTCACAATCCCAAGATAGCCGTCCACGGTCACTTCATCCCCGGTATGGATCAGGGCTGCTGCGTCAGGCACCCCGGTGACACAGGCTATGCCGTATTCCCTGGCAATAATTGCCCCGTGTATGAGCATGCCGCCCCGCCTCTCGACAACGCCTGCTGCCAGGGGGACGACAAAGGTCATGTTGGGGTCAACCGCGTCGCAGACCAGCACCTCTCCCTTTTTGAAGAGCGCCAGGTCCTTGGCGCTGTCTATGACCCTGGCCCGGCCTCTGCCGATGCCGGGACCTGCCGGCTGCCCGAGGAGCTGCCGTGCTTTCATATACCGGTTATCCTGCCCTGATGGTGTCTTTTTCTGTTTTTTGGAGCCGGGTTTATAGTTCCTGTCAACCAGGCTGCGGATGACCTCGCTGTCGTCCAGGTCGGCAGCACCCTCAACATGGTTTTCCTGCAGGCGTCTTCTGCCCTCCTGCAGGGCCCTGAAAAACTGCTCCTCGACCCTGCCGAGCACGATGTTGTCATCATCACGAAGCCGGTAACTCGCCCGCGCCAGGTCAAGCAGACTTTCGGCCCGGGCACGTTTTGCCCCCTCCGTGAATCTTGCAAAAAATGCAGCCTCCAGGTCAGCTTTATCTGTTTCTTGGCCGATCCGGCTTTCTTCCTGGGTTGTGCTGCTGCGGGCCATCTGCACGATAACATTCAGCAGTTCGCTCCTGCTTGCATCACAGGTCCTGTCACTGTAGGTGCCGCAAAAGGGATCACCATAAAGACTGATAAATTCCTTCATCTGCCTGGTAAATTCAACATCGGTTATATTGCTGCCCCCTCCAGCTGCAATGGCCTGCTGCAGGTCAGGGTGCTGCTGGACATAGGCCCCGATTTTTCGCAGGGCCTTATTGCGATTTTTACTCAGCAGGGGCACATTCGACAGAAGTTCGACAAATTCAAAGGGGTCCGCCGGGCTGACCGTATCATTGTAGAACTTGCCAAAAAGGCGCATGCCATGGGCAAAGGGTATGAAGTCCTCCCAGTAGACAGCTGTCCATTTCTCCTTTACCTGCTGACGATGCTCAAGTTCTCCGGCCAGTTCTTTATCCGGAAGCGTTTCAAGGTCTGTTGCAGCCAGTTCCGCTGCTTCGCTTTTCATGGCAGGTAAATGGACCTGCTCAATTTTCAGACGCAGTTTTTTCAGGTTGTCTTCGCTCCTCTGCAGGCTGAGATACCATCCCCTCTTGTCGTCTTTATCGCCATCCTGTCTTGCAGTTACCGGCCGTGACTGCAGGATGAAGAGATCGCTGCCAAGCCTGGTCCATTCCACATCCTGGGGTTTACTGAAAACATTCTCAATCTGCTTTGCCTTGCGGTAGATTGCCGCAGCCTCTTTGGGGCTGAGCGGTGGCTGCAGCGACTTGTTTTCCGGCAAGCCGGTGAGAATGACATCATCTCCCCGTGGTGCCATGAACTTTTCCCGCCGGGGCGTATAATGCTCTTTAATGGTTTCCTCTTTTCTGTGAAAAACCCAGCGGTCAGGCTCCACCTCGCCGTCCACCAACCCCTGGTTCAGCCCGTATACCGCCTCAACCACTCCTTCAGAAGCATCGGCCGGATTTATGCTGAAGGTGATGCCGGACACCTCACCGCTGATGAGCTCCTGCACGACAACCGCCATGGAGCTTCTGGCAAAGTCCAGGTCAAGTTCCTGCCGGTACAGCAGGGCCCGGTCAGACCACAGAGAGGCCCACACCAGCTTTACATGCTCAAGGATCGGACCGGTGGAGCGGATGTTCACAAAGGATTCGTGCAGCCCGGCAAAGGAGGTTGCGGCCGCATCCTCTTCCGGGGCGGAAGAACGGACCACCACAGGATTTTCCGAAAAATGTTCCTCCACCGCCCAGCCGATCTCCCGGGCAAGTTTTTCCGGCAGGTCCTGGCGCAGAAAAAGATTCCGTATGCGGAGCGCTGCATCCCAGATCTCCTCCCAGCGCATGTCAGAGAACTTCTTACGGTGCAGTTCAAGCTGGATCTTCTCCTGCATGCTGCTGCCGCTGACAAACTGTTTATAGGCCTCTGTTGAGATGCAAAGCGTTGCCGGCAGCCGCAAGCCGGCTTCCTGCAGTCTTTTGAGCGCAGTTGCCTTGCCGCCGAAAACCTTTGAATCCCGGCTTATTTCAGAGAGCAGGTATGTCGTTCGCATCGCGGATGTGCAGTTCCATGACTTCCTGGAAACGGCTGACCAGGTAATAGCTCCTTACGGAAATAATGATAAATGCAGTTGAGGGTGAACGGAGAAAATCTTCCAGGTATGGGTGTTTGCTTAAATACAGTGATGCCAGTTCGCTCTGGGATGCGTCATCATCTATCCTGTCAACAACGCCCATAACTGTTATTGCCTGCGCATCATGAAAATCCTTCTCGTTATTGGATCGGTCATCGATGAGCAGTGAAACCTTTGGATTATGTTTGATGTTGGCAAATTTCCTCGTTGCCTTCGGGGTGGCAAAGACTATTTTCTGCAGGTCATCGGTTGCCGCAAAGGCAATAAGGCTGGCATAGGCTGATCCCTCGGAACTCTGGGTGGCAAGCACTCCCAACTTCTGGGATAAAAGCAGTTCTGCGATCTCCCTTTGCAATTGTTCCCTGTTGGTCATTTTGTTCACCACAAAGATTGCCGGTACAGCAGCGGGGCTGTACCAGCCTTTTATTGACAAAAACTTTTCCGATTATATTGTTAACTTATATCGCATGATGTCATTTTAGTCTAAGCTAATCAAGCATCTTTTCTGATTTGATGGTTTTCGTGCGGCGTAACAATTCTGCTCAAACTTACCATAGGAGAAATTCATCATGAAAAATCTCATTGCAGCTCTTTTGGCAGGCTTTCTCTCTCTTGCGCCGGTCTTTGCCTCTGCACTTGAAGTTGGTGACGAGGCCCCCCTGTTTGAAGCCGTCTCTGACAAAGGTCCGGTCAACCTAGTTGATTACCGGGGCCAGAAGAATGTGGTGCCCGCCTTTTACTTTGCGGCCTTTTCACCTGTCTGAAAAGGGGAGTTACAGGCCTTCCAGAAAGACATTAAACGCTTTGAAGACCTGAACACCCAGGTTCTGGGTGTAAGTTATGACTCCATTGAAACCCACAAAAAATTTACTGGGGAATACGGTATAACTTTTCCTCTCATTTCAGACGAAAACAATGCTGTGCGGAATTTGTACGGCGAGGGAAGGATAACATTTCTGATCGATAGAAAAGGCATTATACGATACATTCAGGAAGGGGTACCGAAAAACAAAAAATTCCTTAAAAAGATTAATGAGTTAGAGTAACCAGCCCGGTAGGGCTTTTTTCAATGCGTAATTCCTGAACAGGGGTTCCGGGTTAGCGGCCCTGGGGTTTCACCATTACCAGGAGAATTTCTCCGACCCTGAAACCAAACTTGTACATCTTCGACTCATTGATCAGGATACCCGTTGCCGTCTGGTACATGCGGTCGTCGATGGTAACGTCAATAGTCTTGCCACCATAAGGAATCCGCAGGACGTATTTCAGGAACATGGTATTACCGGCGATTTCGCCATGCGCTTCGCCGACCACGTCCCCGGCAGTGCCGGTATAGGTGCCGTCCACGTTTTTCTTGAATGTCCAGACCCGGCGCGATTTTTCACCGTCGCTGAAAATGAAGTCCTCTTCGAGGGTGCCGACGCCATCCTTCCATGAACCGATAATGTCGGCGTTGAAATAGCTCGTTACCCGGCCGCTCCGATCCTTCACCACTCCGTGGGCGGTCATCGGGCCGTTGAAAAAATTCTCCGGCGTCATGACCGGTTGCATTGCTGAATAATCACTGACCTTGACGCTGGAGCAGCCCCCGGAAAGCAAGACACAGAGCAGTAACAGAAAAAATAACCTGACAAAGGATGGAAAAGTTTTCATGGCGATTTTCCTCTAAACTATGTGTCTGACAGAGTCAGGCTTGCGTTATTGCATTATCCGGTAAACAGATGAGAGATTTTCTGACTGATTTCCGATAGTTAAAAATTATTGTTCCAGCTTGGTTGCCGGGTCAAACAGGCCTTTCTGCAAGTCTCGGCTTACCGGGTTGGGACCCAGCCAGATTGATAAATAGGCTGCCGCGAATTCATCGCCCCGGACCTGCCCCAGCACCCGGCCGTCAAGTGCCATCTCCAGACCCTGGCCGGGTAAATAGGTGAACGTGTAGCGCTGACCCGCCTTCACATCACGATACAGGCTGTTAAAGGCCTCCAGTTCGCTCATCATGCTTTTGGTTTTTTCTTCGCCCACGTTCTGTGCCATAAGCTGAAACCCGGTATTCTGGAAATCGCTCGCCTTCATATCGACGAAAAAATAATATTCAAGGCGCTTGGGCACATCCTGCAGCACTTGGTCAACCGGCACCGGGGCAGGCTTATAGAGGCTTACCAGGTAGACATTGACCAGGTATTTCCATTTCAGCAGCCCAATGCCGTGCAGGGTAAGCTGTTCACCGCCAACCGTCATTTCGTCCTCGAAATGGACACCCCTGCTAGTGGCAGCATCCACATCACCGGGATGCACTGCAGCAAGGATGCACAAAAAGACGGCAGCTGTCAGCTTCCTGGACAAAAAAATACGCCAATGGCGTGGAATCATCGTAATCCTGTGCCTGTAAGCTTTATATCCGGTCTTCATCATTTTTATATTACTGCAAACTATGAAAAAGGGGAAAGAACCAAATTTTAATTGTTCATTTTAAAAGATGCAATATTGACATAAAATAAGGAGTGATGCCAGGGAAGAGAAACAAATTCCTGATAATATCATTTACTGAATACTCGTTTTCATGCTACCATTATATCTAATATTTTTGAGAAGTTGCCTGCGCTAAATTGATTGACTGCGGCAGCACAGGCCATCAGGTAATAAAGGTATGATGAAGATATTTCTTGTCCAATCCCTTGTTATATTCCTTTATGCCGTAACCTGGTTCATCGTTGCGGTGGTAAAGAACAGAAATGATGTCGCCGATATCGCCTGGGGCGGCGGTTTTATCTGTGCCGCGCTGACGGCATACCTGGCAGCGGGGATACACGAAACCAGGGCAATACTGGTCTTTCTCCTGGTAGTTGCCTGGGGCGCCCGTCTCATGCTGCACATCGGTATCCGCAACCTGGGCAAGCCGGAAGACCACCGCTACAAAGCCTGGCGCGAAGAATGGGGCAGCGCATACCTGGTCAGGAGCTTTCTGCAGGTTTTCCTGCTGCAGGGGTTCCTGCTGCTTGTCATCTCCCTGCCCGTTACCCTGGCCATCACCCGCAGCGGACCGCCGCTTGCCGTGCTTGATGGTGTTGGGTTCTGCATCTGGCTGCTCGGTTTTTCCTTTGAAGCCATCGGCGACTTTCAGCTCCTGCAATTCAAAAAAGATCCTGCCAACAAAGGCCGCATCATGAACATCGGCCTGTGGCGCTATACCAGGCATCCCAATTATTTCGGCGAGGTGACCCTCTGGTGGGGCATATTTCTCATCTGTCTGGCTGTGCCCGGAAGCCTATGGACCGTGGCCGGGCCGCTGACTATCACCTGGCTGATCCTGAGGGTCTCCGGCACGCCGCTGCTTGAAAAAAGATATGTCGACAACCCGGCATACGCTGAATATATAAAGAGAACGAGCTCATTCTTCCCTCTGCCACCCAAGAGATAAGGAGGCTGCCATGCTGCACACCGCCAAGGTATACTTTGCAACGCTGCCGATCTTTCTGGCCATTGATTTTTTCTGGCTCGGATTCCTGATGTCAAATTTCTACAAGACAGAACTGGGCCCCCTGTCCAGGGGTGCATCCGGATCCTATGCAACAGTCTGGTGGGCTGCGGCAGTTGTCTATATCTGCATACCGCTTGGCATTGTCCTCTTTGTACTGCCCAGGGTATCCAATTTATCCATCCTGCCCTGGGCCCCGGTGTGGGGAGGTCTCTACGGTTTTGTAATGTACGCAGTTTACGACATGACCAACTACGCCCTGGTTGACAAGTGGCCCCTGCGCATGTCCATTGTCGATATCTGCTGGGGTATTTTTATCTGCGGCACGGTTTCCACCGCTGCCGTTTATTTTGACCGATGGTTCCAGTAAGCCGAAGACAGGTGAAGGCAAAAGGTATCCATGAAGATTGCGATTATCGGCAGCGGCATTTCAGGCCTGGTTTGCGGACATCTGCTTTACAAGGATTTTGACCTCTCGATTTTTGAGGCCAACGACTACATAGGCGGCCATACGCACACGATCGATGTTACCCGGGCAGACGGGTCCTATGCTGTTGATACCGGCTTTATTGTTTTCAACGAGGTGACCTATCCGAACTTCTGCACGCTCATAGATCAATTGGGTGTCGCATCCCAGCCGACCCGCATGAACTTCAGCGTCCGCTGCGAAAAAACAGGGCTGGAGTATGGCTCGGATTCCGCCAATACGCTGTTTGCGCAGCGCAGGAATATCCTGTCCCCGTCATACTGGCGCATGGTGCTTGAGATTTTCAGGCTCCGGCGCCATCTGGTGGACTACATTGCATCGGATGCGCCGGACATGTCCATGGGCGAGTTCCTTGCCCGGCACAACTATTCGCAGCGCTTCATTGACCATTTCGTCGTGCCCCTCGGTGCATCGCTCTGGTCTGCCGAACCGGGCAAGATCCGGGAATTCCCGGCCCGTACTTTTGGCCGTTTTTTTGAGAACCATGGCTTCCTGCACGCTACCAACCCGATACAGTGGCGGGTCATTGCCGGCGGCTCAAAACAATATGTGGAAAAGCTCGTGTTACCCTTTGCGCAGAAAATTCATCTCTCCACCCCTGTCACCCGGGTGCACCGAACCGGCGATTACGTGGAACTTGCATTTGCGGACCGGGATAAAGAGCGCTTTGATCAGGTGATCTTTGCCACCCACAGCGACCAGGCCCTGAAAATCCTTGCTGATCCGACAGATGATGAACGCACCATACTCGGCGCTGTGCCCTACCAGGAAAACGTTACTGTCCTGCATACCGATGATACTCTCCTGCCGCGCAACCGCAAGGCCTGGTCGAGCTGGAACTATTCTATACTGCCAGACCAGGCTGAGAGGGCAGCTGTAACCTATAATATGAATATGCTGCAGTCCATCAAGGCAGCGGAAACCTTCTGCGTTTCCCTGAACATGCAGCACAGGATAGAAGCGGAGAATATATTGGGCCGTTATCTCTACCATCATCCGGTGTACCTGGAGCGCTCCGTCTCGGCCCAGGCAGCGCACGGGGTCATCAGCGGGCAGAACAGGACCCATTACTGCGGTGCGTATTGGGGTTATGGGTTTCACGAGGATGGTGTGAAAAGCGGACTGGCGGTCGGTAAATATTTCGGGAAATCGCTTTGACCATGAAAAGCTGCATCTACAAAGGCGAACTGTACCACCACCGTTACCTGCCGCGGGAAAACAAGTTTACCTATACGGTATACTTCATGTTTCTCGACCTGGAGGAACTGGGGCACGTCTTTGACGGGCGCTGGCTCTGGTCCGTGGGCCGGGCAAACGTGGCGAACTTCAAGCGCTCAGATTACCTGGGCCCTACAGATATCCCCCTGGACCAGGCGGTACGGGGCCGGGTTGAGCAGGAGCTCGGGGAGCGGCCGGCAGGCCCGATCCGCATGTTGACCCACCTGCGCTACTATGGCCACTGTTTCAACCCGGTTTCCTTCTATTATTGTTACGATGCGGCTGACTCCCGGGTGGAATATATCGTGGCGGAGATCACCAACACACCCTGGCGGGAGCGCCATTCCTATGTCCTGGGCGTGAAGCAGAACCGGGAACCGGGTTCTGGCAAGCACTTCCAGTTTGCCAAAGCTTTTCATGTCTCGCCCTTCATGGACATGGACTTCCTGTACGACTGGCGCTTTGAGGAACCAGGTAAATTCCTGCGTATCCATATGACCAACTTCAAGGAGAATAATAAGTTTTTTGAAGCAGTATTGACCATGCAGCGCCGGGAGATCAGCGGCGCTGCACTGGCCTGGGTCCTAATCCGTTTTCCGGCAATGACCATCAAGGTACTGTCCATGATCTACTGGCAGGCTTTTCGCCTCTGGCTCAAGAAAATACCCTATTATGACCATCCGAAGTATGTGCAGGAGAGGAAAACATGAGCAAGCATATCTGCAGTATTAAAGGAAAAAAAGCAACACTGTGTCCTAATCCTTTACAGGCCTGGTGCAAAAGCACCTTGTTCAACGTTTTAGGCAACCTGCGGTTCGGCAGACTGTCGATAGACAACTGCGGACAGCTTTACGAGTTCGGTGACCTGCAGGGACAGGACCCCATTATCGCTACCCTGTCCATTCATGACCCGCGACTCTATCCGGATATTCTGTTCAAGGGCAGCCTCGGCGCAGCGGAATCTTACATAAAAGGCTACTGGTCCACTGACAACCTGACCAATGTAACCCGTCTCTTTGTGGCCAATACTGACCTGCTCAACCGGCAAATGGATGCAGGATGGTCCAGGATTACAGCACCGCTGATGCGCACCTATCATTGGCTGCGGAAAAATACTCAAAGGGGCAGCAAAAAAAACATCGTCGCCCATTACGACCTGAGCAACGATTTTTTCCGTCTTTTTCTTGACAGGTCCATGGGTTACTCCTGCGGCATCTTCGAACACGAGAACAGCACTTTGCACGAGGCGCAGATAGCGAAGTTTGACCGGATCTGCAAAAAACTGGACCTGCAGGAGCAGGACCACGTGATCGAGATCGGCGGCGGCTGGGGAGGTTTTGCCCTGCATGCAACACAAAACTACGGCTGCCGGGTGACCACAACAACCATCTCGAACAACCAGTACCGTTATATGGAGCGCCTGTTCGCTGATACAGGCCTGGCAGAAAAGGTCACTGTGCTGCAGCAGGATTACCGGGAACTGACCGGCAGATTTGACAAACTGGTCTCCATTGAGATGATCGAGGCTGTAGGCCACCATTTCCTGGATGCCTTTTTTGCAAAATGCTGCGAGCTGCTGAAACCTGACGGCATGATGGCTTTGCAGGCCATCACCATCCCGGACAACGAGTTCAGACGCCACATAAACTCGGTGGATTTTATCAAGCGCTATATCTTTCCCGGCAGCTGCATACCATCGGTTAGTGCCATTACCAAGAGTATTAAACGCCATACAGACCTTCACCTCACCCATTTCGAGGATATCACCCTGCACTATGCAACCACTCTGCGGCTGTGGCGGAAACGGTTTTTTGCCAACCTGGAAAAGGTAAAAGCCATGGGATTTTCAGACAGCTTCGTCCGCATGTGGGAGTTTTACCTTGCCTCCTGCGAAGGCAGTTTCCAGGAGCGCTACAACGGTGACGTACAGATGATATTTGCCAGGCCCCAGTGTCCCCGTGTGTCGATACTGCCGCCTCAGGGTTCATGACCGGAAGCAGTAGATGGAAATAAAAAAATATTCACCACCGGTTAATTTTATCATCTTCCAGGCCTGTTGGTTTGCCTGTGTTATGGGTGCGGCAAAAAACCTCGGGTGGCTGGGGCCCTTCCTGGTCCTTATTACCGTTCCTCTGCAGATCCATCTGTTGACAGAAAATCACAGGGCAGAGATCCTTTTTGTTATAATCTGCGGTATTTCAGGGGCTCTCCTGGAGACGCTCATGATTGTTGCCAACGTTTACACGCCCGTTGACCCGGGATGGGGGCAGGTCTGCCCGCCCTGGATGGCGGCGCTCTGGTTTAATTTTGCCTTGCTCGTCAGCATCAGCCTTGCCTGGCTCAAAGGCAAATATGCAGCGGCGGCCTTACTGGGAGCACTTGCCGGACCGGTTGCTTACTGGGGCGGAGAAAAATTGGGGGCACTCACGGTTGCCGCGACGTTCAGCAGGGGTTACATGATACTTGCTGTCATGTGGGCCCTGGCCCTGCCGCTGCTTGTTTATCTGCACGCCAGGCTGACCGGTGTTAAGCGGGCCGGGAACTGAAAATTCCGGGGAGACCATGCTGATTTTTTAAACCGGGCATGAGCCTTTCAAAGTTGAAAAAAATACTTGGACAGGTATGTATACTCTTTATCGGGAACAGTACGTGACGGCAACACCGGCTGCGACGTGGGATTTATTGAAAAATCCGGCCAACCTCGACCTGATTACACCGGAAGACCTGCAATTCAGGATAGTTTCCCCTGTCCCCCGGGAAATGTTCAACGGGCTGATAATCGAATACCGCATAAAAATTCCATGGTTTGGAGAGCGCACATGGGTAGCGGAAATCAAGCATATTAAGGAAATGCATTCATTTATTGATGAACAGAGGTTGGGCCCTTATACATTCTGGTATCATTATCACCAGATAGATGCAGAAGAGGGCAGGATTAAATTAACCGACAGGGTGTATTACGAAGTCCCCTTCGGCATATTCGGCAAAATCATCCACTTTTTCTTTATCCGCAAAACACTAAAACTAATTTTTGATTACAGAAAAGAAAAGTTGGCAGAACTTCTGACCCTCTTTTAGTTTTTTACGGAATTCTGCCGGATATAATCCATGGGACTGCTCAACCTGCTGCTGAAAAACCCGCTCGGGTTCATCATCATAGCCATTCCCCTCCTTTATGCCGTTATTTTCCACGAGTTGGCGCATGGGTGGGTAGCCTGGCGCATGGGTGATCCGACAGCCAGGTCGATGGGCCGCCTGAGCCTCAATCCGCTCAAGCACCTTGACCCCATGGGCACCATGATGCTCTTTCTTGTCGGCTTTGGCTGGGCAAAGCCGGTGCCGGTGAATTTCAACCGATTGCGTGACAAACGCCTGGGGATGATACTGGTCTCTGGAGCAGGGATCGCCACGAACATCCTGTTGGCGTTTTGTGCTCTTTTTTTGTACCGGCTGCTGTCTCTTCCGTCGTCAAGCATACCGGCGCAACTTCTTTATTATTTTGCGCGGATCAACATCATCCTGGCTGCTTTTAACCTGATCCCGCTGCCGCCTCTCGACGGCTCGAAAATTCTTATGGGCTTTGCATCTCCAAGCGTCCGGAATTTCCTTTCCCGCTTTGAGCGGTATGGATTTTTTATTATCATCGCGCTGCTTTTTTTAGGTGTTCTGGACCCCGTGATCAACTTTTTCCAATGGATGATCATATCGGTAATCAAAGTGATGCTTCCCTGAAGTAAATGGAGAATTATTTTTTTTGAATTGGTTTTTGTATTTTTGATTATTGTGACAAATATTGCTGTCAGTTCCTTTGACTCCTGAAGCAGGCCGGATAGTTTATTTTCTGAAAGGATTCCTCCTTCAATCAACAGTTCAAACCAATAAGTCGTCTCTTCAAGTTCCTTGAGACAGTCGCCCATTATGGCAACAAACTCTGCCTTCGACCTACCCTGGGAGGCTTCCCGGTAGTTTATCAGCTAACGAACCAAGCTGATGATTGACAGCACCAACCGAAGTTCCGGAACGAAGAATCTGTTTGCCCAGAAACCTTGCTTCCGTTGATTTCGGCAAAGCTGAATACATTCTGATGATGCGCAAAGCAAAAAATTTTGTGCGCTCCTTCAGGTCTTTCTTATTCTCCATTTTCACTTTTCCATTTTGCATTTATTAAGTATGGCAACTCCCTGTTCGGTAAAGGCCATGGGTATATATCTAGTGCCTCCCCAACTTGAGGTCGCAATTTGCGCGCTCAAGTTTCTATCCTCTTGATTTGTAAGAACAAACATAAAATCTTCCGGGAACCTTGATATATTTCTTCGCACCTGTTCCTTGAGCCGTTTTGTTGTAACGCCGTATAATTCGGCCAAATCGCGGTCGAGCATGACCTTATGCCCCCGAATTAAATAGATACGGTTGGTTATTGATTCTGCTGATATAATGTCCTTCATAGGGTGAAGCATAGAACAGCAGCAACACAAAACAACCCTTATAATATGCCAGAGAAAGACTGGGTAAAAGGGGAGAGTTTTTTTTAATTAGTTTACAGTCAGCAGTTTCGTATTTCGTCAATTTTTAATTTAACATAATTTTAAATTTTCCATTTTCCATTTACGGAACCCCCATGGAGCAAACACGATTTATAATAGCGGGAAGCTTTATTGACGGCAGCGGCGCCGAGGTTTGCAGGAATGTCTTCCTGGCCGTTAAGGACACCATCATTACCGCCATTGGCCCAGTTGCCGACCTTCCCCGCAATGACGAAGCTGCAATCGATGATTTCTCGCACTGTATCATTGTGCCTCCGCTGGTTGACTGCAGCGTCTCTCTGTCGCGATCTCCCTCCGTGGATAGGAGGGTACGGTTATCCCTTGAAGAGGCAGGATTTGAAAAAAAGGCAGCCCTGGCAGCGCAGCATATCCGCTACTGCCATTCACACGGGGTGCTGGGAGTGGCCGACAGCGATGACAGTATCGGCCTGGGAGAGCATCTGCAAGAGGTGATGCCTCAGGGGAGCATCATTGACATTCGGAGAGCAGGCAAAGATTTTCTCAAGATCGTTTATTCCTCCATTATCGACGACAAGGAAGCCCAAAATTCCCGGCTTAACCGGGAAGGCCTTAGCCTTATTCTGCAGCAGAAAGGCAACAAAAAGGCGGTGGTGGTGGCTAATGGCCGGCAAGGGGTGCAGGAGGCACTTGCGGCTGGATGCGATGCCATTGAACAGGGATACGCCATGGGCAAAGAAAATCTCCGGGAAATGGCGGACATGGATGTGCTGTGGATCCCCAGTGTGCTCATGGCCAAAAACGGGCTGGACGGAGCGGGCAGCGGCGGCGATGTGACCTGCCGTTTCTCCCTGCGTTATGTGGCACCGGGAAAGGCGGATCCCGGCGCGGAAACTTTTTGGAAAAAGATGCTCGCCGAACAACTGGCGCAACTGCGTCTGGCAAGAGAATTGGGCGTGAAAACGGCTGTGGGAACCGGAGCCGGAAGTGTCGGTATACTCCATGGCGAATCGATGGTCGAGGAGATGAAATTATTCATCAAGGCCGGTTATTCCCTGGAGGAAACCATCCGGTGCGCATCGGAGAATGGCGCCAGGTTCTTCGGCATGGAGAACCTGGGTGCGCTGGCTGTCGGGCGGAAAGCGACATTTTTGGTTGCCAGGGGCACGGCGCAGCAGCTGCCGCGAAAACTTGCCTATCTCGAAGGAATCTATGTTGATGGCGCGCCAAGCAGGAACTTTTAAATGGAAAATGGAAAATGGAAAATTATTTTTCTTTAAATTAGTTTTTGCATTTTTGATTATTGTCACGAAGATGGCTGTTAGCTCTTTTGATTCCTGAAGCAGGCCGGATAGTTTATTTTTTGCTATAATGTTTCCCTCAATCAGCAGATCAAACCAGTAAGTCGTCTCTTCAAGCTCCTTGAGGCAGTCGCCCATTTTGGCAACAAACTCTGCCTTTGACCTGCCCTGGGAAGCTTCCCGGTAGTTTGCGCCAACTGAGGTCCCGGAACGAAGGGCCTGTGTGCCAAGAACCTTTGCTTCCGCTGTTTTCGGTAGGGATGAATACATTTTTATGATACGCAGAGCAAAATTTTTTGTACGCTCTTTCAGGTCTTTATTATTTTCCATTTCTTATTTCCCATTCTACATTTTCCATTTTCAACATTACATTGTGTTTCAATTTCCAATTTAGAAATTGAAACATGAAATACCAACCCGAAAAAAATGATAGGAAAAAACCAGTTGGTAGAAGAGGAAAACAGGGACAGATTTATTGATCAGATTTTCAATAATTAGTATTGTGCCCCCGGATTTTTGCTTTTCACTCTACATTTTACATTTTCAATTCTACATTTAATACCGCAATTGCTTAAAGATAGAATAACATGATCTCAATTCGCAGTTATAGTCGCCGTGAAGGACGCATGATAGCATCACGACAGCGCGCCCTGGATGAATTGTGGCTGGATTACGGCATCACGGAGCAGGGGCCATTGGACCTGGATGTTTTGTTTGGCCGGTCTGCACCCTGTCACCTGGAGATTGGCTTTGGCATGGGAGAGGCCCTGCTGGAGATGGCGCGCTCCCATCCGGAAAACAATTACCTGGGCGTTGAGGTGTATCTGCCCGGTGTGGGTCAATTACTGCTGGGAATACGAGAAACGGGAATTACAAATGTCCGGATAGACCGGCGGGACGCGATGGAAGTCCTGGCGCTTCTGCCTGCCGGAAGCCTGAGGGGAGTTTCCCTGTTTTTCCCCGACCCATGGCCCAAACAGCGCCACCAGAAACGTCGCCTGGTCCAGGCTCCTTTTGTTGAAAAACTGCGGCGCGTGCTGGAGCCCGGCGGCCATTTTCATGCGGCCACCGATTGGGACCTTTACGCCCGGCAGATTCGCCGGATCATGGAAGCCAACAAAGGTTTCACCAGATGGTCCGGTTCCGGGGAGTTTTATCCAGGCCCTGTAGCGCGCCCTTTGACAAAATTTGAAAAACACGGCCTGCGGCGGGGGCGTGAAGTCAGGGAGCTGCTCTATGAGCGGATTTAGCAATTTAGAATTTAAAATGGAAAATTGAGAATGGGGCTAAAGGTTAAAGATTAAAAACTTGAGGCTGGTAAAATAATCCATCTCCTTCTTGAGGGCTGGTTCTTTACCGCCTAAAAGCGAAAATAAAAACTGAATCCAAGAAATGCTGCGTTTTCGTAATCCTGCTGTTTAAGCACTTTGCCGTCATGGTCTTCGAGTTGAAGCTCTCCTGCCGTTTCAATGCCTCCTATCAGGCTTACTTTGGCTGAAGAATTGAAAATAAAGGTAATCCCTCCGACAACCGGGAAAGATTTATCCTCACCTATACCGCCAGGGTATGCCGCCGTATCAGCCAGCCTGAACCGCAGCTTTTCATAGCGACCGCCGAGCGTAAGCAGCAATTTCTCTGTAATGCTCCAATTCAGGGAAATGCCGGGCCCCTGGGTGGCCGCAAGCCCTCGACCTGTCTCCAGGCTGATTGTGTCGGTGATTTTCCAGTTGATGATCAGAACAGGAAAAATGCTTGCATCATCTTCAAGCTGTGTAATAACTCCCAGGCCGGGGCCTATGGTCAAGCGCTCATTAAACCTGTAAGCAAATCCTGTAAATCCTCCTCCTGTTAAAGAATCTCCAAGATCAGCACTTTTTTCTCCGGTAACACGGACTGTCGGCACTACAAGAAATGACCAGTTTTGACCTTTATTGACCCTGATGGGTGCGCTTAAGCGGAATGAGTGGATATCATCCCAGGGATGTAATGCGGCAAAACCGTTTTCTCCTTTAAAATCATAACCATCGTATCCATATCCGAATGCAATTGAAAAACTGCGTGTATGGTCCGGCGCATACACTATCCCGGGCTGGACAAAGAACCGGTCTGCAGTAAAACTGCCTTCGCTATTGTCCAGGTCAGTTCCAAACTGGTAGACATAACCACCCCGTATAAATGTGGACCACTTTTTGTCGGGTTTTGCCTGGGGGCCATTCTTGCCGGGATACCCTTGTCCAAAACTTTGGGCCGCCAGAAGAAAAGGCAAGATCATGAAGCAGAAAATGAGACCTGATCTTATGATAGTACCTGTCTGATACCTGGTTATATTCATGTTTATCCCCTGCAGTATTTATACTCTATGCTGCTTCTCTTTTTCCTTGTCTTTATTACAGCCTTATTGAAAATGGAAAATTGTCGTCAAACGAAACGAGACGACGATTGACAGAGAATGGAAAATTTATGCTTTGCAGAACTTCTTGACCCGCTCCCCGGTAATGGAAGCTTTCTCGCAACTGCTGCCCTCTTTGGGATTACAGTCAAGAAGAATGGTCATCACCCTGTCAGCCAGTCTGTGATGACCTTCATCTTCCAGTCTCGCCAACAGGCCTGACGTCAATTTATTAAATTCAACACATTTCTCATAATCTGAAGTGGCGCGTTGATGGAGGTTACACGCCTTTTCCAGGTCTTTCTGAATATTGTCGGGAAGTTCTTTCGTCATTTGTTGTTAATCCGCTTTGTTTTTATGTGTTATAAAATCTTATGGGCATCATTTTTTAAAACCTTCATTTAAATCGGCATAAATAATAATCATTATTGGTACCCAGATAAAGGGGAAGGATGCTAAATGGAAAATTGAAAATTGAAAATTGAAAATTACTGAGAAACTCGGGATAGATTTATTTTACAAAAACAAAAATAAAAAAACTTACATATCCTAACCTTCCGCAGGGGCGAGCCAGGAGCCGGCATCCAGGTTTATCTGCCTGATAAGGGGCTCCTCGACCCTGTAAACCTGGTTTGTATCTCCAAGTCTTACGTAGGCCGGTTTTGTTATGGCGGGTGTACCGATCAGCAGGGTGTATGACCTGTTGTCCTTAAAGGTCAGGACCACCTTGCGGGTGAAGCTGTCGTCTCCGACCTTAAAATCATTGTACCTGTCAGGCTCAATTGCAGCCAGGCCCTGCGGCGTTATGGTGACCAGTTTGTCGGCAAAGGCTGTCACCCTTGATTCATTGGCTGGCCTGTTTTCATCTCCTAGAACCCAGACGCAGTCGACCCTTTTAAAGTCAAGGGTGGTGTCTGCATCTGAAATACTGACCTGCTTGAGATCCCAGCCATGGAGCTCTGGGAAAAGCGGTATCGCCGCAATCTGCTGATCACCAGACGATGAACAGCCTCCAAGCAGCGTGAAGAGAAAAAGAATAACGATGGTGTAGAGTATGTTTTTGTGTTTCATAGAATTTATCCGGGGCTGGGGGGCTGTATAGCTTCTTCAGGATGCATTGTAAGCACTGGGAGAGGAAAGGGCAAATACGAATGGAAAATGTAAATGGAAAATTGAAAATGGAGAATGGAGATTGGGGGCAGGTCACCGCCCAGTATCTCTTTTTTGGGCTAGAGGGACACAATTCCCTGGTGCCGTGGATCTGGACGGCCATAGCCCTGAATGTCTTGGGTACCCTGCTCTTTGCCTTTGATCCGACGAAATGTAATCCGCGTTACCTGATGGTGGCAGCAATCAGCCTGTTTGCGGGCATCTGGATAGAAAAGGGTTTTGGCCTGATAATTCCTGGATTTGTACCCTCGCCCATGGGTGAGGTGGTTGATTATACTCCCAGCTCTCTGGAGATACTCATAACCCTTGGAGTCCTGGCCACCGGGATACTCGTAGTGACCATGCTCATCAAGCCGGCCCTGGTTATCCTTTTGAGGTATAAGGAAACCCGCCCTCAATCCTGAGTAGCCGTGGTTCGTAACTATGCAGGTCGAATTTTATTGCTAAAGTCTGTTAACTCAGTAATTATATCTTTAAAAAATAACCCCGGGTAATTCCCGGGACAGCAAGAGAAGACTCCGAGCCAAAAGACCTACGTTCATATCATGGATATGGTCTGCGGCCGTTAGGGCCTGGCAGGAAACCGCCATGCCTCCCGTGTTTGGAAAGGAGTGTTAATGAAAGAACGCCATACAAGTATTAACGATCCCATATCAAATACCCGCCTGTTCGATAATCACAACAGGTCTATCACTTACCTGCGGCTCTCCATTACTGACCGCTGCAACCTGCGCTGCAGGTATTGCCGCCCTGAAAAGGGCGTCCCCTTTATTCCGCATACAGAAATTCTCTCATTTGAGGAACTGGAACGCCTTACTGCTATTTTTTGTGCATTGGGCGTCAGCAAGGTGCGGGTTACCGGCGGGGAACCTTTTGCGCGAAGAGGGTGTCTGGCATTTCTGCGGAAACTCAAAGAAATGGAAGGGATTCACTCTCTGCATATCACAACAAACGGGGTAGAGACGGCTCAACATCTTGATGCTTTGGCCGAGCTTGGCATTGCCAGCATCAATCTCAGCCTTGACACGCTTGACCCACAACGATTCTGGCGGATAACCAGGAGGGATCACCTGGAAGACGTCCTTTTGACACTGCATGAGATCATCGAGCGCCGCATGTTAGTCAAGATAAACAGTGTTGTGCTTGCAGATACCAGCGATGAGGAGATTATTTCTTTGGCCGGCCTTGCCCGAAAGTTCCCACTCACGCTGCGCTTTATTGAAAAGATGCCATTCTCAGGGATGTTCAGGCCGCAAAAACTGGTAAACGGTAACCTGCTGCAGCGGCTCAAAAGGCTTTTTCCTAACATGGAAGAATGTGCCCAAAACCCTCCCTCAACGGCGCGTATTTTCTCGCTGCCTGGATACAAGGGATCACTTGGCTTAATCCAGGGTTATTCAAGATTGTTCTGTCCATCATGCAACAAGGTGCGCATCACGCCGGCAGGTATGCTGAAAACATGCCTGTATGATAATGGTGTGCTTGACCTCAAAAGAATGCTGCGCCAGGGAGCAAAGGATGGGGAGATAGAATCAGCCATTCTCGATTGTGTGCAAAATCGCTGCGCAGACGGCCACGAGGCTGAGCAGCTTACCAAACGGGCCAAGGAGCCATCCATGGCCAGTATCGGCGGTTGATCCGGATATTTAGCAGAAAGATTTAACATGATCTCAATCCAAGAGGCATTGCAAATACTTCAAACCAACCTTCCTGTTCCAAGGACTGAAACGGTTGATCTTGCCGAAGCCCTGGGCCGTTACCTGGCGGAATCCATTGCAGCGCCGGAACCGTCACCGCGATATACGAACTCGGCCATGGATGGGTATGCATTGCGTTGGTGTGATGTTGAAGGAACTGCAAGGGAAAATCCTGTTGTTCTGCATATCAGGGGAGAAAGCCAGGCAGGACTGCCGTTTGACAATGCTGTAGGAGCCAACGAGGCTGTCCACATCAGCACCGGGGCAATGCTCCCGGCCGGTGCCGATACAGTGGTCAGGTTTGAAGATACCTGCCGGCTCAATGAAGAAACAGTTGAGATCCTTGCTGTGCACTGCCAGGGACAGGATATACGTCATGAAGGGGAGGAATTCAGTTGTGGCGATGAACTGCTCTGTGCCGGAACAAAACTTTCGGCGCGCCAGCTATCGCTCCTTGCAACAGTGGGGCTCCAGAATGTGAAAGTTTATTCCCTGCCGCGTGTATCGATACTTGTAACCGGTTCTGAATTTGCTTTAGCAGCTGAAGAAGATATAAAACCCTACCAGATAAGGGATTCCAATTCTATCATGCTCATGTCCGTTTTGCAGGAAATCGGGGTTCCTGTCTACTCATGCAGCCAGGTAGTGGACAATCTTCAGGAAACGGTTGAGGCTATCGGCAGAACTTTGTCAGACGAGGTGGATTTCATTCTTTGTTCAGGTGGTATTTCAGTCGGCGAACATGATCATGTAAAGGCGGCTGCCGAAAAGAACGGCTTTAAAGAACTTTTCTGGAGAATAAGGCAGAAGCCTGGCAAGCCCCTGTTTGCTGCTCAAAAAGACGGGACGTATCTCTTTGGCCTGCCGGGCAATCCTGTTTCTGCATTCATGTGCTTCACGCATTACATCCGTCCGCTCATGTTCACCATGTTCGGACAGAATATGTCGTGGAAGACAATAACCGCCCTGGCAGAAGGAGAAATAGCCAATACTGGCAAACGGACCAATTTTATCCGGGTGAAAATTGAACAGAAGCAGGGATAGCTGCCGCGAATTATTGATATCAAAAAACAGGGCTCACATATGTTGAGCTCAATCGTTAACGCTGATGGATACATCACCCTGGAACCCGGTATAGCCATAGGACCTGGAAAATCGGTGAATGTTTTTCTGTTTTAACCCTGGTCATTTATGGAGGTATGAAAGCATGGCGTATGTGGAGGCGGTCTGTTTGAGTCATAAGAAGGGAATTGTCAAGAAAGAGCAGGAACAGGTGGAAGTCCGCCAAAATTGGGGCATTGAGGGTGACGCCCATGCCGGGGACTGGCACAGGCAGGTTTCCCTGCTGGCCGGGGAGTCCATCGACGGGGTCAAGCAGGTTCTGCCGACCATCAAGAACGGTGCTTTCGCGGAAAATATAATCACCCGCGGAATTGATTTGAATTCTTTGCGTATCGGCGACCGGTTACAGGTAGGGGACCAGGTAGTCCTGGAAATCACCCAGATAGGCAAGGAATGTCACAACAGCGGCTGCGCCATAAAGAAGGCAACCGGGGACTGCATTATGCCACGGGAGGGAATTTTTGCCCAGGTGATATCAGGGGGAGTTGTCTCGAAAAACATGGCAATTAATGTCATTGCATAAAAAAACGAACAAAAGATAACAGTCTAAAATTATAACTAAAAATTATCCATTCAGCGTCATCATTGTGGCGAGACATCTGAATTTTGATTTTTTTTATTATATGTAAGTACCTTAAATTGTTAGACAAAAAAATGCAACTTCAAACAAACGTCATGCTGGTTATCTGGAATGCAGCACCAATAATCCAATTTGGTCGATAATAAAGTGCTTTCCAAATCAAAGTATCCAGACAGCAGGTCTGGTAAAAAAGTCATTACAGTCTGTGCCGAATAAATTCAACAACGTAATAAATTTTCAAAGTGTTTCTGTTTTTTTCTCATTTTTTCAGGGTGTGCTGCCAAACATGTAATGCTTGACCGTGCTGTTGTGCGAAATGATACGGTCGGAATTATCTCTGAAGTAAAAGTGGTTCATGAACCTACTAGGAAAACAGGAGCCATAAACATGATATTGCCGCAAAGGTCTTTTGAACTTGGGTTTGCTGGACAACCTATTCGTGGTAAACGTGCCATCATCACATGGAAGGATCACGAAGGCCATTGGAGAAGATCGGAGGTTGCTCTTCCAGATAACAGGAATGCTGCAAAAGAAGGACGGTCTTATGGCCTGGTTTATACAATACAACCAGCAGGTGTTGTCCATGTCCAGCTAGAAAACTCAGATATGAAATAGTCCTGAAAAACATTATTTATTCTTTATAAGCGGTTTCATGTGTCTTAAATACTTTTGTAATTTGAGGTATAGAAGAATTCATGCCTGAAATGAACAGTTCATAGGGAATCTCAATGTCCAGCTTGATGAAAATTATAACTTATATTTCACTGGTCAGTTTTTTATTCCTAACCGGCTGTGCCACCCTGCCGCAAAACTTTGAGCGTCTTGAATCCCATGCCTTGACTGATACCAGCGATACCGGCTGGGGTAAGATTCGCCAGGAAGAAAAAGCTGCCCATCCTGGCCAATCAGGCTTTATATTGCTGGAAAACGGCTTGGATGCATTTGTGGCCCGCGCTCTCCTGGCAGAATATGCTGAGCGCAGCATAGATATACAGTACTACCTGTATCATAATGACCTTACGGGGAGATTGCTTACACAGCAGTTACTCAAAGCTGCTGACCGGGGTGTAAGGGTGCGGCTGCTGGTGGATGACATGGGCCTTGAAGGCCGGGACCTTGGTAGTGCTGTTTTAGATAGCCATCCTAATATAGAGGTACGGATCTTCAATCCCTTCAGCCGCAATGTTGGCAGGCTTTCACAGTTACTAACCCGGTTCGGCTCAGTGACGCGGCGGATGCACAACAAATCCTTTACAGTGGACAATCAGGTTACAGTCCTGGGTGGCCGAAATATAGGAAACGAGTACTTTGAGGCTGACCCGGACATTGCCTTTGCAGACCTTGATGTGCTGCTTATAGGGCCGGTGGTGAAAAATGTTTCCGCCTCGTTTGATGCCTACTGGAACAGCGAATTAGTTTATCCCATCAATGTCCTGATAAACAAACTTCCCACGCCAGAAGAAATTCAAAAGAAAACCCAGGAATTTGGAGAGTTCATCAGGGGGCAAGAAAATTCCCCCTACCGCCAAGCCTTAAGCAATTCAGATCTGGCCAATGATGTCAGGCAGCAGCGCGTTAAATTTCACTGGGGAGATGCCGAAGTGATCTTTGATCAGCCTGAAAAGATTCTTGCCGATCGAAGCAATTCGGAGATTCATCTGTCAGCGCGGCTCAAACCCTATAGGGACAGAATTGAGAAAGAACTGATCATCCTCTCACCCTATTTTGTCCCGGGCAAGGAAGGTGTTGAGTCTCTGGTAAAATTAAAAGAGAATGGTGTTGGTATACGTATCCTGACAAATTCCCTGGCCTCCACCGACGTCGGTGTCGTGCACGCCGGTTATGCCAAGTATCGTAGGGACCTGCTGCGAGCCGGCATTGAAATTTATGAACTGAACAAAAAAATCAGCAGGGAAGAACGTAAAGAAAAAAAGGGGCAGGAAGGTTCGTCAAAGGCAAGCCTGCATGCAAAAACATTTATTCTTGACCGTAATTGGGTCTTCATCGGGTCGTTGAATCTTGACCCCCGCTCGGTTTATGAAAATACTGAGATAGGTGTTGTTTTGGATTCACCAGAGGTTGCTGAATATATGGCACAAAAGTTTGATGCCAATATTGCAACTTTTGCTTTTCGTCTTGAACTGCAGAGTGAAGAGGGTGGCACCGAACGCCTTCTCTGGCATGGCTATGAAAATGGAAAAGAGCGTGTATATACAGTAGATCCATATACCGGCTTCTGGCGGCGTTTTGGTATAGGCGTCATGAGTCTGCTGCCTATCGAATCACAACTGTAATTGGAGTTATGTGATACGGAAAATTAAAAAATTTCAGTTGTTCGTTGACGTTGAGAGTGGCAAAGGAGGGGATGGCTATTTGCTTGGGGCAATTGAATTTATTATTAGTCTCAATTACTTAAAAAGTTGAGATGTTCATTGAACATGGCAACCCCCATAAGGGTGCTAAAAAGGTTTCTATTGTGGCAAGCAATCGTAACTTGTAGGTAAGGACTACCAGTTTATAACTATTGATCAGTAAAGAACATTGTAGTGTTCGATTACCGGCGGTTCAATAAATAAACTAGCAACCTTATCTAATTGTCCCTTAAGATACCCGCTTTTGCCACTGGAAATCATATCTTCTTCTGTTTTCCAGATAGTTGTAGATATAAATTTCCCTGTCTGCGGGTTAGTAAAAAGATTGGCTCCTCTAAACCCCTGATGTTCACTGGCGGCAGGAAGTATAGCATCTGTGAATAAGGCAAAAGCCTCCTCATGTTTTTTGGGGTCTACCTTTCCTATAATTACGCGAGAAAAATACATTGTCTCCTCCTCTTTTTTTAATTGTTGGCAATACATCAACTGCATGTTTCAGTCAGGAATAACCCTGCCTGTAAAAATTGCATCGGACTATGTATTTTAACTCCTATATTGAAGTATCTTCCAGCTGCGAACCCCGGCTGACAACAGCAGAAATAACCTGCTAACTGCTTGGATTCCAAGAAGTTATTCTTTCTGTTGCCGTCAAAAAAACGATTATGTCGACCCTCCTATGTCTGGGAATATTAATTTCCTATAATGAATCTTAGCAGGGGCTGTCAACAAAATCGATAGATTACTAAAAAATCTGACGATCAAAGCGTCTCAAACAGCATGATATATCCGTAACGAATTATACCTAATCAAAAGTTTAACTGGCTGTTGTCCATTGGAACAAAATGGATTGAACGAAGAATTAACATTACCAATAGACATGTTAACTTTCAAAGAGGCTGTGGGAAAAGTTTCTATTTTGGCAAGATAGTTGGACTTTGTTAACCCTTTCATTCCTAACACATTGTGGCACTTGTTTTTCCTTTCAATATCATGGTAATGTATTTTTACATATTTAATATTAAAAGCTGATAATAGCTCGGTATCTCATGGGAGTTTGCTCCAATGCAAGAGATCGATCAAAGCTTAAATTCTTTAGCCTCCACAGGGTTTTTCCCTTGTCGGAGGCTTTTAGTGTTTTCAGGGCAAGTAGTTTTGCGGTTGATATTTAATGTTGCATTAAAATTACAGCTCCATAAAAACAATAACGCGGGGAGAGGGATGTATTGCAGATTGCGAAGAAGGGAATTGATAACTCCTGGAAAGAGTTAAGAGAGACACTCAAAAAAACAATGTCAAAGCATAGTAATATTAAAAAATTAAGCGCTATTATTAATGATGGCTGAATAAGTATTTTGTGGTGCGGATTCCTCATTGTGGCAAGGAATTATTATAATAAAGGAGCTTAGGAACAAACCTTTAAGTTAATTTTGCGACCAAGGCCTCTTGTATATTATTTACAATATGTATAAGAAGGAAGAGGATAACCGGAGATGGTTATCAGAACCCGAAGCGCTCTGAAGGAAGGAATTTTATCTGCCAACTGGGATTTTCGAAACATTTGAGCCCCGCTTGGGAGCCAGGCCCCTTAGGGCGTCTTCTTTATTTTACTATGATGGAGGTGTGAGAATGGGACTTCAGAGTGAAATCAAATATGCTGTGAACTGGGAAGCACCGGCCGTTGGTTTACAGAGCAGCTTGAGGGAAGTAATTCAGAAATTGGTGGACAGTAATACTTCGGCTCTGGTTGTGAAAAGCGATGATGCTGTGGTTGGTTTGGTTACTGATATGGATATAGTTGAATGTATATCAAATCAAAAAGATATGGATAAGACCAAAGTGTCAGAATTTCTGACCCCCTGCGAGCTGATCACTGGCCAGCCCATAAAGAGTCCTTGTGCACAGCTTGACAAGTCGGAAAGCGTGGAAAATGCTATCAAGGTTTTAGCTGCCGCTGGAACTCATAATCTGTTGGTGTCCGGTGCAAGTAATAAAGAAGTAGGAACAGCAGCGGCTCGTAACCTTTTGAAACTGCTATTATCATAAGATGAATCCGCTGAATTTACTCAGGAGTAAAAATTTCTCAATCTATTTAAACACTTATTATTTAATGGAGGTATTGTTATGTGGGAAGTTGTGGTTGACAAGGATAAATGCACTGGGGATGAAGAATGTGTAGATGCCTGTCCTGCACAAGTATTTGAAATGGTAGAAGGTAAATCTGAACCAGTAAATATGGATGAATGCCTTGGTTGTGAAACCTGCGTTGAGGTTTGTCCAGAGGGTGCAATAACTGTTACCGAAGTTTAATACTGGCCTTCAGGGCTAAACCAAGGTGGGCTTTTGAAAAAGTTAAGATAATATCTGGCCGTATTATACAGTTGACGTTCCATTGAATCAGCTTATTCGAAAGGATTTGAGTTAATCATATCAGTCAATTCAGGGTATAGACGGAATTTGTCGGCAATTACTTAATACAATTTATTTCCAAAATAAATTAATAATAATAAATTGTTAGGCAACCAGATCGTCAATATTACTGGATAAACAAAAACATGCAATTTGCCGAGATCATCTCTATCGCCGGGTACACCATTGAGGCAGTTGGCGTACTTGTAGTCGTAGTAGGATCTTGCATTTCCTCTGTCGTTTTCATTCGCACTTTTCGGAATCTGCCTGAAGGAATTGCGTATAGGACATACCGGCGACAGTTAGGACGATCAATTATTCTAGGATTAGAGTTTCTAATTGCCGGGGATATCATACGAACTGTAGTTGTCGCAGATACATTGGAGAACGTCGCCATCCTCGGGTTGATTATACTAATTCGCTCTTTCCTGAGCGTGACTCTTCATCTTGAAGTTGAAGGCCGATGGCCATGGCAAACAGAGAAACAAGAGGCAAAATAGGTCTGTCCAGAGCGCCTAATTATGCTATCTGGTGAAACGGGAAACTTTGGTGGCTCTTTGTTGGATTAGGTTGTGGACTCTGCAAGACAATTAGGTAATAGTTAAAACCGAAACCTCCCTTGCTCTAAAAGTTTTAGTTTATTGCTAATGAAGTTAAATCGCTATTATTTGTTCCATCACCTTATCACCCATTTACAAATGCTATGCGTTATTTTTATTGGGGACTTTTCTGGATATCCGTTTATCTCGGACTTGTAATATTCCCATGCCTTGTGATGTTTTACGGCAAGATGCCTGGCGGCAGCGGATTCTGGTGGGATTTCTCCATGGTTCTGGGTTTTGCAGCCGCTTCAATGATGGCTATTATGTTCTTTTTGACCGCTAGGTTCAAGCGGGCGTCACTACCGTTCGGCGTGGACATCATATATTATTTTCATAAACAAATTTCTTTGCTGCTGCTGCTTTTCATACTAGCCCATCCTTTGATTCTCATTGTCAATGAACCTGTAGTAGTGGAAATGCTCAAACCGAACCTGCTGAACAGGTATATGGCAGCAGGCATAGTATCATTTGTCTTTGTCATTTTCATATTAGTTTCATCGCTGTGGAGAAAGCAACTGGGCATCCATTATGACAATTGGCGGCTTGTGCATATCTTCTTGTCCGCTTCCGCTTTCCTCCTTGCCCTTGTTCATATTGTAGGTGTCAGTCATTACATTGCTACCCCTGAAAAACGTATTGTTTGGGGAGCCATAATGGGTTGTTGGTTTTTGCTGCTGCTCTATGTGCGGCTAGTCAAGCCAATTTCTCTACTTAGAAAACCCTATGAAGTGAGAAAGGTAATATCCGAACGAGGCAATGCCTATACCCTTGTCGTTGCACCAGTAAGGCATGCCGGTATCCGCTTTCTACCCGGTCAGTTTGTATGGCTCACTATGTGGAGTTCACCATTCAGCATTCGGGAACACCCTTTTTCAATATCATCAAGTGCTGAGAAGCCAGAAGAGCTTAGGTTCACAATCAAGGAATTAGGCGATTTTACCAAGCGTGTGAAAGATGCACATTGCGGTCTGCCCGTATATATAGATGGTCCATATGGTGCCTTCAGTATTGACAGGCATGCAACTGCACCAGGCTATGTCTTCATCGCCGGAGGGATAGGAATCGCGCCAATTATGAGTATGCTCCGAACACTTGCTGACCGAAAAGACAAACGGAGTCATGTGCTTTTCTTTGCAGGGGCAAACTTAGACAAGCTGACCTTTTATGAAGAACTGATGGAATTGGAAAGGAGACTTTCGCTGCAGATAGTTTTTGTGCTGGAAAAGCCGACTTCAGACTGGCAAGGTGAGACAGGATTCCTTACAGGCGAAATGTTTAAACGACATCTCGCAGATAATAAGAATGAATTGAAGTATTTTATCTGTGGCCCGGTTCCTATGATTCATTTGGCAGAAAAAGAACTTAACAGGTTGGGGATTCCGCTGCACCATCTGCATTCGGAACTTTTTGATTTCGTTTGATACGGAGATATTATATGCGTCTTATGCTTGCAAAATTACTAGCCGCCTTGACAGGATTAATAATTTTAATACTAGCCGCTCTCTTTGCAATGATCCAGAATGGATAGTCATTGTAAAAGATTCTTACCTTTTGAAAATCCTGGTGTCTACTATCCATGGAAACTAAATAAATTGATTTCAGGGTTACTATTGCCATCAGATATGGCAACTCCCGGAATAGCTCAAAAAAGTTTCTATTGTGGCAAGTCACCTGTACTCTTTTACTACAATTGAATAAATGCCTATTGTGGTTTAATTCTCGTTATAAAAAATATTAAGGATGTCTCCATGTTTTACACAGAGTAAAAAAAATTTACTCCATGTGTATGCAAAAACATACACCTCGAAATTGCTAGCATTGCCAGGACTTTCCTGGCAAATCACCCGAAAGGGATATTAGGTAGTGTAGAAGTATTCCGACTTCTCGCCCCCACCCCAGCAGTTACCTGCAGTTCTTTAAAAAACTTATTTGTTCAAGAATATCAAAACAATAGAATGCATATTGTCACAAAGCCACAATGTGGCACATAAGTTGCTTATTGATAATGATTTCTAAAATTGTTTGCTGACCTATATAACAGCATTCATAAGCATATTGGTTTTCAAAGATAACTGTATGAAACGTATGTATTATTCAAGCATTTTCGTGATGTGCTTGTTCAGACAGTGATGCCGCTAATTTAATAAGGAGGTTCACAGTGACTTATCATCTTGCGCATAAATGGTTCTTATGTCTTTTAACAGTGATGCTTTTAGCAGCCTGCAGCGGTGGAGGTGACTCTTCAGTAGATTTGTCCGGAGGAGGTCCAATGGATCAAATCATTGCAGTCGACCCTTATATTGAAGGCGCTGTTTTTCAAGAAATAGATGCTGACACAGGTGCTGTACTGCAGGAGTCTAATCTATCTAATGAATTTGGTCGGTTTACCTTTCCGCAGCCTTTAACGCCGGCCTCTGTGGTCGAACTGATGGATTCCAATAAAGGGCTGCATGGCGGAGCTCCGTACCAAGGCATGTTGCGACGTGTGGTCACTGCAGCTGACAAGGACCCATTGGTTGTCTCCCCCCTGACCACATTGTTGGCAAATGGCATTACGCCGGAAGAGCTCATTGCTTTATTTAATGATGCCGGTCTCACTGGTCTGACTGTTGCTGATTTGTACGCCGATCCCATGAATGGTCTGGCTGATATGACAACCGGGGTCACTGAGCAACACCTTAAACTTCTACAGGCCTCCATGGCTGCTGATGCTTATATGGAAGTCGCCGGGAATTTTCAGGCCGGATTGAACGAGCTAAATGATTCTGACCAGTTCGAGATTTTCAGCAGCATGGTTAACAGTATGAATAGTTTACTGAATGCCGCGGAGTTCGAGACTATTAGGGCGGCTTTGTCCAATGACCCGGATATAACAACCCCGCCGATACTTGAGGATTTTATCCTTGCCGTTTTGGAAGAGCAGCAAACCATTATCGCTCTGGCCAAGGAGGATATGGAGAGTTCCGGAAATTTCAGCCCAGCCCTGGTCGAGCAGGTGGTGCAGGATGCCAGGAACAACGCCATTACAAATGTTAAATCCTATTACAGCCAACGGGTCCCTCCTTCCACTATCTATGATGGTGCTCTCCTATATCATGATTACTGCTCCAGCTGCCACGATCCGCTGGATGTTACCACCAAACCGGGCAGGAGTGAAGCTGATATCCAGGCTGCCATTGACAATAACATAGGCAATATGGGCTATCTCAGCACCCTGACGCAAGGTGAGATAGCAGCCATAGCTGAAGTATTGCAGCCGGCATCGCCCCCTGTTGTTGATCCCGGGGTGCCACCGGATGGTGCTGCCCTTTAC
>JGI2160J19893_10000049_pt1 | contig 32528 bp, 24 predicted proteins | sample DeeMarSeWOR28_12_FD_19893 | JGI IMG/M metagenome (IMG submission 19893)
GGGACCGTTTCAGGAGATGTTGAGATAGATTATTTTGCCGACCAACCGGAAAAGACACGATTTGTCGGCCTTCTCAAAACCGAGAATCTGCTCTTGCAAACAAAAGAAAAAGACGAGCCGATTATCATAACGAATTTAGATATGACAGGCAGCGGCAGGCAAGTAACAATTCCAGCATTTGAAATTGCCTTAGGTTCTGAAAAAATCACAGGTTCCGGCCGGATTTTTGCAGAAAAAGAGGTCCTGCAGATTGACATGACTCTTGGGGCAGCCTTTCTTTCAAAACAATCACTCATCCGATTGTCTCAGGTTATGCATGAATCGCAAAATATGTTTATTAGACAATCAGGCCGGGAACCAGGACTTTCTGGAGCCAGCGGTTGGAATATCACCGGCCGAATCGGTTTCGACTTTGATACCTTTTCATTAAACCGCAAAACAAATATACCATATGCTGGGGCGCAATCTGTCACGTATACCTTTCATGATGTCCACGGCGATCTACAACTCGCACCTGACGAATTTTCTCGGACGGAAATATTCTCTGCGCAACTGTGCGGTCTTGGTTTCAAAGGCATCTGGTTCTCCAATGCTGATCTCGGTCAGAAATTCCAGTTCTTCACCGAACCGGATGAAACTCTCCGCCTGGAAAATGTCCTGCCATGTTTGGGCGTGCAGCAGGACATCGTAGAAGGTGAATTCTCTCTGCGGGCCAACATCCTGAAAGAATCAAACACCTTTTACGCAGGTAATATTTACTTGAAATCCTCCCAGGGGCGCATTCTACGCTTGAAAACACTGTCCAGAATATTCAGGGTGGTCAATATAACAGATCTTTTTGAAGAGCATATAGAAACTGCAGGCAAAAGAGGGTTTCCTTTCTCCCAGATGGATATTGACACGCATATTGATGACAATAATCTCATTATTGACAGGGCTATTATACGAGGTGAAGGTTTGAATCTCTTTGCCCGGGGTGAATTAGACCTGGCCGATTATGATACTGATATGTCTCTCCTCATTGCTCCTTTCAAGACTTTTGACACCATTATTACCAAAGTGCCGATCATCGGTAAGCCTGTTATGGGCGAATACGGCAGCAGGGTCAACATCCCGGTTGCAATAAAAGGCCCGATAAACGATCCGGTTATAACGCCCTTGCACCCTGAGGCTGTTGGTGAAGTGTTCTTAAATATCGTCAAGGACACTTTCATGCTGCCATATAGTATTTTTCTCAAACCTCTTGAACAAGCCGGAGAAAATGCCGGTCAGGAAACACCCGGATCCAAATAAAATCTACCATACCGAATCTAATGAAAGACAAAATTTCCACCTGCATATTTTTCAATCTCTCACTTTTGTTAATAGGTTTCATGATCAGCAGCGCCAGGTGTGAAGATGCTCCGGCCAATCTCCTTATTAATGAATCAAGCCCTTATCTCCTGAAGCATGCTACCAACCCGGTAAACTGGCATCCCTGGGGAGAAGAAGCCTTTACCCTGGCCAGGGAGAAAGGGAAACCCGTACTTTTATCCATCGGGTATTTAACCTGCCACTGGTGCAATGTTATGGAGGAGGAATCCTTCTCTGATCCTCAGGTTGCCGCACTTATCAACGACGTCTTCATTCCCGTCAAGGTAGATCGTGAGGAACGACCTGATATAGACCAGATCTACATGAAAGCCTGTCATCTCCTTTCACCCTCCTGTGGGTGGCCGCTTACACTCTTTCTTTCCCCTGAAGGCAAACCTTTTTATGCCGCTACTTACATACCGAAGGAAAACCGTTTTGGCCGTCTCGGCCTTCTGGAACTTATCCCCAGGGTTAAGGAATTATGGTCTCAGGAACGTGAATCTGTCCTGAAATCAGCTGACAGCATAAATGCAGCAATTATTTCCTCAACGATCCAACTGCCTGGCGGCGATATGGCCCCTTCCTTCCTTGATACATCCTTTCAGGTTTTCTCGCAGGACTTTGACTCTCGGTTTGGGGGGTTTGGCAGGAACGCCAAATTTCCCAAACCTCTGAATCTTCTGTTCCTGCTGAGATACTGGCATCGTACCGGTGACAAGGAGGCTCTGGCGATGGTGGAAAAGACCCTGACAGCCATGCGCCAGGGAGGTATATACGACCACCTCGGATATGGTATTCACCGCTACACAACTGACTCCATGTGGCGGGTGCCCCATTTCGAAAAAATGCTCTACGACCAGGCTTTACTCATAATGGCCTATCTGGAGGCATATCAGGCCACTACTAAAAAAAAATACGCCGAAACAGCCAAGGAAATTCTGGACTATGTCTTACAGTATCTAACCTCTAAAGAAGGTGGATTTTATTCTGCGGAAAGTGCTGACAGCGATGGTGAAGAGGGCAAGTTCTACCTCTGGTCCGCAGCAGAAATCAGGAAAGCCTTGAATCCACAGGAAGCAGCCGCGGCCAGCAGAATCTTTAATATTTCGGAAGATGGCAATTATGTTGATCCTGTCGCCGATGAAAAAACAGGAAAAAACATTCTCTTTACCGGCGAGTTGGATTCTGATTCGGTTGCTGAATATAAAACAATCAGTAAAAAAATGCTTGCTGCCCGCAATTCCCGGCTACGGCCGGAACTCGATGACAAAGTGCTGACAGATTGGAACGGCCTGATGATTGGAGCCCTGGCAAAAGGGGCTCAAATTCTTAATCAGCCTGAATATGGTGAGGCAGCAAAACGTGCAGCCCGATTCATCCTGCTCAATCTTCGTTCCAGTGACGAAAAGCTGTTGCACCGTTGGCGCAATGGAAGGGCTGGAATTGCTGCTACAGCAGCTGATTACTCTTTTATGACCTGGGGCCTGCTGGAGCTTTACGGCTGGGATTTTGACACCTATTGGCTGCAGCAAGCCCTTGGCCTGACCACCATTCTTATAAAAAACTACTGGGATGATAAGCTGGGCGGTTTTTATCTGACAGAGATCGATGAAAAATCAATCCTCCCGAGGATTAAAGAAAGTATTGATACTTCACTGCCATCCTCCAATGCGGTTTCCATGTACAATCTCCTGAGACTCAGCAGGCTAACTGGCAGCACTGTTTTTGAAGAAAAGGCAGAAAAAATTAGCCGTTTATTGTCTTCCAGCGTTAAGAACTCACCTCTTGCCTTCCCAATGCTTTTAAGCGCACTTGATTTTGCTCTCGCTCCTTCTCAGGAAGTTGTTATTGTAGGCAGGCAAGACACAGCCGATACTCAAGAGATGCTTAAAATTCTTCATATAAACTACTTTCCCAATGCAGTCATACTTTTCAAGCCGGCAGGAGAACAACCTTCTCCCATCGACAGTTATGCCCACTTTGTTGAATTCATGTATGCGATTGACAATAAGGCGACTGCTTATGTCTGTACAAATTTCAAATGTAACTTTCCGACTACAGACCCGGCTGAAATGCTCAACTCTTTAAATTCCATATCAAAAAATAGCCAAAAAGATGTTCTATGAAAACGAAAAACCCCGACCGATGGTGGGCGGTCGGGGTTTTTCGACATTTTAGGAAGAGGAGGTCAAGAATGAGAAAGATATATTTTTCTTAAAGCTTTCTTACATTTTATTTATTCACAAACCGTGCCAGAATACATTATATATCGTTAACTATTTGAATATATGAAAAAATACATACTCCCTTCAATTCTTTGTTCAGTCATTTCCTTGCCATTCCGTATCTGAAGCGGATAAAAATTACCTACCCGGCATATCCCGTGGATAGAATTTACCCAGCCATGTTTTATAGACTGAAATATCTACAAACAGCTTTCATAAAGTACTTTTATTTATTAATATCAAATAGTTGTACGATAATCCAATGCCTAAAAACATCTCAAGGTGGATCATGCGGGAAAAAACAAACTGCAGGGCCAGATTTACCAGTGAAAAATCAAAATTTATCCCTACCGCTGTCAACAGGATGGATCAATTGTCAGATTTTCTTATCAAGAAGGTCGGCAAGCTTCTCAAGGTGAACCTGTTCCTCTTCAGATAATTTTTCAAAAATTTGCCGGGCCTTTTCATCTTCTATGGCCTTGCTCATCTTTATATAAAGGTCTAAGGCATTTACTTCCATAGCCATAGCCAATTCCAGGCTTTCGCTAACTCCTTTGGCCTTTGCCCATTCAAGGGCTTCTTTAACAGGGACTCCTCCCTCCATGACAGAACCGTTCAGGCTACCACTGAACTTTGTCCTGAGTCTTTCAAAATCTGGCTTGGTTCCAGTCAGAGTTTCATAGGTTTCAAGCAGGTGCTTTTCATGATTTATTTCCGCCGATACCAGCCAGTTAAACATTTGCCTTGTTTCCTTATCCTGGGTGAAATGCTCAGCAACCCCCTGATAGAAAAATTTTGACCCTTCTTCCAGGGCCCAGGCCAAACCGACAATCTCCTCTGCATCTGATGCAGGAGAAAAAAAGGCCATGCCCGCTTCCGGCGGACCATGGGCAACCAACCCTTGCCAGGCCCGCAAGCCCCCTTCCATGGTGTAGACATTTTCCAATCCTGTCCCGCGCAGTAAACTTGTAGCCGACCGGCTACGCACCCCTGCCGCTCAGTAAACTATTGTCGGTTTCTCAGGATTTATCTCTTCAAGCCTGTCCTGCAACTCCGCCATGGGGATCAAATTGGCCCCGGGAATGTGATCCACTTCGTATTCTTTTGGCTGACGCACATCCACCAGGTTATATTCATCAGGGTGTTTTTCAGCAAGAAACTGCCGCACCTCTTCGGTGGTCATAGATGGTATTGACTTAAAATAGTCCAAAACTCCCATGGGTGCTAAACTCCTTTATTTGATTTTATAAATTACATGATTATAAACATCTTTTTATATACAATATTCTTTTAAGCAATTTCTGGCTTCTTTTGTCAAAAAAATATGTTTTTTTCAATCATCTTATGGAAAACAAAATATAAATCACTCTCCAGCACACGATATTTTACCCTTATTTTTTTTGATTGCATCTTTNACAGTATCAACATTTTTAAAATNCACTCAGTATGGCTGTCTGGCCCGTATATCTTATTTCGGTGCCACCATGACTGAGTATGAGAAGAAAAGAGATGTTTTTCTGCACATTTACATTACCGGTGTCTCCCTTGTTCCCCATAACCAAAAAGTAAATGGAATACGTTTGATTCTGGTAAGAAAAGCCTGTCAAAAAGTTTCATTGCACCCCAGCAAACTGAACCCGTCACTCCGCATGCTCCTGAAAAATCCTTTGACCTCCGCAATTCTGATCCGTTTACTCTACAGGAGTCCACCAGTTTCTTGAGCCCTTTTCTTCCTTGTATTTCTCCTGCCTAAAACTTCAAGTGATGACGAGTACTTTCACGTAACTATTTACCGGCTTTTCCGTTCTCACTATGGGGAGCTGTAGAAAGATTTGTCTCAATAAATTTACTGATACCGCCAGAATAAGTACTGCCGCTGACCAGAAACCCATCATTATGCCCACCGCGTATTCTGAGCATCTCCTTGGGATCCCGGGCGCTCTCATAGAGTTGCAAACCGTTTTCAAAGGGGATTATCTCATCGTCGGGACTGTGGATAATTAAGACCGGGCTGGCGACCGACAGCAGCATTTTTTTTGTATTGTACTGAAACCTGCTTAACAGCCGGACAGGAAAAGCCGGATATAACCGGGCTGCCATATCGGGCACAGAAGTAAAAGCCGATTCGAGAATAAGTCCTCCAGGCTTATGTTTTAAAGCTATATGTGCTGCAATGGCAGCACCCAGGGATCTGCCGAAAACAATGATCTGCTGCTCAGGTATTTTTCTTTTTTGGGTGAGATAGTTCCAGGCAGCTTCTGCATCGAGATAGGTCCCCTGTTCTGAAATTGTTCCCTGGCTTTGGCCATACCCCCGATAATCGATAATGAAGGTTGAAAGACCGAGGTCATGAAAGATCTTGATAGAATCCAGACGGTGGGAGATGTTGCCGGCATTGCCGTGAAAAAAAAGCAGTGTTCCTTTTTCAGGTTGGGCAGCAACAAACCAGCCATGGATTGAAACTCCGTCACTTGCTGCAATTGAGACTGACTCATAATCCAGGCCCGCATCATTGGGTCGTGCCGTCAACTCTCTTGAGGGGATATTGGGATAATAGAGAAGTCTGGCCTGCATGAGAAATAAAAAAACACAGAGAGTCCCATACATGCCTGCTGCCAGTATTGCAATGGACCAGATGATATTTGCCATCACGCTTCTTTGTGCCACCTCACTGTTTCCTTCACTACCGGTCAAATACAAATTGGTCCGGCAGTCTCATTTCATTTAAAAAAAACTGATGAGTCTTAATAAGTTCGCAAAAAGTCTCGCATTCACCAACAGGGCCTAGTAAAATTAATATATTGCTGGTGCATTACCTGTCCGTCTGGTCATTCTTACAGGAAAGAAAATCTTAACAGGTTGTAATTTATACTACTTATGTTTCCTTTTTCAAACAGCAACAAAACAGAAATTGTTTATCCCTGTATACTAAAACCTGGTGAAAAATCATGGCTGCGGTCAAAATAAAAATTTCAGATTATCTTGCTGCCCATCGTTATCTGAGACTCGGAACAGTCACCCCCAAAGAAACACCGCAGGTACACACCGTTGGTTATGTATCCAGGGGCTGTACCGTTTACTTTGCTACTGACAGGAAAAGCCGCAAGGCGGGAAATATTTCGAAAAATCCTGCGGTTGCCTATGCGGTTGATGAAAATTATGGTGAAATTATGGTTATTCAGGGTGTACAGATGGAAGGCAGGGCTTCCCTGGTCACCATGGAAACAGAGGCGATAAAAATTCTTGACCTTATGGCCCGAAAGTTCCCGGGCCTGGAGAAAATGCCGGCCAACCCTGATCTGGTAATTTTCATGATTGAACCGGTCAGGGGTTTTTTCCTCGATAACACTGTTGCCTTTGGGCATAGATACAGTGTGGATTTTTAAAATGCCCGTAATTGAATCATACAGTTTCGGCCGCATGGTAATAGACGGCGCCAATTATACCAAGGATGTCATCATTTATCCTGACGGCAGTATCTTAAGCCCTTGGTGGCGCAACCAGGGCCATTTTCTTACTTCAGATGACCTGCGGGATCTATTTGCAGCAGAACCGGAAGTTATTGTCTGCGGTACCGGTGCCATGGGAGTCATGCGGCCTGCTGCCGAACTGCAGGAATACCTGTCGACGCGCAATATCGAATTTATTGCCCAAAAAAGCGCCAGGGCTGTTGAAACCTATAACAACCTTTCAGCTACAAAAAGAGTGGGAGGTTGTTTCCACTTAACCTGCTGAAAACAGAAATTCCCCAAGAGGCTTCACATGCAGCAAACAGAAATTCAACGCGCTAACCAGAGCTACAGGCTTGGTACCACTATTACAGAACACCTGCTTCTGTGCGAGGATGAATGTCCGACAGCTACCGGACAGTTTACCAGGTTGCTCAGCGAACTGATCATCAGTGCCAAGCTTATCTCCAGAGAGGTCAACAAAGCAGGTCTGGCAGATCTCCTCGGGGCCACCGGTGATGTGAATGTGCAGGGGGAAAAAGTTCGCAAGCTTGATGAATTTGCCAACCAGGCGCTCATCTGGAGGATGGAACGTTCCGGCCTGATCTGTGCCATGTCGTCAGAAGAAAATGCCGATATCATAAAAATACCTGAAAACATGCCCAAGGGTAATTACGTCTTGGCTTTCGACCCCCTGGACGGTTCCTCCAATGTTGACGCCAATGCAAGTATCGGCACAATCTTCTCAATCCACCGGAAAATAGAGCAAGAAGGATGCTCCTCTCTGGGTAATTTTCTGAGGTACGGACACGAGCAGGTAGCAGCAGGATATTTTCTTTACGGCTCCAGCACCATGCTGGTTTACAGTGCCGGTAAAGGGGTACATGGTTTTACCCTTGATCCTTCTGTCGGTGAATTTCTGCTTTCACACCAGAATATCACCATGCCGGAACGAGGAACAATCTATTCAGTCAATGAATCGTATACTGAATACTGGGATGAGCGCACCAGAAAAGTGGTCAACTATTTTAAATCGTCAAAAAATGATCGGGGCAAGCCATATACAGCCAGATACATAGGTGCTATGGTTGCTGATTTTCATCGCAATCTTCTTTACGGCGGTATTTACATGTATCCTGCAGACAGCCGTGACTCACAAAAGCCGCATGGCAAGCTCAGGCTGCTGTGTGAGGCGGCCCCGCTTGCCTTTATTGTTGAGCAGGCCGGAGGTGCTGCATCTGACGGCAAGCAGCGCATTCTAGATATCAAGGCTAATTATCTGCACGAACGGGTGCCGCTCTTTATCGGCTGCAAATCTGATGTGGCAAAAGCCATGGAGATTTTACGAGGGGAGTGATTTTTTCTTTTATATTTTTTCAAAAGGATCCTTTTTTATTTATGTTCATTTCTTTACTTGCATAAAGAAACGAACCAAAGAAAGTGCAGCCAATCACTTGGTCACGCAATCGTGACTTCCCTGTGCTCCTCGAAATGACCGGGAGCTTAAAAACTCGCTCCGCTCAAACAGTTTAAGCTCCTGTTTCGGTCATTTCTGTGGTGCTCGGCTGCGTGAAACGGCATAAAAGCAGAGTTTTATCAGATTGCAACCCATTCTGTGCCGCTGAGCATCGCAGCTGTTGACGAAATAAGACGCTGGACCTGTCTGAACCGCCGCAGCGGAGAGTTTTCAGCGTCCCGTCAACAGCGAGAAGCACAAGGTAGTCCGAAGGAACGGCACAGCTGGGTGCCCTTTTATTGCTCCTTCTTTTGCACCCTTTAAAACAGAGTATAAAGGCAATCAAAAGAAGGAGGTATATTTAAACAGAAATGATCGTTTTGATAAACAGCTGGCAATTATCTGGAACCATTTACCAATTATTTACTTTAAGGCCAAACTCATGGAAATAACCCTCACAACCCCGGCCCTGCTTTTCCCTGCTGTCTCACTTCTGCTGGTCGCTTACACCAACAGATTCTTAGCACTTGGTTCCCGTATCCGCGCCCTGCATGCACAATTCAAATCAGCCCCGGATGATATACTTGAAGGCCAGATTGTCATTCTGAGAAAACGTGTTGTCCTCATCAGGAATATGCAGTTCCTGGGGGTGGGCAGTCTGTTTTTATGTGTACTGTGCATGTTCATGCTTTTTGGCGGCAAACTGCTACTCGGAAAGATAATTTTCGGCGCCAGCCTGCTTTTCATGCTTGGATCACTCGGAATATCACTTCAGGAGATCCTGATCTCCATGGAGGCGCTTAACCTTGAATTAAGCGATATGGAAAATAAAGACTGAGTCATTACCTTTTCTCTGATCACAATTTTTCTTTGCGTTAAATTATTTGAATAAACAAAAAAATTGTGTGCGTACCGGTTCTATGGTACTTATAATTTTAATATTAAATGCTTTTTTCTCCTTTTAACCATGGAGGGCTTCACATGCATAATCTGTTATGGCTGCAGGGAGCTAGCTGTGGTGGTGATACCATCTCCTTCCTCAACTCCGAGCAACCCTCTGCGCTTTCATCATTTGAAGTATTGAACATCAATGTGCTCTGGCATCCTTTTTTAAGCCGTGAACAGGGTGACGATGTTGTGAAGATATTTGAGAACATCCTCGCCGGCAAGACAAAACTTGATCTTCTTATACTTGAAGGTGCCATCCCTCACGGCCCAGACAATACAGGCAAATTTTTCATGTTCCATGGCCGGCCATTCCGTGAGTGGCTTGCCGATTTCTGTAAACATGCGGAAATGGTCATTGCAGTGGGCACCTGTGCAGCTTTTGGCGGGGTAGTGACAGGCCATGAAAATGTNAACGAAATGAGTGGGTTGCAGTTCCTCCACAACCAGAAGGGTGGATTGCTCGGCTCGGATTTTGTTTCAAAGAACGGGCTGCCAGTCGTTAATGTCCCCGGCTGCCCTTCACACCCGGACTGGATTGTTGAAACTATTACAGCTGTCCTGAAAGGCTGGCTTCACATGGAAGATCTTGATGATTTTCATAGGCCAACTGTTTTTTTCAGCAAACTCGCACATCATGGATGTCCCCGAAATGAGTATTATGAATTCAAGGCCTCAGCTGTACGATACTCCCAGCAGGGATGCCTCTTTGAGTTCCTCGGCTGCAAAGGAACTCTGTGCGAATCAGACTGTAATGAACGGCTTTGGCTTGGCCGAACAGGAAGCTGCACCAGGGGCGGGTTTCCATGTATTGCCTGCACCTCACCACTTTTTCCAGACAAGCAGCGGCCTTATTTCAGCACGAGAAAGATTGGTGACGTCCCCGTGACTCTGCCTCTTGATGTACCAAAGGCCTGGTTTGTCGGCATATCAGGCATGTCAAAGCTTGCCTGCCCGGAAAGGTTGAAAAAAAACGCAGTCTCGTTCAAATGGATCACCTAAATCCAGTATCGGTTATTGCTTTTCAAAAAAAGATGCTGCTGACAGAGTTTTAAACATAGGCACCAACCTGTGGAGAGCACATGGCTACCCTGATTGCAATTGACCCCTTTAATAGAATTGAAGGGGACCTGCGTATTGAGATTGAAGTTGAAGATAATACGGTAATTTCTGCAAAAAGTTCGGGCATTATGTTTCGCGGCTTTGAGCGCATAATGTCGGGCAGGTCCCCCATGGACGCCCTGGTAATCACGCCCCGCATCTGCGGAATCTGTAGCGGTTCCCACGGCGTGGCGGCTTCAAAGGCTCTNGCGCAGGCCCAATCTGCCGAAATGCCTGAAAATGCCTATTACATGAAAAATCTGATTCTGGGTATCGAGGTGGTCATGAGCCACCTGAGCCATTTTTACCTCCTTTTTGCTCCTGATCTGACCAACCCGCGTTACAAAAACTTAAGTGTCTATGAAACCGTAAACCAGCGCTTTACGGCCATGAAAGGCTCTTCGGTTNTCATGGCCTTGAATGCCCGGCAAAGCGCCCTTGAAATTATGGGATTAGTGGGCGGCAAATGGCCCAACAGCCTGGCGATACAACCTACNGGCACCACTTCAACCATGAACCTCAGCACCTTGACCAGAACCATAGGCATCCTGAAGGAATTCCAGGACTTTCTGGAAAAAAGGTTCCTTGGCTGTCCGTTAAACGAATGGTTGGATATTGACAGCTTTGACAAATTTTTAAAATGGCAGGAAAAAAGTGCTCACAGTGGAAGTGACATAGTTCTCCTCCTGTCGATGTGTCTTGCAGCAGGCTTTGACAGGATCGGCAAAGGACCGAACAGGTATATGAGCTACGGCGCCTACGATCTGCCGGATGGATCGACCTGGCTGCCTTCAGGCTTTTTTGAAACCAGGTTGCACTCCTTAGACCAGNCCCTCATCAAAGAGCATATCGGCTCATCCTTTTTCAGGGATGCAGTTGAAGCACGGCANCCCCTAGAAGGGNGTTACAGCCCCGCTGGCTGATAAAAGTGGGGCATACAGCTGGGCAAAGGCACCNCGTTATGACGGCAAAACAGTCGAGGTCGGCCCCCTGGCCAGGATGATCATTGCTGATGATCCTCTGTTGACAGACATGGTNCAACAGATGGATTCTTCTGTTATGACACGTATGTTTGCCAGGCTGCGTGAGATGTGCAGACTCACNAAAGAGATGTCCCTGTGGCTCGAAAAAATAAATCCTGCTGAACCCTTTTACGCCAGCCCTTCCAGCAGATTTTCCTCTACAGGTATCGGCTTGACTGAAGCGGCGCGTGGCAGCCTGGGACATTGGATGAAAATTTCCTCCAACCTGATTGAAAACTACCAGGTTGTGACGCCATCCGCCTGGAATATGTCGCCCAGGGATGAGGGCGGACAGCCGGGTCCGGTTGAACAGGCCCTTACAGGTGTATATGTAGCTGAACCCAAAGATCCTGTCGAGGTAAACCACATTATCCGTTCTTTTGATCCCTGCATGTCCTGCACTGTTCATTAACTTTAACTTCCTGTCTTTGACTGCAGCAATATGGTTAGTCCACAAACATTCTCCGATTTACTTGGCGCAGGTTACAAGGAAGCTGTTGTCATACTTTCCCGGGATCTCAAGATCATCAGCGCCAATGAAACATTTCTGCAGAACAACAATCTCAAACTGCATGAGATTGAAGGCAAAACATGCCACGAAGTTCTTAGTTCCTGTATGAACTTCTGCAGGGAACAGACTGATGAATGCCCGGTGTACGAGGCACTGTCCACACAAAAACCTGTAAGCGTCACCAACCAGGATGTCATGGTGGACAATGTCCCGCATCATTATAAAATCGATATATATCCGGTTTCGGGCAAAAACAAGGATGACACCTATTTTCTCCATATAGCAAGGGATATAACCAGCCGTATCGAAGAGGAACGACTGAAGGACAACATGTGGATGGAAATATTAAGCCGCATGGAGAGCCTTTATGCAGCCATGGTGGCTGGTGATGAGAATATAGAACATATCCGTGGAGAAATTGACCAGCTTACTGAAATTGTGCCCCTTGCCGTAGTCGGTTGGGATCCAAAAGGGAAAATAACCAGCTGGAATTCCAATGCGGAAATTCTTTTCGGGCGTCCTGCTCCAGAAGTTATTGGAAAACCTTTTATTGATTTTTTTGCCAGCGGGAAATCCCAGAAAAAATTTTCTGAGATTATGCATGTTATCCAGATGGGCCAGACCGAAATATATTCCCTGGCAGAGAACAGGACTGCCTCAGGACATATTATCACCTGCGAGTGGTACCATAATGCCTATGACTTTGATGACATGGGAGAGATATCTGCCTGTTTGTCCATGGGCCAGGATGTAACGCAACGCTTATCCACGGAGAAAGAAGTCGAGAAGCTCCAAACCGAGCTTGAGGCAATTCTTAATGCCACAGGTGATGCCATTGTCGGCATGAATAATCTCAGGCGCATAACCCTTTGGAATCCAGCGGCGGAAAAACTTTTCGGCTGGCTGCCCCGTGAAGTTCAGGGTCGCGAAATAGAGATGCTTATCCCTGCTGATCTGCGTGAAAGCCAGGTACAGGAATTTCGAAAATTCATTGGGGGAGAGCAACAACAAAGGGGCAAGAAAACCACTTTTGAAACCCTGGCCCTGCGCCGGGACGGCATCATTATCCCGGTTGAGATCACCCTGTCGTCAGCTCTCATTGGGGACAAACTCAGCGGATTTGCAGTATTTCACGAAATCACCGAAAGAAAACATGTTGAGAAAATTCTTGTACAGTCTGAAAAAATGCGCTCACTGGGAGAGATGGCAAGCGGTGTTGCCCATGACTTCAACAACAGCCTCACAACGATCCTGGGGAATATTAAACTGCTAAAAGAAACGGTTACTGATAGTAAAATTATTGAGAAACTTGAGGCTATTGACAAGGCTGCCCATCAGGGAGCTGCAACGATTGCCGGTCTGCAGGGATTCAGCCGTACCTCTGATGATGATCACAAACAGCTTGAACTTCTCTCCATAAAACCTCTGGTTGAAGAAGTACGAAATCTTACCCGTTTCCGCTGGAAAGACTTGCCCCAGAAAGATGGGTTCACCATAGAGTTCACGATGGAAATTGAAGATGCGCCAACCCTTCATATTAACGGTTCTGATTTTAAGGAAATGCTGACCAATCTCATTTTCAACGCCGTTGATGCCATGCCCCAGGGAGGCCATATCCATATCAGCGTCAAACAAAAAGATAATTCGATTGTCCTGGCAGTCCAGGATAATGGCGTCGGTCTTTCAAAAGAAGATGCGGCCCATATTTTTGATCCCTACTTTACTACCAAGGGCCGAGGCCATGCCGGTCTTGGATTAAGCATTGTCAAGCGATTTGTCGAGCGTCATGGCGGGTCCATTAAGGTCGAGTCCGTTAAAGGTGCCGGTTCCACTTTCAAAGTTGAATTCCCCCTTCTGACTACAACAGATCCGGAAAAGCTGGTACGCACAGAAAAGACCCTGAACCCAATCCAGCTTCAGATACTGGTCATTGATGATGAGCCCCTTGTCCGCAGCCTCCTCAAGCAGGTATTGGAACAAAGGGGCCATATTGTTGTGGAAGCCGGCAATGGCCAGGAAGGTATCCGCTGCTTCCGGGAAAATAATTTTGATCTTGTTATCACCGATCATGGCATGCCTGTCATGAATGGACTGGATACAGCATTCCGTATCAAAAAACAAAATCCTCGCACACCGGTCCTGCTCATCACGGGCTGGCAAACGGAAAGTGATGCAACTTTTCAAAAACCAAGCGGCATAGATGAGTTTGTTGCCAAACCTTTTGACCTGGAAAAACTTATTGATCTTGTTGAAGTATATGGACGCAAGGCAAAGAATCTATAGCCCCAGTAAAGACAAATACTCCATGGGAGTGACTCTTTATCAGACCGGTTAGCAATCCCACCATTTAATACTGCAGAATCTTCCTGATTAAAACAAACAAGTCCTGTCTTCCTGCCTGATCCCTTATATCTGGCATATCAAAACAGGATCACTGAAACAACGGCTATCACAATGAGCGGCAGGTGTCTGAAAAACGGCGGCGCCACCTTTTCAGGGGGCAATGTCGCTGTCAGTCTCGCAGCAACAAAGAAAGAAAAAGTCAGTCCAATGATTATTATTCCAATCTGCAAAATATATATTGATTGCATATCAAGCCTGAATGCTATGTGTGGAAATTTATATCCCACCTGATTGCTCAAAATAACGAAAAAATCAGCTGCATGATTTAAAAGTGGCACCAGCCGCAGGGCAATTTCATTTGCATAGACAAGGGGCAGCATGGCCATAAAAAAGGTTGAGCCGAAACCCTTTCCTGCATCTGTGTCGACCATACCTGTAAATGCAACACCGGCAACAGCCACATGAAAGGCGAACAAAATTGCCCCAAGCATCAGCAGCCCATACGTTAGTTCCATTGAGCCGATATAAGCATCGAGTCTTTGGGGGATTGCGCTAAGAGCAAGTCCTCTGAAAATCTGGGTTCCCCAGAGCAGGGGCACAAAAAGAATCATGGCAATATCAGCAGACCGCGTATTCCAAAGTTCCCAACCTGGCGGCCTTAAATTAAATTGTACTGCAGCGTTCTTGCAGGCCTTCATGCAGTTGCCGCACAGCACACAGTCCTGGTTGGTGGTCATGGCAAAGGGACCTTTTCCCATGGAGCAGCCGGGAATATCATCACGTCCTGAATAACAGTCAAAGCTTGTGCATTCATGACTGCAGTAATTGTAATTCGCCCTGACTTCAACCATGGAGGTCCTTGCAAAGGTCGCAACCATCTGACCTAGAGGACAGACATAGCGGCACCAGGTTCTGCCCTCAAAAAGCAGGGCAAAAACAAGCGCTGAGCCGAGCATTGCAAGCAGCAGCCATGCTGTTTCTGTTGGCCTTTCCCACATATCAAGCGCTGCCTGCGACCAGAAGACAATGGCCAGGCCCAGAGCACTTATAAAAAACCCTATATTCAAATACTTTGCCGGAATTTTCCAGCGCTTGAATCTTGAGTTTTCTGACAAGATTGCTAAAAAAACCGATGGGACAGAAACTGCACCATATCCTTGCCATGAGCAGACAGCTCAATATTAATAAGGGCTCCCAATTGGCCCAAACCAGCAGCAGTGAGATATTTGAATCAGGAGATGGATTCCCCCAAATTCCCAGAATCACGACAAAAACAAACATGCCGGCCACCAGAATTTGCGGCACGATTGGATAAAAAGGGCTTTGAAAAAAGTTCCGGACAAACTTCAGCGAAAGAAGATTAAAGGCACTCTTTCCTGTTATCGGTACTTTCCCGATAAAAACATCTTCCGCAGCAATGATGCTTCCTTTGGCAAAACTTAGAGAACGGGCAACAACCTCCTCCAGTTCCCGAAAATTCCCGGGCCAGTTATACGCCATCATTTTGTTCAGGGCTTCCGGTTCAAACACCATGGAAGCTTTACCCTTTTCACGACCTATTTCTTCAAGGAGGATATTGATAATCTCCTTGAGATCCCTTTTTCTGCTGCGGAGAGGCTCCAGCCCAATCTGGTCAGCTGCCAGGTATTCGTACAGCGTATTATCCAGGTTGAGATCATCGCTGATGTTTATGATCACCTGGGTAGAGGCCTGAGCTGGGCGTTCAGCCCCAAGAGGATAGAACATGCCTGTCATAAAATATTCAAGCAGCATCCTTTGGACTTTGGGCTCAAGTTTTGCACAATCCTTTATGACCAGGGTACCGTTATGAGCCAACTTTAAGTAGCCCTGCCAGGGCACAAAAGACCGGCCGTATGTTTCCAGATCATAACCAAAAAGCGCTGCAATTTGTTCAAGCTCACGATAATAGACTGTCCCCTGTTCCTGCTGCAGACCTTTGGAGATGAAAAGCGGTACGGTATCCGGATCGAAAATTATATATGAACCTCTGCGGTGAGAACTTTGTTCATATATGTGCTGAGCCACCCTTGTCTTCATGGAGCCAGGTTCTCCGACGAGGAGGCAGGAACTTGCTCCACTGCAAACAGTTTCAACCTGATTGCGAAGTTTTTGCGCCCTTCTGGAACTGCCGACCAGTGGAATACAGGGACGGGATTCCATTTTGGTCATGAGTTCTCGGTAATGATGATCCTGGTAGATCTGGCTTTGTTCTTGGCCCGCCAGCATAGAATTGAACCATTTGCGAATCGCAGCCTGCGATGCCTCGGGATATTTTCTATACAATGCCAGAAATACATCGCGCGGAACAGCAATTATACTGGATTTCTCAATGGCTTTTGCTGTCACGAATCGAGGGCTGTCAGTCAACAGACTCATTTCGCCGAAAACTTCTCCGGCTCTGTACACAGCCAACTCAACTTCTTTCCCGTCGCCAGGATTGTGTGAAAGGGTAACTGTGCCGAGCAGAATGACATAGACATAATTACTGCTCTCGTTCTGCCTGAAGATTATCTCGTTGGAATTATAGACAAGCCTTTCTGACTTGGAATGGATATCAGCGATAATATTTTTGGGGAGCGAATAAAAAATAGCCGAGTTGGCAAGACGGTCAATGTCCTGCAGTTTAAGAGCCTGCGCCAGATCCTTTTTTGTGATTGCCCCTGCATCGAGCAGCAGCATGCCGATTAATGGATCGTAGCCTTTTGAACGAAGATTTTCCTGACGCTCAAGTCCAATCAGGACCGCTGTTTCATGACAAGCTCCTGCTGCCAGTAAATATTCACATAGCTTCCTGGCAGGCTCTCTTACATGAGATACAGGTGCATAATTCTTTTCATTAATAAGTTCAATCATGTCTGCCACCCGGTCCAAGGTGGAATATCCTTATAGTATCTTAGCTTATATCCGTGATTATTGCTAATTCATTTGTGCTGCAGGTTCTCTCTGCCCGCATAATAATCAAACTCTTGACACACCACTGTTGCCGATTATGCTTGCGTCTCTTTATTTTCATGATAAAATTAATATTATTATCTAGTTATAATATTAGTAAAAACTAACACCGGATGGGAAATTATGCAGCTAACAGCGGGCAGATACTGGAAAAAACATTTTTTCGTATTACAATTCGTTCTGATATCTCTTGCCTTGTTTTCCACCACATTTTACATTTATGGCTGCGCTGCAACAGGGACACCCAATATGGACCCGGTGGACATCTCTCTGCTCGATAAATGGAGTGGCGATTACCCTGTCTCGGAACTTGCCAGGCTGCCTGCCGGGCAGCAGGATCTGGCAGCCGGCTATATCAACGATACTGATACATTTGTCCCAATATGGCGAGTCTTTATGCCAACCGAAATCCTGCCTGCTGTTGATTTCAGCAAAAACATCGTTGTCTTCACCCGTAATGTCCAATTCTATAACCGGACTTCAATTCTCAAGATTACACTTCAAGACGGGAATGCAGAAATTATTGCCATGGAAACCATGTCTGCCATCCCCATAGAAGAAAAGGTGGCCATGGCAATGGCCGTTATTCCCCGTAAAGGAATCATGACTATCCAGTCCGGTGCTGAAAAAATCAAGGTGACACCCCGAAATTAACTTCAGCAGACTGCAGTGAACACTTTATTCAATTGCCAAATTATAATTGTCTGTTTTCTGCTCTTGAGCGGCAGCCTTTCGTATGCCGAAACAAAATACAGTCCGTTGGTGCCAGAGGCTCTGCCAGCTGATACTCCAGAAAATGCAGCCTATCTCATAGAAAATAATTGGATACAGCTTGAAAATGGTCTGGCAGAGTCTCAGGCTGCCCCTGATTCAGCCTCCAAAATCAAAGTAGCACTATTTGAGACGATCACCTATAGCGACCTGAACTATGACCAGGATGAGGATGCTGTCATAATCCTGACCTACCAGGGTGGTGGCAGCGGCACTTTCTATTATCTCGCTGCCGCTTTTCATAAAGACGGAAAATATCATGGTACTAATGGGATCTGGCTTGGTGACAGAATAAGCCAACCCTCAATCAAGATCCAGAATGGCCTCATTACAATAGAATATTTGGACCGCGGTATTAATGAACCAATGACAACAGCAGCAAGTGTTCTGCACTCAAGATACTTTATGCTGAAAGATCTCAGGTTGAATGAAATTAAACCTGCCGAGAATGAGCGAATATACCAGGGATTGCTGACCATTGGACATGAAGTCCGTTCTTTTTTACCCTGTGGTGAAAAGGACGTTCTCTGGCTAGTCGGTAAATCCCCTGCCATTGATATAATCATCACAGCATATGAAAAAACAATGGCCGGCTTTCCTCCATACACACCCGTATTCGTCATTCTCTCAGGCAGCAAGACTGTTCCTCCTGCCGAAGGCTTTGGCGCAGATTATAGAGAGGCCCTTTCCGCCTCCCAGCTTGCCAGAATATGGTTGGAAGGAAACTGCAGAAGCGATTTCATCCTCCTTGACTCTCCTTTGCCGGGGGCAAACATATCAGCGCCGCTTGCGATAAAGGGACGGGCCCGGGGCATCTGGTTTTTTGAAGGCGATTTTCCGGTCATCCTGCTCGATGCCCAGGGTAATAAAATAGCGGAAAGCTACTCAACTGCAAAAGGGGATTGGATGACGAAAAACTTTGTCGGGTTTGAAGGTACAATAGATTTCAAAGGCTCATTCTCAGGCCAGAGAGGAACGCTTATCCTAAAAAAGGACAATCCTACTGGTTTGGCCCAGTTTGATGATGCCCTGGAAATTCCCATTCACTTTGAATAGGGTAACTGATAATGAACAACATTGTGGTTGCCTGCAACAGATGCGGCACAAAAAACAGGATACCTGCTGACAAGCAGCACCTTGGACCAAAATGCGGCAGCTGCAAAACTACCATTTCTCTTGCCGGTGCAGCCGTGCCTGTTGAACTTGATGATTCCACTTTCACCGGCTTTATCAATCAGGCATCTAAACCTGTCGTGGTGGACTTTTATTCGCCGACATGCGGTCCGTGCAGGATGCTTGCACCTGTCATAGAGACCATGGCAGGAAAATTTTATGGCCGCTTGATCATTGCCAAGCTCGATACAAGCCGCAATCAGATAACAGCGGCTCAATATAAAATCCGTGGCGTCCCGACTCTCATCTTCTTTAAAAGTGGCTCGCCTGTGGACCAGGTAACCGGTGCCCTTCCCGAACATGAGCTTGCCAAACTCCTTGATCGTTTTGCCTAAAGCTTAGCTAATAACATTAAATGGTATATCCTTCTCACCTATGAAACATTTCCTGTTCAGCACCACGAAAAAAATTATCAAGGCGCTTCTCTACCTCACGATTGGTGGCCTGACGGTACTCATTACCACCTTTGTCCTCTATCTTGAGAGCAGACCGGATCTCAATATCTGGCATAAGGCAGAGCTTGATGCGGAATTTACAACAGAGTCGCCGGTTAGCGATTTTTCTGAATATATCAAATTAGAAGAAAAGCTTTTCCAGCAACTGGCCGATGATGTTTACGCCAGGGTTCCCCAGGAGGATCGTCATTATCTGAACCGTTTCAATCGGGACTCCATGTCAGATCCAAATCGCTGGTCTCAGAACTGGAACCGTACGTTCGAGCTTCTCCAGGAATCTCCCAAAGCAGGCGTACTGCTGCTGCACGGCTTGTCAGACTCACCTTATAGTCTGCACACAATCGGGATGCGTCTGCATGAAACAGGTGCTACGGTTATCGGCTTGAGAATCCCCGGACATGGTACAGCACCCAGCGGGCTTGTGGAAATGCGCTGGCAGGATATGGCAGCTGCAGTCAGGCTGGCCATGAACCATCTGCAAAAAACGTGCGACTCCCAACCTCTTTACATCATCGGCTATTCAAACGGCAGTGCTCTGGCTGTTCATTATGCCCTGTCAGCTCTTGGTGATCCGAAACTGCCCAAAGCAGATGGGCTGATCCTGGTCTCACCGGCCATCGGCGTCACCCCCCTGGCAGCCTTTGCTATCTGGCAGGCCCGTCTCGGTCATCTGCTCGGGCTGGACAAACTTTCCTGGAACTCCATTGAGCTCGAATATGATCCTTACAAATACAACTCATTTGCCATCAATGCCGGCGACCAGGTTTACCGTTTGACCAGCGAAATACAAAAACTTATCAAGAAGAATAATACCGCCGGCAGACTGCTGGACATGCCTCCAATTCTTGCCTTTCAATCAGTTGTTGATGCAACTGTATCAACGTCTGCAGTGATCACAGGACTTTTTCAAAAACTTCCTGCAGCCGGACATGAACTGGTCCTTTTTGATATCAACAGGATAAATGAGTCAGCAAAATTCTTTAATAACGACCCTAAGCCTTACCTGGATAGATTGCTTTACGATGAAGAACTTCCATTCACAGTAACTCTTGTTGCAAACGAAAATGAAGCCACCCGGGAGGTCCATTTCATGCGCAGGGAATCCAGTAAGACCGGGTTAGACACCTTACCCCTCGGCATCGCCTGGCCTAAAGGCATACATTCACTCTCGCATGTTGCCCTGCCTTTTCCTGCAACAGATCCCCTTTACGGGGAAAGCAGTTCCCCGGAAAACCCGGGGGTGCACCTGGGGAATGTTGCCCTGCGGGGTGAAAACAAAGTCCTCAGGGTCCCGGCTGACGCCATGCTGCGGTTACGCTGGAATCCTTTTTATCCCTACCTTGAGCAGCGTGTTTTTGATTTTGTCGGACTGAGCCCGCTTTGATATGATAATATTTCCGATATCAGTGTACCGTAAAAGGCGGCAGAGAGGGTCGGGATGTGGATGCAATGCAGTTAGCCCAGGTATGTGAAAAACTTGGTGCCGGAGAGATTTATTTCTTATCGAGAAATGCAGCACGAATTTGGTTTTTTTCATAAAAAGGCAAATATACAGATGCGTCTTAGATGCTAAAGGATGAAAGGAATAGAGACGCGATAGATAGGAACAGTATCAGCGCACATTGAAAAAGGTCCTTCCCGATGACTTGGGAGGGGCTTTTTTCAGCTCATCTCTCCCAAGAGACAATTATGGAGGCAGTTGATGCTGCTGCAAAGGCCACGGGCACTGACTGGGGTCAGGCACTGTTGGAATAAAGGACAACTATAAAGGTCTCACCGCGCCACCCTTCTCAGGAGTTCTGTGGGGAGGGTGGTTTTGGCGGGGTTACTAAGAGGCCTTATAGCGCTTCCTTGTCCACCTTTCCATCGCAAATTCGCAAAGCAGACTCTACCGAGGAAACAATAATTTTCCCATCACCCGGCTTACCAGTATGTGCATTTGCCCTTATCGTTTCTACTAGAACAGGCACCAAGCTGTTTCTGCAAATAATTTCAAACCTAACATAAATTGGAAAATCAAGAGAGAGTGGCTCCTGGTCCTCTTTATTTTTTTGATGGATTCCTCTGCGAACTTTTTTAACGTCGGACATGCTTGCCCCTGGGAAATTTTCTACTTGATGCAGAGCAGAGATAACATCGTCACGCAGGACAGGCCGTACCATGGCAATTATTCGTTTCATGATTGTTTCCTCCATTCTCCAATTCTATTTTCCAGCCCTCCATATACTACAGGAATGACAAAAAGCGTCAAAAGAGTTGAGGTGGCCAAGCCAAATACTACAACTGAAGCCAGCGGTCTTTGCACCTCAGAGCCAGCACCAGTTGCAAGCAGAAGTGGCAGAAGGCCAAGGATAGTTGTCAAAGCGGTCATCAAAACTGGCCGCAATCTTAATAGAGCCCCTTCAATTACAGCTTCATCAACGCTTCTTCCTCGCTCACGCAAATCGTTAAAGTAGGTGACGAGTACCATACCGTTTTGGACAGCAATGCCGAATAGAGCGATGAAACCAACCGAGGCGGGTACGGATAGATACTCTCTCATAATTAATAAACCAAGGATACCTCCTACCAGGGCGAGAGGAACATTGACCATGATGATCCCTGCCTGATGCATTGAGCCAAAACTCATCCAAAGCATTAAAAAGACACCAAGAATGACAATAGGGACAATAATGGATAAGCGCTCCATTGCCCGTTGCTGGTTTTCAAACTGGCCACCATATTCAATAGTATAGCCGTCAGGAATTTTAACCTTTTCTATTATGTTTTGCTGAATATCCGTGACGACACTTCCTATATCTCGCTTGAGAACATTACCCTGAACTACCCAGCGCCGTTGATTTTTTTCTCGATTAATTTGTATAGGTCCGGTCACAGCTTTAACCTCTGCCACCTGTCCCAGTGGAACTAATCCCTTCCCGGAAGTTGCCAGCAGCATATTACGAATGGCCTCAGGGTCACTACGATATTCTTCCTGATATCGGAGATGGATACCGAACCGTCTAGTGTTTAGATATATATTATCAACTACTTCACCACCGACAGCCAACTCTACCATCTCTAAGATCTGACTGACACTCACCCCATAGCGTGCACAGGCTTCACGGTCTGCTATTACCTGTACTTGGGGTTGCCCAAAACTCTGTTCTGTGCTCAAATCCACTAGCCCAGGAACATCTTCGATAGCTTCCTTTATCTCTTCTGCCTTCTGACGCAGAACCGTCAGGTCTTCACCGAACAACTTGATCGCAAGCTGGGTTTTCACACCGGAAAGCAGTTCATCAAAAGAGTTCTGAATTGGTTGAGTAAAGTTAAACTGTACCCCTGGAACAACACTGATCTTTTTGCGTATGGCATTGATCAAATCGGCTTTACTAGAAAAGCTTTTCCAGTCTTTCTTAGGATTAAGCTCCAGGTGGATTTCACCGGTATTTACCGGGTGCGGGTGACTGCCTGCTTCTGGCCGACCGATACGAGAAACGGTTTCTTCCACCTCGGCAAACTCCAAAATTTTTCGCTCCAAGGACATAACCGTTTTTGTTCCTTCTTCCAGTGAAATGGAAGGGGCCATGGAAACTCCGATTAAAATGGAACCTTCTTCAAGGGTCGGGATAAATTCAGTGCCGATAATTTTCAAAGCACCCAGGCTTACCATCAGTGATAATGCTGAAAACAAAATTATGCTCTTTTTAAAACGATATGCTCTCGCCAGCATGGGCTTGTATATATTTGAGCACAATTTAATTAACCAGTTTTCTTTGTGCTCTTCAGGTTTAATCAAATACAAGGACATNACTGGCGCCACTAACAGNGCAAATAAAAGGGAACCCAATAATGCAAATGATATGGTAAAGGCCATGGGCGAGAACATTTTCCCTTCTATGCCTTCCAGAGTAAATAAAGGCAGAAAAACCAGTATAATAATTACAATAGAAAATAAAATGGGGCGCCCCACTTCCCGAGCAGCAGTGAGAATGACCCTTCCTTTGCTTTCGCCTATTGCTTTTTTTTGACCCATATGGCGGTAAACGTTTTCCACCATAACGATAGCCCCATCACCGAGCATACCAATGGCAATGGCAATCCCACCCAATGACATCAAATTTGCCGATATTTCTTTGAGATCCATGAAGATGATTGATGTAAGGGCACAAATCGGCAGGGAAAATGCGACAATAAATGCGGTACGCCAATTACCCAGAAAGAGTGCCAAAACAAGTATAACCAGCAGGCCTCCCTGCCAAAGAGCTTTTTTAACTGTACCTGTAGCATTGCTGACCAGTTCGGCTTGTTCATAGTAAGGCACCAATGCAACTCCCTCAGGAAGGGCTTTTTCTACTTTTTTCACCTTGGCATAAAGTCGTTCGATTACCTCAGAAGTGTTTTCTCCATAAAGCTTCATGACAATGCCGGAAACAACTTCTTCTGTACCGTTTCTGGTAACTACACCACGCCGAATTTCATTGCCATAGCTGACCTCACTTATGTCATCCAGAGATATTGGAGTGGCACCAATATTTTTGATCGGTATACTGGCAATATCTTCCAACTCTTCGATTAATCCGACTCCCCGCACTAGATGTTCTTCAGAGCCAAGAACGAGGAACTGACCGCCTACATTACGATTATTACTGTTAATTGCTGTAACTACCTCTTCAAGTCCAAGGTTATATTTTTGCAGCAGATACGGATCGATCTTTACCTGGTACTGCAAGACATGCCCTCCCATGGAAAGTACGTCCGTCACGCCAGGAACGGTTTGCAGTTGGAATTTTACCACCCAGTCATTGATTTCTCGGAGCCAGGTAGACAGATCTTTGCCTCCGGTGTCGGCCTTGGTCGGGTCTGCTGTCAGATAATATATAAATATCTGTCCAAGTCCTGTTGAGATGGGTCCCAACGCAGGCGGTTCATCCATTTCCGGCAGCTCTGCCGAGGCAGCCGCCAAGCGCTCTGCTACAAGCTGACGGGCGAAGTAGATATCTACATCATCTTGAAAATAGACATAGATTACTGCCATACCAAATGCCGAAGTAGACTTAACCTGTGTGACTTTAGGCAGGCCATTCATTGCCGACTCGATGGGGTATGTAATCAGGCGTTCAATTTCTTCCGGGGCCATGCCATGCCCTTCAGCGAAAACCGGGACCATTACTGGTGAAATATCGGGAAAGGCATCCACCGGCATCCTCTGATACTTAGCAATACCTGCACCGATAACAAACAAGAGGGCAACTATCACTAAACCGGGACTTTTAAGAGCGGATTCAATTAATTTATTCAACATGATAATCCTCCGCTCTTAATGCCCGTGTCCGGCATGTGCACCAGCTCCACTGGTTACCTGAATGGCCTTCAGCTCAAAAGCTCCTTTGGAAACATAACGATCACCAGCTTTAATCCCTGCCAGAATTTCTGTTTTTCCCTTGATACTTTTGCCGAGCGCAACATCAATCGGTTTGAATCCATCACCATCAGGGACAAAAATGACATCTTCGCCTTCGATGTTTTGAACAGCTTCCGAGGGCACAACCACGGCCGATGAGGGTGTTTCACTATGAATTTGTCCTTTCACAAATATTCCCGGTTTCCATTTGCCATTAGGATTTGGCAGAACAACTCTACCTAAAACTGTTCGGCTCTCCTCGTGTACTACCGGACCAATCAAAGACAGCTTTCCTTCAGCTAATTCGCCTTCTGTTGAGGATAGCAGGATGTGGAGGCCCTCTTTGACACGATCAAGGTCCTGAGCCGGGATTTGGAGATCTACCCAAACTTTAGAGAGGTCAGCAACTGTAAATACTTCTTCCTCATCAATTTTCTCCCCACGGGTAATATGCTTGGTAATTATGGTTCCGTCCAGAGGTGACTTCAGTTCGTAACGGCCAAAGGCTTCATCCTTGGCATTCGGAAGATCATAAATTTCTTTTTCAGTAAGGCCGATAAAAATAAGCCTGCGTTTTGCAGAGTGCAGCATTGTCTCGGTGTTTTGATATGCGGACTTTGCTTCAAGCCAATCTGCTTCACTGGCAATGTTTTCCTTTTTTAAATACTCTTTTCTTTCAAAAGTGCGGCGGGTTAATTCCAGATTTCGCAATTTTTCTAAGTAGTCGGCCTTTAATTCAGTTAATTCAGGAGAATCAATCGTGGCCAGAACCTGACCTTCCCGTACATAGTCACCAAGAGAAATATTCACATTATTGACAATTCCTGGAACCCTGGGAACAAGATGAGCCATCCGGTCTTCATTTAAGCGGACCTCACCTACAAGGGACAAAATTTGCTCAATATCTCCAGAGTGAGCAATAGAGATGACTAAACCGATTTCTTTTTGCTGTTCCTCAGTTATTTCTATAATGCCGGCCTCATCGCTGTGCCCACGATCATCATCTTCAATATCGTCTTCATGCCCTTCTTTTTCACTATGGCTGCTTTCCTCGATATGCTTTTCTTCATGCTTGCCATCGTCGTCATGATCATCGTTATTGTTATGCACCAACTCTTTTCCCAGCTGGGTGGCTTTTTCAGTATTTTTCCCGTCATCATTACTGGCTGTCAGAGCTGCGCCGCCACCAATTATAATGGCCAGAAAAACCATCAATAAAATTAAATGGTTGTATTTCATGATAAATCCTTTTCAGTTGTATCATTATTATTGGGAGGTAATACCGGTACAGATGTGACCTCTTTACCGATAAGGCGTTCAATTTCAATTCTGCTGCTTTCCAGTTCTCTGAGCAAATTTAAGTGGATTCTGCGAGTTTCCACCCAAGTTCTCTGTGCGTTCAATAGGCTGAGGATATCCAATTCACCGGCTTTGTATGCCTTGTTGATTGATTCGTAGGCACTTTGTGCAATGGGAAGCACGCTGGACTCTAGCGATTGAACAGCTTTCTTGGAGGTGACTAGGTTTTGCCAAGCATCTTGCAGTTCTGTGTAAAGAGCCAGGTATCCAGCTTCATTTTCATAATGCACCTTACGCGACAGAGCTTTTGCTTCAGCAATACCTCCCTGATTTCTATTAAATAAAGGTAGAGGAATGCTTATCCCCATAAAAAAAGCATGATCGTTGGTTTCATTGAAGTGCTGAATACCGCCCGCCAGTTCCAAGTCAGGAGCCCTTTCCGCCAATGCCAGATTAAGAGTGGCATCAACCACTGCCAATTGCGCCTTCATGAAATTCCACGCAGGACTTTGCTTAATAGCCTTTTTCAGTTCCTCTTTCGTATAATTGGGGACAGGTTTATATTGAGCTGAGATATTTGAAAACTGGGGAAATTCTGCCCCCCATGATGATGCTAATACATACTTTGCAGCTTCAAGTTCCTTCCTGGTCTGTTCGACTTCGACTTCAGCCATTGCCAGTTCTACCTGACTTTGGGCAAGATCTAACGATGAAGTATCACCAGCTTTGACCCGCTTGACTACAACGTCATGTACCTTCCTGATAAGTTTTACCTGCTCTTCCTGAAGACTTAACTGCTCTTGCAAAGCAAAGACTTCAAAAAAACGTTTCTCAACTTGAGCCTTGATTTCAATAATTTCAATCTGGTGCTCAAGATCTGCTCTATTAATTGCAGCCTCTGCTTCACGAACCCGCTTGTTGATTTTTCCACCAAGTTGAAATTCCTGGCTGATGCCTATTTTGCTCGACATGGCATCGGTTCCAGAATAATCTCCCGAACCACCAAATTCTTCAATTTCTCCGAACAAAGTCGGGTTGGCAGGCAAACCTGCCTGTTGTGCTTGACCTTGTCTTGCTTTTATTTCATGCCAGGTTGCTCCAAGAGATGGATGGTGATTTAAAGCTGCATCCCAGGCCCAGTCAAGCGTGAGCGGCTCGGCTGTGTTGTCCCTGATCAATTTTCTGGGAATTTCTTCAGTTAAAGCGTTTTGCGGCCGACCAAACTCTGCACCACTAGAGACCGCCAAACTGTTTTTTGGGATGGTATATTCAGCCATAAAGAGTGCCATGGTTAAAGACACCCAGAGAACCGGAAATTTCATAAAGATATACCTCAGTTATGCGTTACTTTATGTGCCTAGTATCACGAAAAGCCGTGACAGTAAAAGGTAAGCTTAAAGTGGAAACAGGCTTACTTTTATGAGTTGGGCATGTAGCTACTACATGTCCTCGCATCATTATTGAGTGGGTAAACTACTGGAGAGGTCTCAAATCAGAAGAACTGTTGTGCTGATAAGGCCAAGGTATGCTGAAGAGGGGGCCCTATTTATAATGCATGACTTAAGAATTGATGGTTGAACTATTTGATAGGGGGAAAAACAAATGCCATCTTCGGCAATTGTGGGAGGGCAAATTCCTGTAATTTCTGTTTTGGTCAGAAGAGTTTTCTCAGAGGGAGAAAACAATTCTTCTTCTGTGTTACAGTTTAAAACAATATCCAGACACTCGCCATGATGATCATCGGCGGAAAAAGCTGGATTCATTGGTTGAGACTGTTGAATTAACAAAGTCTCAGCACAGAAATCAGTTGATATTTTTAAATGTCCATCGGGGCCAAAGCAAAGATTAAGGTGCATGTCCGCCGGAAGTGCATACACAGTAGTTGCCTGTAATAAAAGCAGCAGAGCAAGCAGTGGCCTAAAATTTTTTATCAAGCGTTTCATAATTTCAATTGTTGTTTGAAAACATTGTAGTTTCAAAAAACGTATTAATTTAAATAAGCATCAATCATATAGTAATCAAGATTTGTGCCAGACTTATATTTTCATTTAGGGAAATAGTACTTTTTCAATCATATAAAACGTTTATCTTTTACGCTGTATATTTGGGCNTTTTCGGACAATTCAATGAGTTGGATATTTTTCGCCAACTTTCAGAGAAAAATGGAGAATATTCTTTTATTGAAGAATTTGACTTCAGGCGGGGTATTATAAATTTCCATATTAATTATGTTAGGGTTTTTGCCATTAATTGAAAAATTTCACATTGCGGTTATGCATCAAAACTCGTGAACCCTACCTGAAGGGTCTATGTTTCCAAGGGATATATCGACTTAAGAGAATCACCCAAAATTCACCCTGGTGGGTTGCAAAAGTCACCACAATCGAAGCAAAGAATTTTCAATAGCAAAAAATTTTCCAATAATACCTTCTGAGATTGGGAAGTTGTTGGGTGAGGTATAAAGCGACTGAGAAAAATCAAGTAACTTATTAGAAAGAATTTTTCAAAAAACGTTCCAGAATTTGCTGGTATCATTACCGGCTGAGCATCTTCTCAAAACGTTTGGCCATACGCGCAATCTGCGGCCAGTCATGGGTAACGATATCCTGGGCATGAGCCAGGTTATTGCGCAGGGACTCAAGCTCCTTGCTCAGCTGTTTTGCAATTCTTTTCGATCTAAGTCCGAGTTCTGCAAGCTTTTCAGGATCCTCGATAATGATCCGTGCCTTGTCGGAAAACTGCAGGCAGTCAAGTAAATCACAATGCTGCTTTCTGCGTCTTCTTTCTTCCAATAGATCTTGAGCTTTGCTGAGCCTTGACCTGCTTAACAGACTCCCCCAGCTTTCATCCGTCCACTTTGCTCTGATCCTTTCAACAAAATTCATCTCAATGAGGGTAATCATCCCGAAAAGCCACATGCGGACAAGCGGCTTCTGGATGTCTGAACGGGTGATAATTCCGGCGACACTTCCCAGCAGTGAAACAAAGCAATGATTATGGCGCGTAAGGACATGGATAACTTCAGAAAGCGAAGCATCCCCATCCAGCACCTGATCTTTCCTGAAAGGGCGCAAACATTTCTCAAGTCTGTTTTTTGTAATATCGGCAGGCAGAACATAGCCCAGGACAAATCCGTCTTTTCTTACTCCGGCCACAAACAGATCCAGTTCCTTCATCTTTTTTGCAACAGAAGAACCCTGTTTTTCGCCGTCAAAAGATCGGAGGGGCTCTGCAATGTCTTTGGCAGTGAAAGCCTTTATAAACTGGAGCTGAGCATGCTGGTGGTGTGACAGCTCATCATCCTGCGCATTTTCCTCAATCCAGTCTGGTGACAGTATGGGCATGCGCTCCATTTTCAGTGTTACCGCACAATCTGAGAGTATTTTTCTGGCCTGTTCGAACAACCGGGTTTCATCATCACCCAACACCTCCAACAAGGAAGCCATTTCAGTTATATACACACGGGCAAAACGGGGACTGTTGCTGCAGATATCTTGGCAGTTATTGATGAGGTCGGCCAGCTTGATGGTTTTTGCCCGTGATGTCGCCCTGGCCAAGTGAGCCCGGTCAATGGCCTTGCGCACGGCACGGTTCCCATCGCTGGCTTTACTGACATCTGTAAGGTCTGATACCAGTTGCGCAATACTGGCACCAAACTCCTTCTCAATATCATGAAAGGTGACAGGTGTGTCTTCCACCGTATCATGCAGCCATGCAGCTGCAATCATCTCGGGGTCATCGGACACAGACTGGACCAGTTCAGCCACTGCTTTCAAATGGACATCATATGGCTGGTTTGTATACTTTCTTCTGTGGTTAATGCGCTTATGCGCCTGCGTTGCAAAATGACTCGCCTTCTTAATTAAATCTTCTTCAAAACTTATTTTCTTTGTTGCCATTGATTCCTTCAGCTGCTGTTTTCTCAATACACCGTCAGTTCAGACCGAGTTCATTGAGTTTCTTCATAAAACCATCACGGCCTTCGAAGTGGTAAGTCTGCAGTCCTGCTGCTGCTGCCCTGTCAACATGGCCGATGTTGTCATCCACAAAAAGTGTTTCAACTGCCTTTACATGCAAAGATTGCAGGGTATCTCTGAAAATAGTCGGGTCGCGCTTTGTTTTGCCGAGATGGAAACTGTTGAAAACAGCGTCAAAGTATTGAAAGAAATGATATTGGGAATCCAGTTGGTCAAGCCAATCAGACTGATCGCTTAAAATTGCGGTTACAATTCCCTGCTGCTTCATGGATCTGACTGTTTCCAGCATCCAGCCGCGTGGGATAAAACGGCTAAGTATTTCCTGCCGCAGTTCATCATCCGGTGCCATGATGCCGCTATGTTTTCGGATCTCATTCCAATAGTCATTTTCACTGCCTGCACCGGTAACATATCCTGAATTATAGACCGCTTCGTTGGCTAACTGGAAAAAACGTTTCTGGTCCAACCCGAATTTCGCGGCTATGGCATAAAGTCCCTGCTGAAAACCTTCTTCTGCGATCACTCCACCAAAATCGAGCAAAATTGCTTTTATATTCATATTTTCCCTGATGATAATTTTTATCCCAGCTTTCAAGTTGTGCAAAAAAGATTTATATTCTGGCTAATTTTATTAGCATTTTTTTTTCAGCAAGTCATTTACCAATGAAATTTACACAAACATATTTATCAATTGCTGCCGTTCTACTATTCATTATGGCCAGCACATCCTTCTCGGCGCAAGAATCAGCTTTTCCTGAAACGGTTGTTCTGCTGCACGGTCTTGGCCGGACTTCCAAATCAATGAACTATATGCAGGAAAGACTAACAGAAGCCGGATTCCACGTGTTCAACTATGACTATGAGTCCAGAAAAAATGAGATTGATTATTTAGTGACTGACCTCCAACAATACCTCCAAACCTGCTGCAGCCAGAAAAAATCAGATCTGCATTTTGTCACCCATTCTCTGGGAGGCATTCTGGTGCGGGCCCTTATTGCCAGAGAAAGGCCGGAAAACTTGGGCAGGGTGGTTATGCTGAGCCCTCCGAACAAAGGCAGCGAAACGGTTGATTTACTTAAGGATTATTCGTTATTCAAAAAAATTTTCGGCCCGGCATCCATGCAGTTGGGCACAGACCCGGAAAGCTTTCCGAACCGTCTGGGGCCCGCTGATTTTGAACTTGGCATAATAACAGGAGACAGGACGATTGATCCTATCTCATCGTGGATTATTCCCGGAGTGGACGATGGGAAAGTGGCGGTGGAGCATACTAAACTCGAAGGGATTGATTTTCTGGTTGTGAATGTCTCCCATGCGTATATTATGGAAAACCCGGAGGTGGTGCTTGCAGTAATAAACTTTCTGAAGACTGGCCGTTTCAGCAATAAAGAAAAATTGCTCCAGGATGAGGGGAAACAATAATTGCCTGAGCCCCCGCTTTTTCTTCTTGATATAACAAGATATGTTGGATGGTTGCCCTTACATGCAAATATTGTCACAAGGAAAATAACATGAAGCCGTCAGTTAACCGTTTACTGATTATCAATCAGGCCTTCCTTGTCAGGCTCCATGCTTTTGTCCTGCTGTTCAATTTTACGTCTTGTGCAAAAAAGCCGATCAGCCAGATATATCTGATGCCGGTGCAATAGACCCGTTTACCGATTCTAAACCCCTTGAAGTGCTCCCCTATAAAGGAATGCTCAATGCCACAAAAAGCCTGCGGAAGAAGGTGATGATGAAAATATTTACCTTAACAGAAGAGGGATTCTCCTGCGGCTGGGAGTAGGGAAATGGAGTTTGGGATAATACCATGACCTGGCACCTTTAACAGAAAAGAGATAAACAATTTTTTATTAAATAAATTTAACCAGCTGAGGAGGTTCTCAATGAAATTAGCAGACAAAAAGGTATTTATCCTGGTGGAAACCATTTATAACGACCTGGAGTTCTGGTACCCATACTACAGGCTTAAGGAAGCAGGTGCCGAAGTGATAGTGGTAGGCCCCATGGCCGGCATGGTATACAACGGCAAGGCTGGGCTGCCGGTCAAGGCTGATGCCGGCATGGCAGATGTCAAAGCTGCAGACTG
>JGI2160J19893_10000055_pt1 | contig 32000 bp, 29 predicted proteins | sample DeeMarSeWOR28_12_FD_19893 | JGI IMG/M metagenome (IMG submission 19893)
GTTTGATATTCACTGCAAGATTATTGTTGAGAGTATGCAGAAACTTAGAGAAGTTCATGATAAGATTAGAAAGCTTAGGATTTTAACTAGTGAGACTCTTATTGCTTATGAGAGGGCTTCTAGAAAGGGAAGAGGTTTAAGAAATCATCATGTAAGAAAAATGGGGCATAAGAGAGCTAGACACTAAAGAATTTTAAAGTATTCTTACTTGCTTTTGGGTTCTTTGTTTGTTCTACCCAATCAACCTTGAATAATATTAGATTAAATGTTGTTCTAATCCTTGGTATTATATATCCCAGGTTCTTTATTTTTGAGAAGTGATTTAATATTGGTTAAGCAATATGTTGTTGGTTTGGTTTTGGTAACAATTCTTTCTGGTTTAATGTTTATTTTTAGTTATCTTTTTTATGGACATGGTGAGAGTAATGTTTCTCTTATTTTATTGTTTGCTGGTTTAGGCTTGGCTGGTGTTTTGGCAGTTGCAGTATTAACGTCTAAGAATTCTGATGGCATTTAGTTATATCTTGTTGCTTTTTTGTTTTATTTGTTTGTGGTACCCAAGAAAACTTGGACTTGGTATAGAAAGATGGTCTTGGGAGTTTAAAATTAATACAGATTAGGGTTTTGATTAGTTGCAAATTGTTAATCTATTTTTTCCCAAGAGCCTTATTGGATGGTTTTTTTAGTTTTTGTATTTTAACTGGTTTATGATTTTTTAATATGAATTTTCAATTTAGGTTTTGTTTTAATCAAGAAAACTTGGAAAAGAAATTTAATTTTATTTGCTATAATTAATCTTGGAATTGTTTCTAGAACAATGGCTTTATGTTTTGTTGAATATTTTTAATTAGTGTTATATTATGGCAAACTTGGATAAGAAAGAATCACATAATGAAGAAATTAATGAACTAAACGTAATTATCACAGAACTTCTAAGTGATGCAGGAAAATTAGCTGGAGATTTAATCTCTGGAATTTATATGTATTTCTTTATGGGCATAATGAGTATCCTTTTTGGCATACTAACTGCTTGGTCTAATAGGTATTATATTTTAAATGGTGATTATGTTGGAACGTTACTTGCAGGAATGGTGGCTGTTTCAGGTTTTTTTATAATTATTAAAGGGGTTCAGTTAAGGGAGAAATATTCAAAGATTTTTAAATTGCATAAGAAATTTAAACAGAATAGTTAGGAGAAAATAGTGTGTCTTCTTCTAGACGCAAACCAAGTGAAATTGTTTTAGAAATCTTAGATTGTATTGTTGATAAAGGTGAAGCTACTAGGTGGGATTTAACTAAAATCTTGGGTACTACTTGGCAGTTTCATCATTGGATTGAAGATTTTTTATTAAAGGAGAGATTTATTACTGAACGTAAAGAAAAGAATCACTATTTCTATTCTATTACTGATTTGGGTGTACAGTTTTATGAGTTGCTTAAGAATGGAAAGCTTTTGAAGGCTTTTATTAAGATTAGTGGAAAAAGACTAAGAAGATAGTAATTAAGCTAAATTTAGGTAAACTTCTTATTACCCAATTTTATTTGATCTTTTGTGTTATTTGTTTGTTTTATCTAAGAAAACTTGGAATTAAGGTTGATATCTTCCTAATTGAATACGCTAAGATTCCAAGTCCAATAATTACTGTTAATGCTAGTGTTAGTAATTGTATTGTTGGGAACTCTGATTCTGATTCAGGAGAAGGAGTTGTTGGGCTAGGAGTTGGTGATAAGGTAGGACTAGGAGTTGGACTAGGTGTTGATGTAAGTTCTGGTGTTGCTGTTGGATCTATTTCAACAATGTGATAGTTAACTCCATTTTTTACTGCAATATTATTCTCAACAATGTTATCTGAGAAAGTGTCAATTCCTATACCATCATTATAAAGTACGGTATTATCTGTAATATAGCAGAAATCTCCATATTGGTAGCCAATAACTACAATGCCATCTTCATTATATTCAACAACATTGTCTGTAATGTTGCATCTTCTTGCTCCTGCAAGCTTAATTCCATATCTATCATTGTTTTTTATTGTGTTTGCAATAAACAAGTTGTCATTTGAATTATAGGAGTATATTCCATCTCTGAAAGAGGTTATTGTTAGATTCTTGATTGTTACATTTACCCTGTATGACATCTCAATACCTGCATTGGATCCATTTCCAATTAGTGAATAGCCATTTCCATCTATGCTTATGGAGTCTGCTTCAATTACAATTGGTTGATTGATGTTTCCTGTTAGGGTGTAGGTGTTTCCATCTTTAACAATTAGATCTGTTGGTGGCCATATATCTCCTGTTACTTGGATGTAGATTGCATTGGGGGGTCTTTCTGGGAAAAAGTTAGCTTTTACATTAAAGATTGCTGGATATGAAAAACTTAGCAGAAAAACTAGAAGTATGGTTAGTGAAGCCTTCTTCATTTTAGTTTGCTTCTCCTCTTAAGGTAAGGGCTACTTCCATCTACTGCTACTCCTAATCTAGCTCTGGGGGTTTGCATTGGAGCTTTTGTGGTCCATGTGTTCTCTTGTGCTTTTGCTATGGGGATTGGGTTTAGCATTGGGTTTGCTAAAAAAAATGCTAAGATTACAAGGACTTTTATTGTGCTCTTGCTCAATGCTTAACCCCCATATAATACTGCTCTATAATGTGGTAAAAGGGTTTTTGTGAAGATATTTTGACAAAATAAGCCTGTTTTGGTCAATAAAACTTGACTATGTTTTAGTCAATAAACCTTGACTAAGCTATAATTCATATTGATTGTTAATAATTCTAAAATAGAAACTTTATAGAACTTCTATTTTATGCAAAAGGTTACTCTTGGTTTGATTATATTTTGCAGTGCTGGTGCTATTTTATTTGTGTTGTTTTCTACGGTTTTTACTGAGCCTTTTGTAACTGATGTTGATGAATATGATATTTTTCATGTTGAGAATGCTTCTTTTGTTGGTTTGTCTGGTGATGGTGGTAATGCTGTTGTTCTTTTTGTGAATAATGCTTGTTATCATGATGTTGTTTTGGATTTTGTTAATATTACTTGTGCTAGCTGGGAGAGGCAGTTTGTTGTTGATTCTACCTATAAGAATTTGCCTGTTGGTGGTTTTGTTAGGGTTGTTTTAGATGATGTTGGTTGGGTTGAGGGTCAGAGTTATATGGTTTGTGTTTTTTCTTCTATTGGTCATTTTTCTGGTTGGACTAGAATAACAGCTTAACAGTTTTTAGATTATTTTTTGAGTTTTACTTAGTTTCTCTACTATATTTCTCTTTAAGTTGTATCCAATCTAGAGGTACTTCAAAAACTCCTTTAATTGAACCAATTAGATAATATGCTTTATTCTTTTTATTATACACTATAAAACACCCTATTTCTACTATTTCAAGAGACAAATATGCTCTATAAACTGTTAAAATGGCTATGAACTAGCATGTGCTTGTGTGCCACCGCCTGTTTTCTTAATAGCTTAAAACTGCAAAATTAGAAACTTTGTTGTTTTACCTGAAAACTTGCTGTTTAATTATTGTGCATGGAAAACAATGAACACCATCCTGAATAGGTGAGTGTCAAAAACAATATTGATCAATAGATATGATTCCCAATTTTTAAAGTTAAACTAGAAATAAAGATATGCAGTTTACTGCCCAATAATATCAGTTTCAGCTATTGTGAATATAGAACTACGGTGTTTAGGATAGGGTATTTTTTCTTGTGCTTCCTGTACATTTCTAAGTCTGTAACCATAAAGAAATTCTTTTTTAGCATACCTATCTAAGATGCGTTTTGTGGCACGGTGTTCTTTCTCATATTTAGCTGTATCAATTCTTGGAAACTTTGTCTAGGTGACTGTAATGGCGTACTCTAGCATATCTAACTTGGTTTGCTTTATTCATGAATAGTTGGCATGATCCTGACTTGTTGCATACTGGACATTGTAGTTTTACACATTTAATTTTCATCCAAGTTTCATCCTGTTTGTTTAGAATTGGTGACCATTGGTCTGGAAGTGCTATAAAAGGACCCTTCAAAAACAATTATGGGTCTAGGAAACTTGGATGAATATTCTGAATTTAGCATAAATCATAAACTTGAAACTGATAATTAATTGTTAGAGTTTAATTATTAGAGAATTATATTGAAGGGGATTTATTATGATCAAATGGAAATCTAATTATTCTCTTATTTTAGTGACTTTACTTTTAGTTTTTTCACTTGCATTTATTATTTATTTTTATGGTATTGTGCAATTCCCTGATAGGTTTACTCCTTTGATTAGTTTTGAAAAAGAGTATTTGTCTTCTAGAGATTTTAATTTAACTTCAGGTAATGCTGTTGTTTTGAATTTGACTATTAGTTCTATTGCTGATGAGGTTCTTGTTATTCCTTTTAGTTTGGATTTGGTTAGTGTTTTTCATGGGAGTTTTCAAGAAGTTGATCCTGTGAATGTTTGGTGTGATTACAGTTTTGAACCTAACACTGTTATTGTTGGTTCTGGTGGGAGTAATTCTACTTTGTTGACTCTTGAGTTTTTTGATGTTGGTGATGTTGTTAGGTTTGATTTTATGGTTGTGCCTGGTGGTTCTGATGTGCATCATGTGGGTGGGTTGGGTCTTAGTGTTAGTGTTGTCTCTTGATGATTAGTTACTTTCTTTTGTGTTCCTTATTTGTTCTAGCCAAGAAAACAATTATGGGTTTTAGAAACTTATCAAAAAAGAGAAAAGGAATTACTTCAGAAAATTAATACTATAATTTATGAACAAAAAAGCATTGTTAGTTATTGATATACAATCTGGTAATTTTTCAAACCCAGATCCTATTTTTTATGGAGATGAATTGCTTAGTAAAGTTAAAAGGCTAATTGATAAAGCTCATTCTAAAGATCAGTTAGTTGTTTTTATTCAAAATAATGGTGGTGTTGGTGATCCTGATGAATATGGTACTCCTGGATGGAATATTCACTCTTTAATTTCACCCTTAAAGGGTGACTTGGTTTATTCAAAAGACTTCCCCTGATTCATTTTCTGATACTATTTTGCATGCTGAGCTTCAAAACTATGATTTTGAAGAACTTGTTGTTGCTGGGTTGCAAACTGAGTATTGTATTGATACTACTTGTAGGAGGGCTTTTAGTCTTGGTTATAAGGTTACTTTGGTTGAGGATGATCATAGTACTTGGGATTCTTCATTTTTGAAGGCTGAGGAAATTATTATTCATCATAACTTGGTGCTTGGAGATTGGTTTGTTACTTTGAAAAAAGAAGAAGAAATTGAATTCTAATATTTCTGTTCTTTGTTTGCTTTATCCCAAGAAAACTTACTTGGAGATAGAAAGAGGGTCTTGGGAGTTCAATATTATGATAGATTAGAGTTTTGATTATTTGCAAATTGTTAATCTATTTTTTCCCAAGAGCCTTATTGGATGGTTTTTTTAGTTTTTGTATTTTAACTGGTTTATGATTTTTTAATATGAATTTTCAATTTAGGTTTTGTTTTAATCAAGAAAACTTGGAAAAGAAATTTAATTTTATTTGCTATAATTAATCTTGGAATTGTTTCTAGAACAATGGCTTTATGTTTTGTTGAATATTTTTAATTAGTGTTATATTATGGCAAACTTGGATAAGAAAGAATCACATAATGAAGAAATTAATGAACTAAACGTAATTATCACAGAACTTCTAAGTGATGCAGGAAAATTAGCTGGAGATTTAATCTCTGGAATTTATATGTATTTCTTTATGGGCATAATGAGTATCCTTTTTGGCATACTAACTGCTTGGTCTAATAGGTATTATATTTTAAATGGTGATTATGTTGGAACGTTACTTGCAGGAATGGTGGCTGTTTCAGGTTTTTTTATAATTATTAAAGGGGTTCAGTTAAGGGAGAAATATTCAAAGATTTTTAAATTGCATAAGAAATTTAAACAGAATAGTTAGGAGAAAATAGTGTGTCTTCTTCTAGACGCAAACCAAGTGAAATTGTTTTAGAAATCTTAGATTGTATTGTTGATAAAGGTGAAGCTACTAGGTGGGATTTAACTAAAATCTTGGGTACTACTTGGCAGTTTCATCATTGGATTGAAGATTTTTTATTAAAGGAGAGATTTATTACTGAACGTAAAGAAAAGAATCACTATTTCTATTCTATTACTGATTTGGGTGTACAGTTTTATGAGTTGCTTAAGAATGGAAAGCTTTTGAAGGCTTTTATTAAGATTAGTGGAAAAAGACTAAGAAGATAGTAATTAAGCTAAATTTAGGTAAACTTCTTATTACCCAATTTTATTTGATCTTTTGTGTTATTTGTTTGTTTTATCTAAGAAAACTTGGAATTAAGGTTGATATCTTCCTAATTGAATACGCTAAGATTCCAAGTCCAATAATTACTGTTAATGCTAGTGTTAGTAATTGTATTGTTGGGAACTCTGATTCTGATTCAGGAGAAGGAGTTGTTGGGCTAGGAGTTGGTGATAAGGTAGGACTAGGAGTTGGACTAGGTGTTGATGTAAGTTCTGGTGTTGCTGTTGGATCTATTTCAACAATGTGATAGTTAACTCCATTTTTTACTGCAATATTATTCTCAACAATGTTATCTGAGAAAGTGTCAATTCCTATACCATCATTATAAAGTACGGTATTATCTGTAATATAGCAGAAATCTCCATATTGGTAGCCAATAACTACAATGCCATCTTCATTATATTCAACAACATTGTCTGTAATGTTGCATCTTCTTGCTCCTGCAAGCTTAATTCCATATCTATCATTGTTTTTTATTGTGTTTGCAATAAACAAGTTGTCATTTGAATTATAGGAGTATATTCCATCTCTGAAAGAGGTTATTGTTAGATTCTTGATTGTTACATTTACCCTGTATGACATCTCAATACCTGCATTGGATCCATTTCCAATTAGTGAATAGCCATTTCCATCTATGCTTATGGAGTCTGCTTCAATTACAATTGGTTGATTGATGTTTCCTGTTAGGGTGTAGGTGTTTCCATCTTTAACAATTAGATCTGTTGGTGGCCATATATCTCCTGTTACTTGGATGTAGATTGCATTGGGGGGTCTTTCTGGGAAAAAGTTAGCTTTTACATTAAAGATTGCTGGATATGAAAAACTTAGCAGAAAAACTAGAAGTATGGTTAGTGAAGCCTTCTTCATTTTAGTTTGCTTCTCCTCTTAAGGTAAGGGCTACTTCCATCTACTGCTACTCCTAATCTAGCTCTGGGGGTTTGCATTGGAGCTTTTGTGGTCCATGTGTTCTCTTGTGCTTTTGCTATGGGGATTGGGTTTAGCATTGGGTTTGCTAAAAAAAATGCTAAGATTACAAGGACTTTTATTGTGCTCTTGCTCAATGCTTAACCCCCATATAATACTGCTCTATAATGTGGTAAAAGGGTTTTTGTGAAGATATTTTGACAAAATAAGCCTGTTTTGGTCAATAAAACTTGACTATGTTTTAGTCAATAAACCTTGACTAAGCTATAATTCATATTGATTGTTAATAATTCTAAAATAGAAACTTTATAGAACTTCTATTTTATGCAAAAGGTTACTCTTGGTTTGATTATATTTTGCAGTGCTGGTGCTATTTTATTTGTGTTGTTTTCTACGGTTTTTACTGAGCCTTTTGTAACTGATGTTGATGAATATGATATTTTTCATGTTGAGAATGCTTCTTTTGTTGGTTTGTCTGGTGATGGTGGTAATGCTGTTGTTCTTTTTGTGAATAATGCTTGTTATCATGATGTTGTTTTGGATTTTGTTAATATTACTTGTGCTAGCTGGGAGAGGCAGTTTGTTGTTGATTCTACCTATAAGAATTTGCCTGTTGGTGGTTTTGTTAGGGTTGTTTTAGATGATGTTGGTTGGGTTGAGGGTCAGAGTTATATGGTTTGTGTTTTTTCTTCTATTGGTCATTTTTCTGGTTGGACTAGAATAACAGCTTAACAGTTTTTAGATTATTTTTTGAGTTTTACTTAGTTTCTCTACTATATTTCTCTTTAAGTTGTATCCAATCTAGAGGTACTTCAAAAACTCCTTTAATTGAACCAATTAGATAATATGCTTTATTCTTTTTATTATACACTATAAAACACCCTATTTCTACTATTTCAAGAGACAAATATGCTCTATAAACTGTTAAAATGGCTATGAACTAGCATGTGCTTGTGTGCCACCGCCTGTTTTCTTAATAGCTTAAAACTGCAAAATTAGAAACTTTGTTGTTTTACCTGAAAACTTGCTGTTTAATTATTGTGCATGGAAAACAATGAACACCATCCTGAATAGGTGAGTGTCAAAAACAATATTGATCAATAGATATGATTCCCAATTTTTAAAGTTAAACTAGAAATAAAGATATGCAGTTTACTGCCCAATAATATCAGTTTCAGCTATTGTGAATATAGAACTACGGTGTTTAGGATAGGGTATTTTTTCTTGTGCTTCCTGTACATTTCTAAGTCTGTAACCATAAAGAAATTCTTTTTTAGCATACCTATCTAAGATGCGTTTTGTGGCACGGTGTTCTTTCTCATATTTAGCTGTATCAATTCTTGGAAACTTTGTCTAGGTGACTGTAATGGCGTACTCTAGCATATCTAACTTGGTTTGCTTTATTCATGAATAGTTGGCATGATCCTGACTTGTTGCATACTGGACATTGTAGTTTTACACATTTAATTTTCATCCAAGTTTCATCCTGTTTGTTTAGAATTGGTGACCATTGGTCTGGAAGTGCTATAAAAGGACCCTTCAAAAACAATTATGGGTCTAGGAAACTTGGATGAATATTCTGAATTTAGCATAAATCATAAACTTGAAACTGATAATTAATTGTTAGAGTTTAATTATTAGAGAATTATATTGAAGGGGATTTATTATGATCAAATGGAAATCTAATTATTCTCTTATTTTAGTGACTTTACTTTTAGTTTTTTCACTTGCATTTATTATTTATTTTTATGGTATTGTGCAATTCCCTGATAGGTTTACTCCTTTGATTAGTTTTGAAAAAGAGTATTTGTCTTCTAGAGATTTTAATTTAACTTCAGGTAATGCTGTTGTTTTGAATTTGACTATTAGTTCTATTGCTGATGAGGTTCTTGTTATTCCTTTTAGTTTGGATTTGGTTAGTGTTTTTCATGGGAGTTTTCAGGAAGTTGATCCTGTGAATGTTTGGTGTGATTACAGTTTTGAACCTAACACTGTTATTGTTGGTTCTGGTGGGAGTAATTCTACTTTGTTGACTCTTGAGTTTTTTGATGTTGGTGATGTTGTTAGGTTTGATTTTATGGTTGTGCCTGGTGGTTCTGATGTGCATCATGTGGGTGGGTTGGGTCTTAGTGTTAGTGTTGTCTCTTGATGATTAGTTACTTTCTTTTGTGTTCCTTATTTGTTCTAGCCAAGAAAACAATTATGGGTTTTAGAAACTTATCAAAAAAGAGAAAAGGAATTACTTCAGAAAATTAATACTATAATTTATGAACAAAAAAGCATTGTTAGTTATTGATATACAATCTGGTAATTTTTCAAACCCAGATCCTATTTTTTATGGAGATGAATTGCTTAGTAAAGTTAAAAGGCTAATTGATAAAGCTCATTCTAAAGATCAGTTAGTTGTTTTTATTCAAAATAATGGTGGTGTTGGTGATCCTGATGAATATGGTACTCCTGGATGGAATATTCACTCTTTAATTTCACCCTTAAAGGGTGACTTGGTTTATTCAAAAGACTTCCCCTGATTCATTTTCTGATACTATTTTGCATGCTGAGCTTCAAAACTATGATTTTGAAGAACTTGTTGTTGCTGGGTTGCAAACTGAGTATTGTATTGATACTACTTGTAGGAGGGCTTTTAGTCTTGGTTATAAGGTTACTTTGGTTGAGGATGATCATAGTACTTGGGATTCTTCATTTTTGAAGGCTGAGGAAATTATTATTCATCATAACTTGGTGCTTGGAGATTGGTTTGTTACTTTGAAAAAAGAAGAAGAAATTGAATTCTAATATTTCTGTTCTTTGTTTGCTTTATCCCAAGAAAACTTACTTGGAGATAGAAAGAGGGTCTTGGGAGTTCAATATTATGATAGATTAGAGTTTTGATTATTTGCAAATTGTTAATCTATTTTTTCCCAAGAGCCTCATTGGATGGTTTTTTTAGTTTTTGTATTTTAACTGGTTTATGATTTTTTAATATGAATTTTCAATTTAGGTTTTGTTTTTCTTTTGCCTATTTTTGTTTCTATTATTAAAATTTGTAGGCTTAGTGAAGAGCAACAAGAAGGGATGAAATAAATAACTTCCAGTCGCTTTTGGTTCTTTGTCTGTTTTATTGCTAAATAAAAAGATATATTAAACCTTAAGATATAATATTTAAAACTAAAAGTGATTCTATGAACAAACTATTGCAAAAAATAAGTATATTAATTGTCCCACTGATTATGCTTAGTTCAATTTTGCCAGTGTTTGCAACTGATACATTAGAACCCTCAGATTTTCAATTAGAAAGTTGGAACAAAACTATTGATTTTTTTGATTATGTGAGAGAATACAGCTCTATTCACGGTAAATCCCCCCCTCCAGACACATCTCATGCATATCTTAATCTTGCATATGTGAATAAGTCTGGAATAAGGATGCTTTCTGCAGGATTAATCAACATTACTGATGAAGATAGTGAAATTACTGTTCCTATTCAAACTACCATGATGAACTATAAATCGCAAGACGAACAAAAGGATGTAGTAACAGCTTCTAGTTTTATTATGCTGATGGCTTTTAATGAAACTGATACCTCAATTTACAGTCAATCACCAGATAAAAACGATACACTATATGCTTCGTTTAGTCTGGGCTATGATTTAGGTGAATTATTTGCTGGCTCAAATAAGCCTGATTTAAATACTAATGTTGAAGTAATTCCCTTAGAGTCATCTTCTGATGAGCTTATTTGGACTTGGGGAATGAAGTACACTAATCTTGCTGCTTATTGGTGGAAAAGTTCTATTGATCCAAATAATCCAGGTTGTGATCCTAGACCAATTGCACTCACAGTTTATGATGAATTAACTTTTACTTACCGATTGGAGATTGATCCAGTTTCTGGAGAAGCTACTTTGAGCATGAATTATACTATTGGTAGGATGCGTGATCTTTGGGTTTTCTGGTGGCTTGTATTCTTGCCAGTTGCTGTTCATTATAATTCTACTGGTTGTTATCAATTAAATGGGCAGATGATTTCTGATGAAACTATTTATGATTTTCTTTCTAGTCAGGGCATTAAGATGAGTATTGTTAATTTTCAAGCTTCAGCTATTCTTGATCATTCAGCTTATTTTGAAAGTGATGGATTAAATGTTCAGGATAATGAGGTAATTGTTGATAATTCGGTTATTGAGGCTTTTGCTGATGATGGCGAAAAAATTTTTGATGAGGACTTTTCAGTTAAGGACTCTTATGATTTGTATAATTATACTTTTGATCCACAAGAGAATACATTCGAGACATATCAAACTGTGACCAGAACTGCTAAGATTGCTGGTTTTGCTAGAAATCCCATCTTTGGAGCTCATACCTCTTTAATGAGATTTATTCCAACTGTGTTGGCTAGTATGGACCCTAGCTTGTATGAGCAAGCTAAGGATCATCTCTTGGATATGAGTTATGCGGATTATTTCTGTATTACTGCTTATCCTGAGTATGATGGTTATCGTATTGTGCATGATCCTACTATAACTGCTTATTGTACCTTAACAACTGGTTCTTCTTTGCCAGAAGATTCTACACCTTTTGGCATGGGTTTACTTTTGCTAGTTGGTGTTGTGGCTGTTATTGTTGTTGCTGTGGTGTTGATTTCAAAAAGAAGACATTAAATACAAACTCTGAAAAAACCCTACTTTTTTTATTTTAGATCATTATTAAGACTAATTTTGTTTATAATTCAATTATTACTATGTGACTGTTTTCTTAGCCAGATTCTCTTTCTTTCTTCTACCTTAATCTTCTAAACTTAATTTGATATTCACTGGTCAATAATAAAAAATGACTCCCAGCTTGTAGGGGTGATGGTCGTTAAATATTGTTGACCAATCTCTCTTGGACCCTAAAAAGAGTCTACGACTCTTTAATAAAATTCAAAAATTAAATTAGGTCTACCAAAATAACAAGGGTGATTTCATCGTGCACTACTGGAAACTTTGGTGTTTTACTAGATTTTTTCAATTTAGGTGATAATACTTTACAATAAAGTTCTGTTGTAGTGGTTTAGTGTTTATCTTTTTGTTGTTGACTTTGTTTAAGAGTTTGTGTGTGGTAGTTTCTAGTCCAGTTCCTTTCTCCTCCGATTGGATTCTGGCTTGTGGTGTGTGGCATCAAAGGATTTGGCTGGATGGTTTTAGGTCACTATCTATTGCATAGGCACTAGCCACTTCCTTGTCATCACCTATGAATAGTGAAGTGATGTGTTGTGGTTAAGCGTAAGAAGGTTAATGGTAGGTGGGAGTGTAGTTGGGATTGTGGTTTTAAGCATTGGGATGTTGGGGTGGTGGCTTGGCATGAGACTCATGATCATTGTAACAAGAAGCCTAGTCCTTATGATCATACTGGCAAGAAGTTTAAGATTAATTGGCATAAGTTTCAGAGTTAATATTGAGTTGTCTTAGACAACTTTTCTGTAGCTTTAATTTTAATTTGATTGAACACTTAAATGCGAATTCCTAGCGTATAAACTCATTGTATTTCTATGTTGCTAGTTGTTTTAGATAGTTTTCTAGTTGCTCATTAGTATAAATAGGATATTGGATCATTCTGTTATTCGGTTTTTATAATAATGCATAAAAGCTTTCTAAAATCTAGATCAGAAATAATGCATAAGGGCTAGATATGTCTGATTCTGAAGAAGAGATTTACTCAATTATGTTTAGCTCTTTGAAGCATCCTGCTAGGAGAAAAATCCTTAGGATGCTCTCTGAGAAACCAAAAAGCTTTTCTCAAATCTTAGAAGAGCTTGGAGTCTCAAGTTCTCACTTAAACTATCATCTAGAAAGCTTGGGTGAGCTTCTTTCTAAAACAAAAGATGGAAAATACCAACTCTCTACCTTTGGTGAGGCTTCTGTGGAAACGATGAGAATTGTTGAAGAAACTCCAATTCAAAAAAACAAAGAACAATTTTCATTATTGAACCATAAGCCAACGATGGCAATATTTCTTATTATGATAATTGTTTTTTCAGGTGTTTTAGCATTTCAATATGCTTCTTTTGATCAGCTTTCTTCTGATTATTCTTCACTTAACTTGAAGTATAAGCAGCTTTTATCTTGGAGTGCAGATACTGATAGGGCAATTTCCTTTATTGAGGACGTAGTTCAAATTGACATTACCGACTATCAGGTAGCTTTATTGAGTAATAACATTGAGTATCGTTCAGATTTGGGTGGAGTAATTGAGGAAATTTTGAGGTATTCTCTTTCTAATAGTGAGGATAATATAGAAGTAGTGTTAAGGTTTAGAAATCAAGAGCTCTCCAGATACCAGATTAACATGTTTGAGGGCTCTCCTACCTATTCCAAACCTCAGCCTTTTAATTTGGTTGTTGCTGCTAAAGGATTGCTTGAAAGGTATCGAATTTATAAGGATTCTTCATATCTGGGACAGATGATTGATCTGCTTGCTTTGGTTGATGAAGTTTCTAATATTGAGATTATTGAGGATAATATGAAGCTTAAAATATCTGCTTCTCAGGAAACTACCGAGTTTTTTTGGCTTTATACCTTGGATGGTGTTGATTTTTCTCCTAAAAGTTTGAGTTTTATTTATGAAGATCATGCACTAAAGCAAGTTACTGATGGTTGGTATCTTTTTGAGAGTGGAACTACTGAGGTTAATGTGTCTCGTGAAGAAGCTATAATTTTAGCTAAGGCTGCTGCTCAAGACTTCTCTTGGACTTATGAAGGTGAGATTGTGTCTAATTTTGTTGTTTTAGATGATCCTATTGACGTTGAGTTTCATCCTCATCCTAGGGAAGACTTTGATATTCTTGTTCCTTACTGGTATGTTGTTTTGTATTTGGATAGGGTTTATCCTGGAGAGGTTGACCGGATTGCTGTTGGACTTTGGGGAGATAATGGAGAAATTGCAGATATTACGGCTGTGACTGTATAATTGGTTTTTTATTTCTTAACTTTATTGAATAAACTTTATTTCGGAAAGAGTAATCGATGTGTAATATCTTGAAGCTAAAGTACATCTTTCCTATTGTTGTATGCTTGTTACTGTTGCCTTCTTTTTTGTTATATACTTTAGTTGTTAGTTTTGAGAATGAGTTTGATGAATTCTATTTTGGTATTGATGTGGCATATGCTGATGTTGATAAAATAAAAAAACTGGTGGATCAGATCTCAGATTATACTAACTTCTTTGTTATTGGAAGTACTGGTATTTCGTATGATCAGGATAATCTAAACCAGACAATCTTCTACCTAGTTGAGCAGAATTTGGATTATGCTGTTTATACCGGCAGTGCTAGATGGCTGTTTTCTATCAACGAAATCTTAGCTCTTTACGAAGAGAAATTTGTTGGATTGTATTATGATGATGAGCATGGTGGTCGCCAATTGGATTTAAATGCTATCAGTGTGGAAAGTGCTGATAACTATTCTGATGCTGCATCTCAGTTTGTGAGTTCTCTGGTTTATCGGTTAAACGCAACTTATTATCGAGATAAGCCGTATTCTTATTTGGTTCCTTTGGATTTTCACTTGATTACCTCTGATTATGCTTTGTACTGGTTTGATTATCAGGCTGGCTATGATGTGCTGTTGGCTCAGTTTGGCTGGAATTATAGTAGGCAGATTAACATAGCTCAGGTTAGGGGTGCAGCTACTGCTATGGATAGGGATTGGGGTGCTATTATTGCTTGGACTTACAGTGAACCTCCTTATGTGGGATCAGGAGAGGAGCTTTTTGATGATCTTGTTTTGGCTTATGAGAATGGAGCCAAATATATTCTGGTTTTTGATAGCAACGAAGCTTATACTGACACTATCTTAAGAGAGGAGCATTTGGCTGCTATGGAGAGATTTTGGAAGTACACTAAGGATAATCCTAGACCTTCTAATTTGTTGGATGGTAGGGTTGCTTTTGTTTTGCCTAAAGATTGGGCTTATGGCTTTAGGGGTCCTGATGATAAGATTTGGGGTTTATGGGAGACTGATGAGTTAGCTTCAACTATAAGTGAGGATCTAGGCTTTTTATTAGAAGAATATGGTTCTAAATTGGATGTGATCTATGATGATGGATTGGAACTAGATAATATTTACAAGAAATACTTTTTCTGGAATGGAACCATCATTACTCCTTAAAAAATTATTGCTTAGTTGTCTAAGGCACTTTTTTTCTCTTTCTAATTAAATAGATTATATTCATTGCTATAGAGATTCCAATTAGCATTCCTTCAATGAAATCTGTGACTACGAATCCTTGATATTCAAAATATAGGAAACGACCTATTAGAATTCCAATTGCTAGTGTTATCATTCCTATGGCTAGGATTGTTTCATCACTCTGTTTCATTTGTTTTACCTCCTTGTATAATGGGTATTTGTTTTGTTTAAAACTCTCTCTCTTAACTCTGATAGTCTATAGGAGACCAGTAGTGTCTTATGAAGATCTCTTTAGGTATTCTTCCAAGAACCAAATCAATCTAATCCAACAATTTTCGAAGATTTACCCCATAATATTTCTTGATCTTCAGTAGAAACAAACATAATCTCTTCCTCTTTTTCCCTATTAAAATACTTACCATTAATCTCCTTGGCTTTCTCAGAAATAGCTAAAAACAAAATTGGTTCAGCTCCTTGCTCAACATCAATCATGCTTCTTTTCCCAAAAAAACGAATAATTGGAGCGTACCACTTATTAAAATCCCACATTCCAGAATTAACATGACCTGGAGAGACAGCATTCACACAAACTCTCATACCTTTACTTTTTAGTTTTCTGGAAAGAGTTAAAGTAAAAACTGCTAAAGCAAATTTTGAAGCAGAATAAGCTCTAAAGCCTGTCTTGTTTCTTTCTCTAATATTTTCAAGGTTAAATTTTCCTCTTTTATAAGCTCCTGAAATAACGTTAACTATTCTGCCTTCTTCTGATTTCTCTAGAAATGGCAATAAAAGATTGGTTAAAAGAAACGGACCAAAATAATTAACCCCCATGGTTAACTCAAGACCATCTTGTGTTAAGCCTTTATCCATTGTGAAGATTCCAGCATTATTAATTAATACATCTAATCTTTGATAGGATTGATCAAATTTTTTGCAAAAGTCTCTAATAGAAGAAAAAGAGCTCAAGTCCAACTTTATTACTTTAATTTGACTATTACCAGATTCCTTCTCGATTTTCTCCTTAGCTTTTTCTCCCTCAACAAGATTTCTACAAGCTAAAACCAAAGATATGTCCTCTTTTGCTAATGTTCTTGCAACTTCAAATCCTATTCCTCTGTTAGCACCGGTGATAACCATAACTTTTCTATAATGATCATTTGGTTTGACTAGGTTTTTTTTCATCTTTTTATCTCTCTAAATAGGTAGAATCAATAATGAATCAAATAAAATATATTCAGTTTATTAGATTTTGATTTATCTTCTTAAAGAACATCTTAGATCAATTATTTCACTAAATTTGTCTTTTCTAATTTTGTATCATATAAATTCTGAGCAATTAGAATTCTGTTTCCTAACTCGGCTAATCTGGGACTCCAATAGTGTCTAATGAAAATTTCTTGAGGTATTCTTCCTTGTAGGAGATCTATCTCTTCTTTTATTATGCCACACTTACGTAGCTGTGTTCCAAAGTGGTCTCTTAGCTCATTTATTCTGACCTTAATACCGTATCTGTGTAGTCTAAATTTAATGGCATAGTAGCTTAATGGTTGGGTAGTAGCTATTTCCTCTACTAGAGTGTCTGGTACAAAGCTCATGTAGCAGTTTTTGGTTCTTCTCAAGAATTCTTTGTGGTATCTAAAGTGCATTAACACTTTTAGTTGGCAGTCATAGTAGGATGGTAGGTCTTTTCTTTTAGACAACTCTATGATTTTGTTAAAGGAGGTTATTGCTTTTGTTTTTCGTATACCAGTGATCTTGCAGAATCTTAGAAATAATCTTTCATTAGGTCTCAAGTGTTTTAGTGCTTCTTCATACCACTCTAATATATGAGTTGCTTGCTTTCATTATTCTTAGCAAGCTTTCTACTGCACTTTGTCTGTGACTTCTGATACCATAGTTTTTCATTTTGGCTTTAAATTGAGTATAAAGTCCAAGGTACTTGGAGAGAGTGATTAGAGCTTTGATGATGTTGTTTCTGTTAGATTGTTTGATTAAATCAATTAGTTTGACATTGTCTAGTAAATTGTGATACTTCTTAGAATAATAATAAACCAGCTTAGTATAGGATTTAGAATATTTGCTGGTTAACCAAGCCTTGAAAGTGATCCAATCTATGTTGGAATTGGTCTGGTCTAGTGCTTCTTGGAGCTTAGGAGGGTGATACTCTATCCGTGCTGAGCTACCCGCCCCCTCAATTCCATGTTTAAGGCTTAAATCATTGAGTTTATGGTCTATATTAATTGGTGTTGTTTGGTGACCCCTTGATCATTTTTGACCAGTATTGGTCTTATCAGTATTGAGTTGAATGTTCTTGTTGGATAATAAAGTTTTCAATGCTTCCAAGTCTGTTAGTTTGTGGTAGGTGAACTGGGGCTTCTCGGAATCTTTATCAATGTGACTGTAATGGCGTACTCTTGCGTATCTGACTTGTTCTTGTTTGTTTAGGAATAGTTGGCAGGATCCTGATTTGTTACATAAGGGACATTGGATCTTTACACATTTTATTTTCATCCTTATTTTCATCCTCTAATATGAAGTGGTGACCAGCGGTCTAAATGTGCTATTTAAGGACCCTTGAAGAAAAGTTCTGGAGAGTAGAAAATTTACTAAAAAAGATTAGACTTGCAAGCTGACTGAAAAGATACTTTGGTGAAACAAAGTAGCATTCAATTAACGCATAACTTAGCAGTCAGCTTGCTTTAAGAAGTGGGATTAAATTTATTTTAAACCCTCTTCTCAATAAAACCAGCCACTGACATTTATTTATGATTTATGAACTAAAAATCAAGATATTTGGAAAAAAAGAAGGGAAGAGAATGGTTTCTACTTTTTGTAGAAACGTAATTGTATGTGTTTGTTGCCATTATTGTCAACTTTCCAGAAATAGTAGTCTATGTCACTATATGTGTCTTGTAAGAATTGAAGGAAATCAAATATCCAAACTGATTGACCCTCTTGCTCTTCACCAAAGTAAAGCATTAGTTCCTCAGGAGTATAACCTAAAGCTAGAAGCTGTTCCCATGTGATATAGAACAAATCAGTTGCATTAACCCAACCAGGTTGTCCTTTTTCTCTTTGTATCTTTTTTACTTCACCAAGCTGATAGCAAGCGCTTCCTTCATTATCATAATACCATCCATCTAAGGCACTTGTACCGCCAGGCTTGGCAAGAGCTGCAAGATAAACATAGTATCTGCCATTTTCTATTTGTAGGCTAGCGTTTCCATCATCAAATGCGTTTCCATCAAGTACTGCAAATTCAGGTCCACTTGTCATCCAGATTAGAATTGAACCATCAGCTGTTAGATTTCCATAAGTGCCAGGACTTTTACTTGTTAGTGCATACCATTCAGCTGTGTTTTCAGGTATGAAAATTGTATGTCTGTCAGGGTTGTTGTAGTCTCCTTGTCCATTCCAATCAGATTTTTTGCCTAGAATATTGAGAACAAAAACTGGTGATCCGTGAATTTTATTGGGATTGTTGTTGCCTTGAGCTTGTACTGTTAGTGTAAAAAAGGTTGCCATTGCTAGAGTTGCAATAAAAAAGATGGAAATGCGTCTATTGAATGCTTTTTTTATTTTGTTTCACCAATCCAAGCGGATATATTGAATCTTAATAAATATTATTATTCATTAGTTTAACACAAATACAAAGTAACTCTATTTTCCTCTTTTGTTTCTTTTACCCAAGAAAACTTAGAATAATTATTTGTAGTTTATAATTGCTAAATAAAATATTCTGAAATATCAGTTTATGAAAAATGAATATCTTGGCTTTGCATTATTTGATGTTTTTATGGTTTCATTAATTATGTTGTTTGCTATGTTTTATTGGCTTGATTTTTTTTATTCTTAATTTTGCTTGGAAGTATGTTTCTTTTTTCTATTTGTAGAAGGGTATAGGTTACTGTAACAGCAATTATTGTTATAATTATGGCTATTAAGTAATCATAGAATAGTCCTTCTCCTTCAGGTAAGAATGTGTTTAGTGTTTTTTGGATTGCATCTCTCCAGGTTAATGCTACAAGAAAAGAGAAGGCTGAGAGTATGGTTGTTATTATGATTGTTTTTATATTTAGTGTTTTTAATTCTTTTATAGACATTGTGCTGTTTGTGCTTGTTTAGATTGTATTTATTTTTTGCTGTTTTATTTTGTTGTTTTGCTAGTAATCTTTTCTTTGTTTGTTTTGCCCAAGAAAACGGTATTATTATTTAGTTCTCTTAAATAGATAGGATGATGCATACTTTGTATAGCCAATTCCCTTTTTAATTTCTCTAAGATAGGTTTTAGTTATTTTTCTAGGTTTTTTAGGAATAAAGTAAGTATCAAGGTTTGCATCTGAAAATGTGTATTTATTTGCTGATCTTTTTTTGAAAACCCCTGTGAATTCATAGTCTTTGTCTATGGAAGCCATGCTAGCATCTCCATGACTGTTGTTTGCCACTAGCAATCCACCTACTTTGAGATATTTTTTGCAGTATTGTGAAACAAAACCACTATATTGAGAGATAAGTAGATCAAAGCTTTGTTTTGCTTCTTCTATGTCTTTTTGGTAATCTTTGAGATGAAAGACTATTTTTGGCTCTTCTTTGTAGATTTTATTCTTAGTTATGAATTTATACACTTCTGGGTTATCAAAGAACTTTTTTGTTTTTTTATAGCTATCAACGTAGACTACTTTTGGAATTGTTAATGATGGGGTTATGTGTACAAAGCTTCCTGGGTATAGTGCAGTTTTGATTTTAAATTTCTCTGCTATAATCTTGAATATGTCTAGTCTTTCATCTTCTCTGTCCATGTGATATTTCTGATATAATGAAAGTGGATTAGTCTGCTTCATTTTGTATTAAGAATTGTTATTGTTTTTCATTAATATTTAATTTCTAGATTCTTTGTTTGCTCTGCTCAAGAAAACTTAGAGACATACTATTTTACTAGGGTTTGTGAAGCTAAGCAAGTTTGTTTCTTTATAAAACCCTTGTTTGGTAAAGTTTTCTTGACAAAATGCCTTAACATAATCATCAAGAAGTGCTATATAGAGATCCTTGGGAAGAATTAACAATTATTAGTTGTTTTCTTCATAAATCCTATTTCTACAGTTAGAACACATTCTATTTGGACCATATTTCTTGTTGTTACTAAATTGGTGTCCACATATCCTGCATTTTGAATGATTCTCTGTAGATTTTATTTCTCTTAATCTGCTTTTAATAGCTTTAATGACTTCTAAATCATCTTCATTTTCTAAGGCATCTTTTAATAGGTTATAAGCTAATTGTGGGCTTTGAGAACCAAATAAATCTGTAAATTTATATTTTTGTTTGAGTTTAGGATTTAGTTTTTTAGGTAGCATACATAGGAAGTTTTGTGGATATTTTTTTGCCTTATCCTTATCAACTACGGCAAACTTAACTTGTGTTCCTTTACTTCTATATTTTAATCCGTAATGCTTGGTTATGTATAATTGCAAATCCATTCTTTATCAGCTCTTTTAGAAGGTTGTTTTGGTTTTGCTGATTAGGATTCAAATTCATAGTGAGCTTTTTCTTAAATATTTTTCTCTTATGAGTTAATCTTTTGCTTTCTCTTTTCTAAAGTTCTTCTAATAATTATTTTGATTCTTGTCTCTCTCCACTTCCTTAGATGTTTGCTTGTTTTCCCTAAACCACCTCTTCAATTCTATTCATTTTTATTTTTAGCTTATAATAAACCAAATTGAGTCAGCAACAAACTTGCAACTATGAAATAGATAGCAACAGTAATTACATCACTAATCATTGTAGCAAATGGTCCTGATGCAATAGCAGGGTCCCATTTTGTTTTTTTAAATAATACAGGAAAACCTGAAGAGATTAATACTGCAGCAATCATGCTAAGAAACATTGATGTTCCAACAATTAATCCTAGGATTGGATCATGCCAACCAAATAAGGCAATTGCAGAGAGTAATACTCCACAAAAGAATGCAATGAAAGTTCCAACAGCTAATTCTCTAGAGAAATATGATTTCAGAGAGAGTTTAGGATCCAGAGCTAGGCTTCTGACCATCAAGGTTTCAGATTGTGTTCCTACAGCATCACTTAGATATGCTAAAACTGGAGTAAAGGCTGCAAGGGCTAACAATGTGCTTAGAACAGATTCAAAACCAGTTATGATAGAAGCGGTAATTATTCCGCCTAGTACACCTATTAATATCCAAGGTATTCTTGTTTTAATCATTGTTTGGGTTGAGGCTTTGATTGTAGTGTATTCTTTTCCAACTTTGTGGAATATGCCTCCAAACTTGAATGTGTCTTCTCTGACTTCTTCATTGAAGATTTTTAAAATAGTGTTAAAAGGAACTATGCCAATAAGATGTTTTTGTTTGTCAATAATTGGAATTGCTTTTATTTCATTTGATAATGCAAGGTATACTAAACGTTCTTGGTGGGTTGAGGGGTGTGCATAGACATATTCTGTTGTCATTAGTTCTTCTACGTTTCTGTCTTTTTTTGAGCTGTGAATTTCTCTTATTGAGAGTATACCTTTCAAGATGTTTTCTTCATTAACAACATAAATGTAATCCATAGTTTCAAAGTTATTTGCTTCTTTAGTCAGCATCTGTTCAATGTTACTAATTTTATCTCCTACTCTTGCCTTGGGAAAAGTAGATATTAGTTTTCTTCCAGCCGTTTTATAAGGATACTTCTGTTTTTGCATGTTTGAAACTGATTTTCTCAACTATAAATAATTTTATGCCAAACGTTGATCTTCATTCTATTTTTTCATCTCTTTATATGGAAGCAGTGATCAGTGGTTCTGAAGTCATATATTAAGACCATTCAAAAAACACTTGGATCTAAAATTTTTGAATTTATTATTTTGGTTTTGTTAGTCCTTGAATTATTCTGATTACACCGTTTAATAGTAAAGAAATTGAAATCATTAAAATTAACTCCAAGGATTCAAAATCTGGGAAGATAAAAGGTAAGACACCTATTATTATTGTGAAGCATCCAGCAGTTGAAGATAGTGTTCTAATCCAACTTGGAAATATTTTGAAAATTATGCCAATGCTTAACCTTACAGTGCCAATGAGAACCAACCCAAGGGATATTAAATAAATTAGGGCTTGTGTTTCAAGGTTTGTATTTAATAGAGCTACTGTTGAGACAACCAATGCAATGCTTCCAGAAATTGCATTTAGAGCTCTTAGTCCATTTGGGAGGTCAATTAGAAATATTCCAGTTATAATTCTTGGTAAACTTAGTATAAACAGTGCAAGTGATGCTATTAAGATCATTGTTGTAATGGTTATTTCTGGATAAAATAATGCTAACATAGATAAAATTACTGCTATTGAACCTAGTATCATATCTACGTATGATTGCAATTTGAATGAGTTATTTTGATTCAATAAACTAACACTAATTTTATTTTCTTTGTATAATTTTATTTTACATTTTATGATTATAATACCTAAAATAAATCTTTTTTAGGTCAGTATTTGCTTAAATTGGGGTCTCTTGGAATCTTTATCAATATGTGAATAGTGTCTGACTCTAGCGTATCTGATTTGCTCTTGTTTGTTTAGGAATAGCTGACAGGATCCTGAGTTGTTACAGATTGGGCATTGTAGTTTTACACATTTTTTTTCACCCAAGTTTCATCCTGTTTGTTTAGAAGTGGTGACCAGATGGTCTTGAAGTGCTATAAAAAGACCCTTGAAGATTATTTCTGGAGGGTAGAAACTTAGATAACTATTCACAATTTTACATAAATCATAAACCTGCAAATAGTTAATAATTGATAGAGTAGAAGGACATAATTAGAATCAAATATTTCACTCTTGGAACTATTGGTTCCTTGTTAAGTGCAATATCTATTAGTCTAATTTTTATTATAGAACTCTTTTCTTCTTGGACAAATTTATATTTTCATCCTATTTATTATGGGATTGCTTTATTTTTGACAATACTTCTTTTTGGAGTAGGAATTCTTTTGGCAAGTTTTGGGTATAGGGAGATAAGGAATAATTTTGGTCTTTTATCTGGAAAAGTTGGTTTTATATTTGGGATAATTTCTGTTGTTTTAATTTTATCCTCAGCAATAGTTGAGTACATATTTTTGATATATCCAGCACCTCACATATTTGAAATTAGATCAGGTGTGCGTCTCTAACTTTGTTGGCCTTTGGATTAACAAATCTGGTCTGGGGAATTAACCAGTATAAAGTCCGTAACTTGTGTCAGATACAAAAACTTAGCCTTTTAACTACTGGTTTTTTTGTTGCATCTGGTGTTGTTATTTTATCTGTTTTTTATAGTAATATTGGATTAGCTCTGTCTATTGTTAATTTTTTGTTTGCTTCAATTGTGTTTTGGATTTTAGATCAAATACTTGATAGATTCTTTGTTTGTTCTACCCTTCAAAAACTAGTTTTGGTCACTAGAGAAACTTTACTAAATAATTGGAGAAAGCAATAGCCAACTTCCTAAAATTATTTCAAAAACCCAAATCAGCAAACCACCTAAACTCCATAGAGCTTTAAAATTAGGTTTTGCAAGTTGTATTACATTGCCTAAGCCATATGTTATGCTAGCAATTGTTCCAAACCATCCAATAATTTCTGGTACTACTCCAGTAGTGACAAATAGGATTGAGTATGAGAGTGTTCCAATGGAAAATAAGATTTGTGCAAAGCTAAACACTGTGTTTTTTGTTTTAAGAATGCTTAAAGCTAGATCACTTAATGATTTTTTTTCAGTTCCACTTGCTTTTGAATATTTTTTTGCTGTGTTGAGGAGTTCCCAGTAATTCTTTTTGTTATAGATTTGAATTGTGCCTTCTGCTGTTCTGGAGATTGTCCAAATGACTGCAAGTATTATTCCATATGAATTAAAAGCAATAAACAATGATATAGCAAGTGCAATTATGCTAAAATGTTCTGTTAGTGCTAGTATGGTGCCTATTTTGAATCTTTTTGGATTTTTGTTTATTTCCTGTAGTTTAGCGTCTGGGTCTAGATTACTTATTACTTTGTAGCCAAATTTCCCACTTATAATGAGTATAATTATGATAAACAAAAAGAGAAAGCCTGAGATTATTTCAGTAATCAAAGATGATTCTCCAGTTTATTCTCCATTTTCCCTTTACCTATTTATAATTTAATTCTACTTGCTTTTGTGTTCTATGTTTGTTCTCTCCCAAGAAAACTTGGATGAAAAATTAGTAACTACTCATTCTTCCCAAGTCCATACACTCAAGAATAATATTATAGCTCCAATTATGGGTAAAGTAAAGTTCAAGAATAACAATGTATCATAGGCCCTTCCAATGGTAGTTCTCCACAAGAAACATTGAAAAGGTGCTCTAGCATAAGCTCCAGGTCCATACCAAGCCCAACCCATACCTGTTGGACTTGCTTCCCACCAAACACAACCAGTTAAAATAATATCTAGTTGCCATATAGTAAAAAATAATCCTGCAATAATAAGAGTAAATCCTATCAGTATTCCTGCTACATTCTTAAGATGCTCTCTTTTCTTTAAAGCTTGTAACATACTTTTCTTCAAATTATCACCTCAAAAATTACATACCCTTTTGCTTCTGATTGACTTGATATTTAGCTTTAATTCCAGTTTAGAGTATGAAGGAAGGAATAATTATTGATTGAACTGAGGTCCAATTTTGCTTAAAATGATCAATTAATCTAAACTATTAAATAAATTAAAATTAGATTATGTGAGGTAATACAGATTTGAAAACTAAGCCATATTTAGTTTGTTGTAGAGTTTTTAAGGATGAAATTGATCAGCTCTCTTTAGCTAAAGATTATAATGTTGTTTTTCTTGGTATGAATCTCCACCTTGATTATAATCTTTTGGAACAGAGTCTGACTAAGGTTTTAGAGACACTTTCTAAGAAATCTTCTGAGGATATTATTTTGGTTTATGGGGATTATTGTTTGGGTCCTAATGGGGAGATGAATGAACTAGCAAAGAATCATAATGTTGTCAAGGTTGATGCATTAAACTGTATTGATTGTTTTTTGGGTGGTAATCGAAGTAATCTTAAGCTTGATCCTGAAGATAAAGTGATTTTTTTAAGTCCTAGTTGGATTAAATTTTTTAATTATCACCATAAACGTGCTTTAAAGGATGAGCAGAATTTTTTTAGGGAAATGTTTAGTGGCTTTAAGGGAATTATTCTTCTTGATACATTGGGAAATCTGGAAGATTATAAGGATCAAATTCAAGCCTTTGTTGATTTTTCTAGTTTGAAAGTGCTTGGAACTAGAAAAATAGGTACTGGTAGTTTGAAGCAGCTAATTATAAAAACAAAGCAAGTTTAACTCACAAATCTTAAAATTCTTTGTTTGTTTTAGGCAAGAAAACTTCGAATAAAGACCTAGGCAACAGCTGTGGAAGCTTCTTCTAGAAGAATATTATATTAATTGAAGTATTCTGTTTTAGGTAATATTACGGAAACTGGAATATTCCTATAGAAGACTGTTCTAGAGTATAGTTTTGAATCTAGGAAACTTCTAAAAAAGTATATATCATAGTGGTTATGCTTGCGCTACTAGGAGGTTGTTATTTCATGATCTTTGAAGAGGAAGAAGAATATGATTATGATGAAGAAGATGAAGAAGACTATCCTGAAGATGAAGAGTATTAGAGTTAGCTTTTGGTAGTTTTCTCTTCCTTTTTTATGTTTTTTGTTCTTTGTTTGTTCTGCCCAAGAAAACTTTGAGAGAAACTATTTTACTAGGCATTGTGAAGCTAAGCAAGTTTTTTCTTTATAATGCTCTTGTTTGGTCAAGGGTTCTTGACAAAAATGCCTTAATATACTATTTGAGAAGTTATTGTCATAATCTGGAAAGACAATTGGATTAGGGGGATCCTTGGGGGAAATCAGATAATCCTGTCAGTATTTGTTACTCTTTTTTCTCCTAAGATCTAACCCAAGGATTCCCAGCTAAACAGTTTGGCTGTTTGTTTTTCTTTCTCCTATTAGTTTAGTCATTGTTGCATGCTTTTCTAATTATTATACAATTCTCTATTTGCACAGACTCAGAAAACTTGAAAAAAATATTACCGAAAAACATTCTTTATTATGGTATAGTGAAAAATTAGAAAATTAGAAAGTGGAGAGTTTGATTAGAGAAAGCAATATTAAGACTATTTATGCTCTCTTTGGATTCCTTGAAAAAAGAAAGATTAAAGAATATTCTAAATTATATGCAGATAATGGAAAACAAGTTACTCCTTATCATTCTGGTTTGTTTCCAGCTGAAATTGTTGGTCAGAATGAAATTTATAAGTTTACCATGAAAAACACCTCTTAGAATTTTAGTGAAATGAGCTTTACTATTGAAGAGATTATGCCTTTTGAGGTTCCTAACAGACTTGCAGTTAAATTCTGGGGAAAATTTAAATTAAAAAATACTGGTAGTTTTTATGAAAATGATTACCTTGGTCTTTTTTATTTTGATGATGAAGGTAAGATTTTAGAGTTTATTGAGTATTGGAATCCAATAATAAATAACTTCCAGCTATATGAGGTGATGGTTGTTAATTGTTGTTGACCAATCCTTTATTGATTCTAAAAGTGTGGCTAGACAACTTAAATTAAATTAAAAAATTAAATTAGGTCTCCCAAAACAACAAGGGTAAGATAGCAACACATATTAGGAGAATTTATAGCATAAATTTCTAATTGGACTTAGTTTTTTCTAAAATTTTATATTCATTAATGTGAATGTTTTTTCTAAAATATTTAGCTTAAAGGTTAGGTTTATGGTCAATGAAAAGATTCTTGGTGTGGCGGGTCTTTGTATTGTTGTTATTATGGCTACAGGGGCCTTTTTTGTTTCGTCTTTAACTAATTCTCCTAAGACTCAGGAGGCTCTTGATTTCACTGTTAGTGGTTCTAATGAATGTTTGAGATTTTTAAGTAGAGATGTTGGTGTTGTGTATGTTCCTTTTACTATTGGTGCTGGGGAGCAGTGGGGTCTTTTTGTTGAATGTACTGATATTGCTACTCCTAAAGGTTGGGTTGATCTTTATCTCTATGAGGGTTATTGGGATGGTGGTGTTGCTTATGTGTGTTGTTCTGAGGATATTTACTCGATTTTGGATGGTGTTGAGAGCTTGGATTATGAGTTGGGTTTAGATACTCCTTATTCACAGGTTTTTGGTGGTACTGAGTTTGGGAGTTATACTCTGTTTTTTATTTTTCCTCCTGGTGGTCCTAGTTCTTTTCATGTGACTTTAACTAAGTTGTCCTGAGAGATAGTTTCGCTTTGGTATGCGCTCATGATCACTCTAATAAGAAGCATAGTCCTTTTGATCATACAGGGAAGAAGTTTAAGGTAAATTGGTATAAGTTTTAGCCTTAACAGTGAGTTGTCTTAGACAGTTTTTATAAAATCCAGATTATTCTTGGATTCTGTTCATATTTGGATTAATAATAAATTATAAAAACTAAACATAGTGAGTTACTTTTATTGTGAAGTTGGCTAATAAGTGAAGTTTTTGGATTTAATATTTTCAAAATACTATTTAAATTCCCACTCGCAATAAGGATCTCCTAACCCTATGCACCTTATTTCTTTAACATGCTGATTTTTAATAGCATACATAAATCCATTAAGAAAACCAGTAGTGAAATAACATGAAGGATCTTTAGTTTTCATTCCAAATCTTTCACTATTCTCATAAATTCTTATCGTTTCTTCCAATGTAACCTTTCCAACTTTACAATAATTCATGAAATCTAGTAATTCTTTTACAGCTTCATTTTCATTTAGTCCTGTTTGAATAAGGGTTTCTCCAAGCTTTTTTCCAGCCTTTGTGCCCCCCATTCTGAAAATCATTACTAATTGATCAGCAACTAATGGAGCAGCAGTAACCTGTTGCAATTCATGTATATGCACATCACTTCCCAAGGTTGGTCTCTCCATTAGAGGTTTTTTATTTTGGATATATGCAAGGATATGCTCTTTTAGGCGATCGTTTACCTTGTCAATAGTAGTAGTTTTTTTCTTAAGAGAACTCCTTAGCTCATCAATTTCTCTTGGAACTAGCTTATACTCGCAATAAGGATCTCCTAAACCTATACATTTAGTTTCAATAATATTCCATTCTCTTTGGATTTTTTCCATTCCAGCTAAAACACCCACTGTCATTGCAGGCTTCATAAAAGCTAGACTATCTCCAATGTTATCAAATCCCCAACATTCATAGCCCTCTAAAAACCTAACATAATGTTCATCAGGTTTGGATTTCTTTTCAAGAAATTCAATAATCCCTGAATTGTATCTCTGTTGTGTTGATTTTGTGCCCCATTCAAACATTTTTTTCATGTTTTTAACTTTAGTAAAATTATCAGGTATGAGCAATCTGAAAAGATTTCTTTTATACCAAGGAAGATATGAAACTAGATCTATTCCAAAATTACTTGGATTATTGGAATATTTGGTTATGTCATACATTTTCATCGGAAAATTTTCAGGATCCCAGAGCATTCCGCTCCAGAAAACAAGATCTCTCCAAGCTATGTTAATGAAATCACCAACTTTTGGTCTTAGAGTTGATTTATATCCATCCATTGCCATTTTCATATCTTGTTTCTGATAGTCCTCGTCAAAATGATAAGCCATAACCTGAGGTGATGTAACTATAGGAACCTTGATTTTTGTTGGTTTAATTTTTGGATGTTTAACAACATTAAAAATTCTTTTTTTCTCTTCAATATTGATATTTATTGTTCCATCAGAAATACTCATCATACCCACAAGATCTTCTTTTTTTCCACTTCCTTCATCAAAACAAGCTAGAACAGAGTTTCCATCAGCAGCAAACCTTGATAGAGTCAATCTTAAGAACCTAATAACTTCCGAACCGCATAAAAGATAAGGAGAGGTTAAAGAATCGAAAACCAGTAAAATTCCTTTCTTTCCGATGTTTCTTTGGTATTTTGCTATTGCAATACCTAGGTTTGTGAGGTTACCACAATTCACATTTATAACATCTAAACGATCTATAACTGGTAATCCTACTGTTTTATTGTACCCATCAATAAAGAATACTAATCCAGCAGATTTTGTTATCAATCCCTTCTCTTTCAATTGTATTTCTGCCTCTTGTGAACTGTATTCTGTTGTTGCAAAAATAGTGGGTTTGTCCATTGCTAAATTTTGGAGAATGACATTTTGACAAAATGTTGATTTACCTGATCCTGGAGGTCCAACTAATAGAATAGTTTTTCGAGTGGGTATTTCCTGTAATTTGCTAAGAGACAATTAACTGCCCCTAAATGAGATTAGTTTTTATTATTTTTCAAATTATCGGTAGCCTCCAATATTGGCAAGCCTTGGAAGTGTACCAATATATGTTGGAATTGGTCTGGTCACCTATTTTGACCACTACTTGCCTCACCAATATTGAGTTGAATGTTCTTGTTGGATAATCAAGTTTTCAATGCTTTTAGATCTTCTAGTTTGCAGTAGGTGAACTGGGTTTCTTAGAATCTTTATCAATATGTGAATAATCTCTGACTCTAGCGTATCTAACTTGATTTAGATTGTTTAGGAATAGTTGGCAGGATCCTGACTTGTTGCGTACTGGGCTTTGAATCCTTATGAATTTTATTTACATCCAAGTTTAATCTCATTAAAATCTGGTTTGTGACTAGTGGTTATGAAGTTGAATATAACGACCCTTGAAGAAATGTTCTGGAGGGTCGAAAATTTACTTTAAAGAAATAAGATCTATTAAGCTAGGAATAAACTAGTGTTAATTGAAATCTATGAATAAAATTGTATTAGCACTATTTCTTGTTTTGATAATACTCTTTTCATTTGTAGTAGTTGCTTTTATATTAATTGACTTGCCAACAAATCATGTGGAGGAAGGCAAGTTGTATGTTTTTCCTCTTTTAGTTGGAGAGAGAACTTTTAAGGTTACTGTTTTTAGTAATTATTCTTCTGCTCCAGAGGTTAGCTATTTTGGTTTGCTTAAGTCTGTTTCATTTTATTTTAGAGGAGGACAAAGGAGCGGTTTTTATAATATTACAATTCCTAATAATCTGATTTGGGGGGAGCTTTTTGTGTATAACCATGGTTCTTTGATGGATGAATATGCTTATATTTTGTCTAGCAATAGTACTCATAACTCTGTGTTTTTTGTTTTTGATCTTCCAGCTTATACAAAAGATTTTGATGTTGTAGGTAAAGAAGGAGTTTCTCCTTAGTTATTTTGTATTTAATTTACTATATCATAGATCTTTGTTTTTTCTACTCAAGAAAACTGGTTTTGATCACTAGAGAAANTTTACTAATAAATATAAGAAATTACTGCACATTAGACTTTAGTGAATTCTAATGAAAGTATTGGTTGTAAATGGCAGTGTTAGAAAAGAAAAAGGCTACACAGCAAAAATCTTAGCTCCTTTTATAAAAGGTATGGAGCAAGCTGGAGCTCAAGTTGATTTGCTATATTCAAAACAACTTAATGTTACTCCTTGTTCAGGTGATTTTAGTTGCTGGTATGAAAATTCAGGTGAATGTTATATTAATGATAGTATGCAGCAAGTTTATCCTAAACTTAAGGAAGCTGATATTCTTGTGCTAGGCATACCTGTTTATTTGCCTATACCTAGTCAGATGCAAAAATTTCTCAATAGGCTTATGCCTTTGATGAATCCTGTTTTACAGATTAAGGATCGGCGTACTCAAATTAGATGGCATGATGATGTTAGAATTAGGAAGATTATTCTAGTTTCTGTTTGCGGCTGGTGGGAGATGGGTAATTTTGATTTGGTTGAGCACATAACTAAGGAGATTTGTCTTAAGGTTAGTGTTGATTTTGCTGGTTCTGTTTTGCGTCCTCATGCTGATATTTTGCCTCATGAGAAGGAGAAGTCTATTGAAGTTTTTAAGGCTCTTGAGGAGCTTGGTTTTTGTCTTATTAAAGATGGGAGTCTTTCTGAGGATTTGTTAAAGGTTGTTGCTCAGCCTCTTATTTCTGAGAGAGATGATAGAAAAAGATTATCTAGAGACTAATCTGTAATGAGTTGGTTTATCCTCTTTACTTGGTGTTCTTTGTTTAATCTAGCTAAGAAAACTTAATATTAAGAATTATAATTGGTTAAAATTAGTATCTAGCTATAGCTTTTGATTTACATTTTGGATATTTAGATAGAAGGGATACGTATTCTGTCCATTTGTTTCTTTTCCAGCTATGTCCACATTTGAGACATTTCATGGTTTCTATTCTTTTGAGAGTTTAGCTCAGTTCTACCTATATTTATGCTTTTATAATAACTCCTTAAAATTTTACTTGGTATGAATTCGATTCTTTGTTTATTCTGCCCAAAAAACTTGAATTAATAATTCTTAAGGATCATTTTTGGGTCCTAAAAAATAAAGGAATTATCAGAATCTATGAAATTTGTTTATATATCTGAAAAAGGTCTCTTTTTAGCCATTATTTGGTTTAATAGTCAATAATAGGGATTTATTTTCAGGAAAAAAGTGTATATCGTAGTGTTTGTGCTTGTGCTAGTTGGAGGTCATAGTGTTTGATATTTGAAGAAGAGGAAGAAAACTGGATAGATGAAGATTGGTC
>JGI2160J19893_10000058_pt1 | contig 31777 bp, 30 predicted proteins | sample DeeMarSeWOR28_12_FD_19893 | JGI IMG/M metagenome (IMG submission 19893)
AGGCGTCAATTCGGTTTAAAAGCGGAGCGGACACGAAGTCCGTGAGCATTTTAGACCGAATCGCAACACAGCCGTTGAGCGTGAGATGCATTTTTGAGATGGGTTTTAGTCTTCGTTGAGCTTCTCTCGCAGGTTCTCGCGCAATATTTCTCCAAAGCTGGATGTGGCTGGCCCCATATTGTTGACATATTCGCTGAGCAAACTTTGTTCGTCTTCGATTTCAAGCCGTTTAATGGAAAGGCCAATACGCCTTTCATCACTATTGATATTCATCACCCGGGCGGTAATCACATCGCCAACCTTAAATTTTTCCGTCGGCGTTTTTATCTTTTCTTTGCTGATTTCAGAGACATGAACAAGTCCCTCAATTCCTTCTTCCAGCTCAACGAAAATCCCAAAATCCGTAAGATTGGTTACGGTCCCGGTAATTTCTTTACCCACTTCATATCTTTCGGCAACCGACGCCCAGGGGTCGTCCTGCAACTGCTTGATTCCTAAAGAAAACCGCTCGTTATCTTTTTCAATATCCAGCACAATGGCCTGAACAACATCTCCTTTTTTATAGAGCTCGGAGGGGTGTTTGATCCTTTTGGTCCATGAAATATCGGAGATATGAACCAATCCGTCGATACCTTCATCAATACCGATAAACAACCCGAAATCGGTGATGTTTTTAATTTTGCCTTCGATGGTGGTGCCGATCGGATATTTTTCACTAATCACATCCCAGGGATTTGGAACGACCTGCTTCATGCCCAGGGAAATTCTTCGGCTATCGGGTTTAATATCCAGCACAACGGCTTCCACCTCTTCACCGACAGACACAATCTTGGATGGATGCCGGATTTTGCGGGTCCAGGACATTTCAGATACATGAATCAGGCCCTCAATACCTTCTTCCAACTCTATGAAAGCCCCGTAATCGGTTAGGCTGACGACTTTACCGATCACCCGTGAACCCACCGCATATTTTTTGGCAGCCACGGTCCACGGATCCTCATTGAGCTGTTTCATTCCCAATGAGACTCTTTCGTTTTCTAAATCCAGATTTAAAATCTTGACCGTAATGGGATCCCCGATTGAAAAAAGCTCTGAGGGGTGTTTTACCCGCCCCCAGGAGATGTCGGTAATGTGAAGCAGGCCATCAACACCGCCCAGATCCACGAATACACCATATTCGGTGATATTTTTTACTATGCCTTCGACAACCTTGCCTTCATGAATGGTCGTCAAGGTCGCAGTGCGTTTTTCTTCCAGTTCCCTTTCTAATATCGCCCTGCGGGAAAGCACAATATTACTGCGCTTGCGATTATATTTTAGAATTTTGAAATCAAACTCTTTGCCGACCATATCATCCAGATTACGAATCGGTCTCAGATCCGCCTGGGATCCGGGAAGAAAGGCCGGAACACCAATGTCAACTGAAAATCCTCCTTTAACCCGGTTGGTAATCGTGCCTTTGACGGTACCCTCATCATCATAGGATTTTTTTATGGCTTCCCAGACTTTAATGTTGGCCGCTTTATCTTTTGACAGAAGTACGCGTTCATCTTCATCGTCCCACCATTCAACCATAACTTCGATTTTATCACCGACCTTGGCTTTGACATTGCCTTTGTCATCCGTAAACTCTTGGATTCTTACCTGACCTTCAGATTTGTAACCGATGTCCACCAGGACATGATCCTTATCGATAGAAATAATCCGGCCAGTGACCACTTCTCCCTCAGCAAAGCGTTTAAAACTCTCTTCATACATGTCCATCACGCTTTCCATGCTGCTGCCCGGACCTTTTGAACTGTCTTCAGATGGATCTGCCAATGACTGATCTGTTTTCAGCTCCCTTTTTTGCGGTTCATTTTCGATATTCTCTTGTTCACCAGCGTCACCATCGGAAACCTCGGCTTGCGCCTTGTTTTGGGTTTCATCCTTGTTCGTTTCGTCAACCATGTATAATTAATCCCCCTTAGCCTATAGTATTGCTGCGCCTTGAGCGTTCGCGCAAACTCTATGTCTAACAGAATGTGAAAAAAAAGCAATATTTTATTTGAATTTTTACTGATTCCGCCCAAAAGATCAGACTTACCAGGAATAGCTACTATTACATAAACCATTTCAAAAATAGGATTATGGTTCAAGATTCCGTCTTCGCCACGCGAAAAGCTCGGCTGCGCCGAGACAGGCGCGGCCGATTTTTCCCGCTAAGCGGGACTTCCCGCCTGATCAAATCCTCTTTGTGGGTCGTAACCCGCAGGTCCGCCTGAGGCGGATCGAGGATTTAAAACTTTGAGACGGCTTCTAATCAATTGCCTCTTCATTTTCCGCAATGCGTGATACCATCAGATCGACCACTTCCCGAACAGATAGGTTCGTCGAATCAATCACAATGGCATCAACGGCCGGTTTCAGAGGCGCCAGGATTCGGGTGCTGTCGTTGGTATCTCTGCGCTGCATGTCTTTCTCAACCTTATCCAGCGACTGATCGGATTCGGCTTCGAGTTCTCGATAGCGCCTCAGCGCCCGGGTGTTTAAAGAGGCATCCAAAAAAAATTTGACGTCCGCCTCTGGGAAAACAACCGTTCCCATGTCGCGGCCTTCGAAAACCGCTGCTTTCTGGAGACCCATCTCCCTTTGCACATTCAGAAGATAACTGCGCACCACCGATTTGGCAGAAACAGACGAGGCCAGCATGCTGATTTCAGGCGACCGGATGCGGTCAGAAATATCCGTTTCCCGAGAATAAATGCGCAGCGTTTCACCCTCTGTTTTAAAACTGAGCTGAAGCCGCTGGCAAAGCTCAGCCAGTTCCGCCTCGTTTTCGGGGTCGATACCCTGATTCATTATTTCATAAGCAACCCCGCGATAAAGTGCTCCGGTATCGATATAGCGGTATCCCAGCCGGTGGGCAAGCGCGCGGCTAACGGTTGTTTTCCCGGCTCCGGCCGGCCCGTCGATCGTGATCAGTAGCTTCTTCATCGTTCAGGTTCTGCGTTCCAGGTTCTGCGTTCAGGGCTTCAACTTCTGAGGTTCAAAGGTAATCGTTTCTTGTCTTTGGTCATTGCTCGCTGGCCGCAGCAAAGGGATGCCCTTCTTCCGGCTGTCGTCTGTGATCTGACCTCTGTTTTCTGTTATCCACCCTCTGAACCCTTGAACCCTAAATGACTTTTTCCAGCACCTCTAAAAACCGTATATTTTCCTCACGTCTTCCTATGGTCAGCCTGATGTGTTGCGGGTATCCATAAGAGGTCATGGAGCGCACGATAACGCCTTGCATCATCATTTTTTCAGAGATTTCATCCGCGCTCTGCCCGTTGTCAATTTCAATCATTAGAAAATTGGCCTGAGACCGAATATAGGTCATCGCAAGTCTATCTAAAGCTGCATAAATAAATTCAAGTTCATCATGAACCAGATTAACGGTTCTTTTCAGAAATTCATCATCATTTAGCGCCGCTCTTGCAGCCACCTGTGCCAGCGTGTTGACATTAAAGGGCTGCCGGACCTTGTGGAGCAATTCGGCCAAGGCCAGCGGCATCACACCATAGCCTACACGCAGGCCGGCCAGCCCGAAAACCTTTGAGAAGGTTCGCATTCCCACAATCGTATTATCGATGTCCAAATAATCAAAACTGTTGGTGCAATTCAAATCGGTAACAAATTCGATATAGGCTTCATCCAGGACGATAACAATTTGGGGCGGTATCTCGGCGATAAAATCTTCAAAATCAGGCTTGGAAATGATCGTTCCGGTGGGATTGTGGGGAACATTTAAAAAAATCATTCGGGTTTTCGGACTGATTTTGCGAATCATGCCTGCCAGATCCGTATTGAACGATTTTAAAGGAACCCAAATCGGAATCGCCCTCGAACTCCGAACTGAGATTTCATAAAAAAGAAAGGAAGGCTGCGGTAAAATAACCTCATCATTCGGATTCAACAATACAGTTGCAAGCAATGCAATGATATCGTCAGACCCATTTCCCAAAACGATATTGCCGGGATCCATATGATATTTCTCAGCAAGTGAATGGGTCAAATCGTACCCGCCAGCATCCGGATATCGATGCAGGTTTGCCAATACCTTATGGATAGCCGCTACAGCCAGCGGTGAAGGGCCGAGCGGGTTTTCATTGGAAGCCAGTTTGATGGAGCGATCAATTCCATATTCTCGTTGAACTTCCTCAATTGGTTTACCGGGAACATAGGGCTTGATCGCTGATAAATGTTCGGGAATTTTCAGTTTCATTTTAAATCGGGCGTGTCAACATTATGCGTTAATGTATTTTTAGTTTAAAAATATATTTTAAAAAATTAGCACGAAACACGAAAACATAAAAACACGAAATGTTTTCCACTTTTCGTGTTTTCGTGCTGAAACTACTTTTCGGCCAATTATTTATAGATCCGGGTATAGAAATTATTTGATCTTTGTTAAGTTGCCATTGCGGCTTTTTTGCCTTCCTCAAGGGCCTTCATGTTAAGCGGAATCAGCTTTTCCTTGTTGGCAAATTTGGCTTTGACCGATTCGCGCAGCAGTTCAAAGTCAACCACTTGGCTGCGACTGACAAATGCCGCCAACGCAACGATATTGGCGGCTTTAACATTTCCCAATTCTTTGGCAATTTCGATAATTGGAACTTTGATAACGTCCACATCATCCCTGCCGGCATCAATCGAAATAATGGAACTATTGATAAAGATCGTGCCGCCGGGTTTTACAAAAGGAGCAAATTTTTCAAGAGACGGCCGATTCATGGCCACCAGATGCCTGGGGTTTCGAATAATCGGAGAGCCAATTGGCCGGTCACTGATAACCACCGTACAATAGGCTGTGCCTCCTCGCATTTCCGGTCCGTAGGAAGGAATCCAGACCACCTCATAGCCCTGTTGCATGGCCGCTTCAGCCATAATCTGGCCCATCAACATGATTCCCTGACCGCCGAATCCGGCAAATTGGACTTCGTTTTGCATTACTCCTCCCCCTCCTCGCCTTCTTCCGGTGTTTTGAACACACCCAGAGGAAAATATGGAAGCATCTTTTCTTTTGCCCACGTGATCGCGTCCAGCGGGGTCACCCCCCAGTTGGTCGGGCAGGTGCTGACCAGTTCGACGAAACTAAAGCATGTATTCTGCATTTGATAGGTAAAGGCCTTCTTGATCGCCTTTTTGGCCTTGTTGATATATTTGGGATTTAACAGTGTCTGCCGGGTAATGTAAGCCGGTGTCTCAAGTGCTGCCAGCATTTCACACATTTTTACAGGCATCCCGGTATCCAGCGTTTTGCGGCCAAAGGGCGAGGTGGTTGTTCGCTGGTTCGGCAGGGTGGTTGGCGCCATCTGGCCGCCGGTCATACCATAAACCGCATTGTTGATAAAGACTACCGTAAACTTTTCTCCGCGGTTGGCGGCATGCACAATCTCGCTCATGCCGATGCTTGCCAGATCGCCGTCACCCTGATACGTAAATACAATCAGATCCGGTCGAACGCGCTTGATGCCGGTTGCCATGGCCGGGGCCCGCCCGTGGGCAGCTTCCTGGAAGTCAAAGGTAAAATAATTATACATCAAAACGGCACAGCCCACCGGCGCGATACCAACGGTTTTATCGCGAACACCGAGTTCATCGATAACTTCGGCAACCAGACGGTGAGCCACGCCGTGGGTGCAACCCGGGCAATAGTGGGTGACCGTATCCGACAGGGCCTCGGGTTTCTGATATGTTTTTCCCATTATCTAAACTCCTATGTCTGATTGATTTGTTGAGTCGTTAACCGGTTAATTGGTTTTATAAAAAAGCTTTGACGGTTAAACCCAATAACGAATCAACCCATCGTCGATTTGGTTATTTAACCACTTTACGAACGGCCTCGACAACCTCTTCGGGTGTGGGGACTTCGCCGCCGCATTTGCCGTACCAGTGCACCGGCAGCTGACCTGCCACGCTGCGCTCGACATCTTCCACCATTTGCCCCATGCACATCTCCACACACAGTACCGCCCGGCAACTTTGCTTGCCGGCTGCGTCATAAATAGCGACCCGGGGAAAGGGAAACAACGTCTGGGGTCTAATCATTCCAACTTCAAGGCCCTGATCCTTCAAATTATCGACAGCGGTGCGGCATACACGACTCATGGTGCCGTAGCTGACAATAAGCACGCGGTAATCTTCATCCACATTGTAGGCTTCATAGCGAACCTCTTCCTGTTCCATTCGCTCATATTTGGCTTTTAACATCAAATTGTGGGCGTTGAGCTCCCCGGGGACCAGATAGAGGGTTTTGACCAGGTTGCGCTGGTTGCTGTTTCGAGTAGCCATGCCGTTGGTGGCCCAATCATCTTTGTTGGTCGGTTGGGCTTTGAGAGATTCTGGAAATTCCACCGGCTCCATCATCTGCCCGATGAGCCCGTCACCCAAGATCATGACCGGATTGCGGTACTTTTCCGCCAGGGCAAAAGCGCCCATCATCATCTCAACGGCTTCCTGGACGCTGGCCGGAGCCATAACCAGCAGTTTGTAGTCGCCATGCCCTCCTCCTTTGACCGATTGCATATAGTCAGCCTGGGAAGGAAGAATGCCACCCAGCCCCGGCCCGCCGCGCATGATATTGACAAACACCGCCGGGCATTGGGCCGCGGTGATGTAACTGATGCCTTCACTCATCAGACTGATGCCGGGGCTGGAAGAAGTCGTAAATACCCGTTCCCCGCAGGCAGCGGCACCAAAAATCATATAGGAAACCGCGACTTCGCTTTCACCCTGCAAAAACACTCCGCCGACTTCGGGCAAACGGCGGGCAAGATATTCAGCAACCTCAGACTGCGGCGTGATTGGATAGGCAAAATAATTCAGGCAACCGGCCCGAATCGCAGCCTCGCCAATGGCTTCATTGCCCTTCATTAATACTTTCCCCATAAATTCATATCCTCCACTTATTTTTTACCTGAATCTTGCCCTGCTTTGCGGGAAGAAGCGTCTAATTTTATGATACCAAGGTGCTCCTCATGAAAGTTAATGAGAAGTTGAGATTATATTTAATGGATGAAAATCATTTCATCTCATTACTTTTCACCCTGCAGGCGAGCCGGAGGCTTCCACCTGCTGCGTTATTAAGGCCGAAGCATCGTTTACGATAGCCTCGCCCTTAAGTGCCTTGCATATGAAAGCCTCCGGCTCGTGCAAAATTCAGGTATTCGCTGCCGCTTCTTTTTCAATTTCATTGATGGTTATGGCGACATCCGGGCACATCGTGCAGCATAATGCACAGAAAATGCAATCCTCGGGGCGCGCCTGAAATGCCGGAAAATAACCTTTGGTGTTCACCTCATTCGAAATTTCCAGGACATTTTTGGGGCATACGGTTACGCACAATCCGCATCCCTTGCATCGATCTTTGTCAATTAAATGCTCATAAGCCATGAATCAGAATTCCTCCACTGAATTTCAAAACCGCGCTTCATAACGGATATTAAATCATACAGGCCGCGTTTAAGTTAAATTGCACCACGAAGTTCAAAAAGTTAAAAGATTTGACAGCATCTTCGTGTGCTTTGTGCGTTTGTGGTGAATCCAGTCAACACCGGCGCATCTTCGGCCCATCATAACGCCGCAAGCCTTAAAGCGCAAGCGTCACTGTGCGGGGTCCGATTTGCCCAGCGGAACGGGTTTTTGCCACGGCGGAACCAGTTGCCTTTCAATCACCAGTAGCGGACAGGCAAATCGCCGCGTATCGACATCCGGCAGCATTTGTCGCGAAACGGTAATAAATTCAAGCGGCAATCCGCTGATTTCGCATAGGCCATTGACAAAATCATAGCCGTCATAAATATCATCCGCGGTGGTTTCATCAATCAGATTTGCATTGCCGATAATACCGTCAACAGCGAGCCTGGAAGCCTGCTCGATCTGTTTGCGGATTTTAATACAGCCGTCGACGGTTTCGGTATAGGGTCTTAAAGGATTGACAACCTGAAGAACGCGGATGGGTTTTGCCTTAAGCGCGTTCTCAAGAGTCGCCAGTACGGTTGCCCCCACATCATCTCCACCGACATCCAGCAGCGTCAGCTCGCTGGGCTGACGGATGATCCCGGCCACCTGCGGGCTTAAAATCGGAAGATCGGCCTGTAGATATTGCTCGGGCGGCAGGACGATTTCGATTCCCATCTCCGATAATGGCCCTCTCGCTTCACGGGTTCGAAAATAGGGATTCACCAGGTCAAGATCGGCGATACGAACGTCAATCCCGGCGCGTTTGCGGTTCACGGCCAGATTAATGCACACTTCAGTCTTACCGCTGCCATAGTTGCCAACAATAACGACAACACCTGTCAGATTAATTTCCACCGATGATCAACAACCCGGCCGGATCGAACCTGAGAGGCTCAAGCCGGCGTTATTTATTAGACATTATGCGTTATAAAAATTGATGCCTGTCCTATTTTATGATTTGATGGTTGACAAACGATTCAGTTGCAATACATACAGGGAAAGCCCCTGGGGCTGCTAAACGCAAAATAGCCTGCATATGTAAAAATTATTCCCAGTGATGTCAAGCTTTTTCAATTTTTGATTTGCCCGGCATTGAGATATCCAGAAGTGCAGGATAATGGCTGAAATGAGCTACTCCGTTACAAACATCGACAAATAAAAATGCCTTGGGGTTATGAAACCATCTCCGAGATGAGGAGCGCCTGTTGCCTGTTGTTCAGACCGGACTGGAAAGATTCTTAGAAGCACCACCCAAATGGGTGGCAAACACCCGTTTAGGACTTTTGTGCAATCCGGCCTCTGTGGACCGGATGTTCAATCATGCGCGTTTGCTCGTCCATCGCCGTTTGCCGGGCAGACTGACCACTCTGTATTCCCCGCAACACGGATTTTTCGCCGAAAAACAGGATAACATGATTGAATCCGCAAATATGAAAGATCCCGTATTAAAAATACCGGTTTACAGCCTTTACGCAAAGACCCGAATCCCCACTGAAGAAATGCTTGATCCTATTGATGTTCTTTTGGTTGATCTCCAGGATGTCGGCACCCGGGTATACACCTTTATATATACATTGTCCTACTGCCTTGAGGCCGCTGCAGCATTGAATAAAAAAGTGGTGGTTCTTGACCGCCCCAATCCGATTGGCGGCTTAATCATAGAGGGTAACTGCCTCAAACCCGAGTGGCGTTCCTTTGTCGGGCGGTTTCCGCTGCCCATGCGGCATGGTCTAACCATCGGCGAGCTGGCGCTCCTTTTCAATGAGCACTTTCAGATGGGTTGTAACCTTGAGATCATTCAAATGAGAGGCTGGCGGCGCTCAATGTTTTACCCGCAGACAGGACTGCCATGGGTGCCGCCCTCCCCCAACCTTCCCGGGCCGGTTTCAACCATGGTTTATCCGGGCCAGGTCATCTGGGAAGGAACCAATGTTTCTGAAGGCCGTGGAACCACCCAGCCATTTGAGCTTTTTGGCGCTCCATATATCGATCCGGAAAAAATTAGGGCCACGGTTGGCGCCGAGTCGATCCCGGGCATCATCCTCAGAGAGGTCGTCTTTGAACCCACCGCCAACAAATGGCTGGCCCAACCGTGCAGAGGATTTCAGATTCATGTCACAGCCCCGGAAGAATTCCGACCGTATGAGACCGGTCTGCGGTTGCTTCAGGCCGTCATTTTTCATCACAGAGATGCGTTTAAATGGAAACCTCCGCCCTATGAGTACGAAACAAAAAAGCTTCCAATCGATCTGATTATCGGAGACGAAGAAATTCGCAGCCGCCTGGAAAATATGGAGCCAATTGAAACGATTATAGAATCTTGGCAAGCCGAACTTGATGCGTTTTTTAAAATCAGCCGGAGGTTTCACCTTTACAAATGATCAGCGGTCAGAAGGCAAATGACAGAGGACATGAAACACCGGTTATAAACTAGAACCACACTCAGTATCCTGCCTTCTGTCCTCTGTTTTCTGCCTTCTGTATTCTGACAAAACGAGGAGAGGAAGATTGACACCGGAAAATCCGGAATGGAAGCGAATGCGCTTTAAAAAAAACAAAGTCTGGCTTGCCGTCGATGAATCGGGAAAGCCTGTCGAAGAAAACGGCAAGGTCTTGATCAAATATCAACTCGATCAAACTCATGAATACTGGGTCCGCAGCAGCAATATAAAGCCGCTTGATTCCGATCCGGTGGCAGCCCAATCCGCCCAGAAGGACGCCGCGTTGACTCAAAGCGGCGATATGGAAGAAATACTTATTTTTACCGACGGCGCATCTTCCGGCAATCCGGGACCGGCGGGTATCGGTGTGGTACTGCGTTTTGGCAGATATGAAAAGGAAATATCAGAATATATCGGCCTGGCAACCAACAATATCGCCGAGCTTAAGGCGATTCAGGCGGGATTGCTGGCGGTGAAAAAAACTGAGCTTCCGGTGCGGGTATTCACTGACAGCAGGTATGCTTATGGGGTTCTGTCTCTTGGGTGGAAAGCTAAAGCCAATCAGGAGATGGTGCAATCGATAAAAAAGACGATGAAAAAGTTTAAAAATTTAGAACTCGTCAAGATCAAAGGTCACGCCGGCGACGAGGGCAATGAACGGGCAGATTTCTTGGCAACATCCGCAATTAAAAATCCCCCCAAAAAAAGCGGCAACTCCTGACCGGAAAGCCATGCTTTGATTTCACCCCAGCGAGGTTGGCTTAATCCATGGAATAGCGATAGGCTGGAAAAATTTAATAATAGATGCGAAAAGCGGTTGAGCGCTGATCCGGACCGCAGGCCGGGGTTTTCAATGATAGAAAAGAAAGAGCCCGGCATGTTTGTAACCGGGCTCTGAACGGTTCCAACCCGAAAGCGACTAATCCTTTTTAAGTGTTTCGATCTCTTCTTTGAGATCGTCAATTTCTTTTTTATATTTTTCTACGCCTTCGCCTTCATCGTCTTCAGCGGGGGGTTCGGCAACTTCATCCGCCTTCCAGGTATCTTTGAGCTCGTCAAAGCCTAAATATATGGCCAAGGCACCGCCCAACAGAAGCATCGCAGGAATTATGCCGGCCAGAACCATTAAAAACTGTCCCCACCAAATAACAAGGCCGATAAGGCCCAGGGCCGCTGCGATCGCGCCACCAATTAAAGTTTTCATATGCGCATTAACCTCCTTTCACTTAAAACTTAAAATCGGTTCCAAAGATGAGATTGGCTTTACAGGTAAATAATATAGTATTATTAATATGATTCGTTAAGGGCGTCAAATAAAAACTAGCGTTTCGAATAAATTATTGCAAAGCTGAATTTATTCTGTTAATTTTTAGCTTTATAAATTTTAAACATACTGAAAGACTCCAGCATTCAATCCTCCGAAATCCATGTAAAACATATCGGTCTTCACCCAAATTTGATCACGGCAGTATTAAATTCGAAATCCAGGACATTAGGTGCTAAAAGAAGAAGAAAAAGGTTGATTTGATGGCAGCAAAAGAAAGCCGGAATTTTAACAGCTGGATCCAGCGCGTGCTTGATGGCACCTACGATCATTATAGTTGCTACCTGCCGGATAAAATCGGCAGGTTGCCATCGCTGATACTTAGGTTGTTTTATTCCGGGATCAAAACCGCTGAAGATCAGATCGCTGTTTTAAAACAAATCGAAGACGATGCGATCGTCGTTTATGCAAGCAAATTTAAGAGTTATTTTGAATATCTGTTTTATTACAGCCGATATCAGAAAAGCGATCTCCCGTATCCCCAAATCGGTTTCGACTACCAAGTCTATTTCTGGCAACCGCTTTCCCGTCTCATAAAAATGATGCTGGCCCACATCGATTACTTTATTCGCAGGCGGACATTTCCCAATCCGTATAATAGCGGTTATATCGCGCGAACCCTTGCGGACGGCACGGCAGGCATGCTTTCGCTCGTGAGCAAAAAAGGGTTTTATCGTCGCTTTGTCAAAGCCAAAACAGACCCCATTCAATACCTGATTGAATTACAAAAAACCACCGAGCGTCCGGTGTATATCATCCCGCAACTCATGTTTTTCAGCAAAAACCCTCATCGGTCGATTCCAACCCTGATCGATATTTTATTCGGCCCTGAGGACAATCCCGGCAGAATTCGCCGTCTTTTCGGGTTGTTCAAAAACCCCGGTAAAGTTTTTTTCGAGGTGTCCGAACCGGTAAACCTGAAAACGTATCTGCAAAATGAGTCTATTCGAAATCAACCGGTTGAGTATCAATCTTTAGTGCTGAGACGCAATTTGCTGGTTCAGATGAACCGCCATCGCCAAACGATTACCGGCCCCATTCTCAAAACCAGACAGGAATTAAAAGAAAGCATTCTGACCGGCCAGCGGTTTCAGGAATTTATGGAGAAATACTCGCAGACCCGTGGCATCCCGATTCATGAAGTTCGCAAAAAGGCTGACGGCTATATCGAAGAGATCGCAGCCGGCTATAACCCGGCTTATATAAAAATTTTTTCAGCCCTGGTCGGATGGATTATTCGCACCATTTTTGACGGGGTCACCATCAACAATAATGCCCTGAATAAAGTCAAAAGACTGGCCCTAAAAGGGCCGCTAGTTCTCATACCCTGTCATAAAAGCCACATTGATTATTTAATCCTGTCCTACCTTTTGTACCATAACAATATGCCGGTTCCCCTGGTTGCGGCAGGAAAAAATTTAGCATTTTGGCCCATCGGGACGATATTTCGCAGCGGGGGGGCGTTTTTCATCCGGCGGTCATTTCGCGGTGCCGTCCTGTACTCAAAAGTCTTTGCGGAATATATCCATAAGCTGCTGGAGGAAGGATATAACATCGAACAGTTCATTGAAGGCGGCCGCAGCCGTACCGGTAAGCTCCTGATGCCCAAATTGGGTATGCTTTCCATTCTGCTCAACGCATATAAAAACGGTGCCTGCGAAGATATGATTATTGTGCCGATATATATCGGCTATGACCGGGTTTTGGAGGAAACGTCGTATTTGCAGGAACTCGAGGGCGGGAAAAAAGAACCGGAAACGCTTAAAGGCGTGCTAAAAGCCAGAAAATTTTTAAAAAGACGCTACGGTAAAATCTACATTCGGTTTGACGACGCCATATCAATGAATGAATTGATTACAAAATTCGGCATCCCCCTGACGGAAATGACGCCCAAAGAACAAAATGTTCTGTGCCGCAACCTCGGCTACCGGATCATCAACGCGATCAACCGCTCTGCCGTCGTTACGGCCTATGGATTGCTATCGAGCGCGATTTTAAATTGCGCCAGGGATCGAATCTCCTATGACCAGATCATGTCGATTGTCGAAATCTACCGGGATTATTTAGCGACACAGGGGGCTAAACTGGCCGACACACTGGTTTTAGATCATGTTCGCGCAATTGATCATGCTCTGGACGCCTTTGTTCAGAGCAAAATTATCGAATCGGTTTCAAAAGAAAAAGAGGTTCCGGTTTCAAAAAGAAACTATTTAATCAATGCTTCCAGGCGACCGTTTCTGGAATACTACAAAAATAATAGTATTGCTTTTTTTATTCCGGCGGCTTTTACGGCGCTGGCGATTCTTGAGAAAGATGCTTTTCAATTCTCGGCTTCCGATTTGCATGCCAGTTACAAATTCCTGCAAAATTTCTTTAAATACGAATTTGCCTACGATATCGATATATCACCTGAATTTTATGTACGCAAAAGCCTTAAGGCTTTTATTGATGATGCGATTTTAATGCCTCACCAAACGATCCCCGACACCTATAACGTGACCTCAGCGGGCCTTCGAAAACTCAGGTTATACTCCATTTTCTTAAAAACCTATTTTGAATCTTACTGGATCGTATTAAACTTTTTTCAGAACAATTCTCAGGACTCAATGAAAGCCAAAGATCGCCTGAAAAAAATTGAAAACTACGGGAAACACATGCACAAACGGCGCGAAATTGAGCGTCAGGAAGCACTTTCCAAAGTCAGCTACCAGAATGCAATCGATTTTTTTACCAGCAAGGGCATAAAAGGGTCCAACAGCAATGAACAAATCGAATTCTACGCTGAAGCCATACAGAAATCATTAAAGGCCCTTCAATGAGAGCATTGATTCTGTCGGCGGGCCTGGGAACACGGCTGCGCCCTTACACCGACCACACCCCCAAACCCCTGTTCACCATTTCCGGCCGCCCTCTGCTGGATATCGTTATTACCCAACTGATCCAGGCCGGTTGCGAATCAATCATGATCAACACCCACCACCTGCATGAGCAAATCGAGGCGTTTGTCGCGCAACAGGCTTATGCCATCCCGGTCGAAACCCGCTATGAACCACATATCCTTGGAACCGGCGGTGCCATCATAAACATCAAAGACTTCTGGAATGAACAACCCTTTATGGTGATTAACGCCGATATTGTCACCACAATCGATTTCAGAGACGTTTATGATTTCCACTGCCGGCATGGACACCCGGTAACCCTCGTGCTGACAGACGATCCCGAATTTAACAGCGTTATCACCGACGCCGATGGATGCGTAGCCGGATTTCAAACGCTGTCCGCTGAACCCGATGGGGCCACGGAATCAGCGTTCACTTTTACCGGCATCCAGGTAATGGATACGGAAGTTCTAAAATTCATCGATAGCCGCAGACCGGCAAGCAGCATTGATGCCTATGCCCGCATGATGGCAAAGGGGAAAACGATAAAAGCGTATATCTCCCATAACGCCTACTGGAAAGATATCGGTACCGCCGAGCGCTATAAGCTGGCTGTTTTTGAAACCATAACTCCCCGCACGTTTCAGCATATCTATCCCGACATCCGGCTTCAGCCGGTCGACTGTGAACATCTCAAAGGCGACGGCTCTGACCGGAAATGGTATCGTTTAAATATGGGGCAAAAATCGATGATTCTGGTTGATCACGGGATCAAGAAATCGGATCGGATCAACGAGGTCGATGCATTTGTAAACATCGGCCGCCATCTGTTCGACAGGGGTCTGCCGGTGCCGCAAATCTATGAAGCGGACACCTTTGCCGGCTATGTGTTTCTCGAAGATATGGGAATTCTGGATATGCAAACGGCAGTACAACAAACCGCTCCTGTTGATAAAGTTGTCGGCCTGTATCAACGGGTGATTGATCTGCTGACGAAATTTTCAGCATCCGGTGTCGCTCAATTTGATACCGCCTGGTGCTACCAGACTCCCCGTTACAGCCGAGCAATGATTCTGGAAAAAGAATGCCGCTATTTTGTGGATGCTTTCTTAAATACCTACCTGGATTTAAAAATTCGGTTTGCAGATTTTAAAAAAGAATTTGAATTTCTGGCTGAAAATGCCCTCACGCATGCGGTGCAGGGACTGATGCATCGTGATTTTCAATCCCGCAATATTATGATCAAAAATAATCAGATCTATTTTATTGATTTTCAAGGGGCCCGTATCGGCCCCATCCAGTATGACCTGGCGTCGTTACTGATTGATCCTTATGTCGATTTGCCTCAGGTCATCCAAACCCAGCTTCTGGCATATGCTGTGCAAACACTGCAAAGACAGCTGAAGCTGAGTGCTGACGATTTCAAGCGCTGCTATCGATTCTGCTCTTTGACGCGCAACCTTCAGATTCTGGGTGCCTTCGGGCATTTGACCCGCACCAAAGGAAAGACGCATTTCGAACACTATATCCCGACAGCCGTCCAAACGCTCAGGCATAACCTTAGGAATCATGCAGACAATAAATTGCCACGGCTAGGTGCCCTTGCGGATAAGATTGTCGAACTTGATCAAATTAAGAACCGAATATCGAAACCATCTCAAGAATAGGATTTGGGTCAAGATTCCGTCTTCGCCACGCGAAAAGCCTGGCTTCGCCGAGACAGGCGCGGCGGGGAAGCGTTTCCCCGCTGAGCGGAACTTCCCGTCTGGTTAAATCCCTTTTATCGGTCGCAAACCGAAGGTCCGCTTGAGGCGCATCGCGGATTTGATACGGGGCCCCTAGCAAAGACATGGGGCCAAAAGACTTTTTTGAGATGGACAGAAGCCATCTCAAGAATAGGATTTTGGTCCCAGATCGCGGCGGGGCCGAGTTTCAAACCGCAGGCAACCTGTGGGTTTTCGAGGATTTGAAACGAGGCACCAACAAAGATATGGGGCCAAAAGACATTTTTGAGATGGTTTCTTCGGCATGACCACCAAAGGAGGTAACCATGAGTCGCATAAAAGTAATGGTCAACGGAATTCCCGGCAACATGGCCGTAAATGTCGCGCGGCATGTTTCGGCTGACGATCGTTTCGAGCTTGTGCCCAGTTCGCTGACCGGTCCGGAAATCGCGGCAGCCGATTCCAAAATCGAATCGATCTCCATCCGTTTAATAAAGCCCGAGGAGAGGGAGCCAATCATTGAAGACTTGAAGAAACATGAGGAAGCATTTCTGTGTGTTGATTATACCCATCCATCGGCAGTAAACGCCAACGCTGAGTTTTACTGCAAATACCAGTTGCCGTTTGTCATGGGCACAACGGGCGGAGACCGCCAGCGCCTTGAAGCGACCGTGCGGTCATCATCAATTCCGGCTGTAATTTCTCCCAATATGGCCAAACAAATCGTCGGTTTCCAGGCGATGATGGAATATGCCGCTCAAACTTTTCCTGATCTTTTTAAAGGCTATTCTCTTGAAATTAAAGAAAGCCATCAAAAAGGAAAAGCCGACACCAGCGGTACGGCGAAAGCCATGGTTCGATATTTCAACCAGATGGGTATTGGCTTCAGTGAAGATGAAATCGTTAAAGAACGGAACCCCGAGGTACAAGCCAACCAGTGGGGCATTCCACAAAGATACCTTAAAGGTCATGGATGGCACACCTACGCCCTAACTTCCGGTGATAAAACCGTTCGCTTTGAATTCACCCACAATGTAAACGGCCGTGATGTTTATGCCCGGGGCACCCTGGATGCTTTGCTGTTTTTAAAGGACAGAGCCAGTCAGGGGGTTAAAGGAAAAGTTTATACAATGATTGATGTATTAAAAACATGAAGCACATTTATGGCAGAGATCATATCGGTATCGTTCTTCAAATGCTGGGCAATCGAATCAAGTTGATCACCCATTTGTTAACGCAGATGCAGAAAAGCGCTATCGATCAAAATGTGGCCGCGGAGGCAACAAAGCCACCGGCCGAAACAGGGAATGCCAATTTTATAGATTTTCGATAAATTGGTAAGCTTGTTTTAGGGCCAGGTCCAGATTTTCAGGCCGGGTACCACCGGCCTGGGCCATATCCGGTCGCCCCCCTCCGCTGCCGCCAACGGTTGCGGCGATCTGTTTGATCACATTTCCGGCATGAAAGCGATGGGTGAGATCTTTTGTGACGCTTACAATCAAAAACGCTTTGGGACCATTAACACTTCCCAAAACAACGATACCGGATTTAATTTTCTCTTTAAGTCTGTCGGCCAGATCCCGGAGTGCGGCAGGATTATCCACCGCGACCTTTTGAATCAAAACTTTTGTATTATTTATCATTTGAATAGCTTCACCGTTGACGTCTGCCGACTCGGAGACCATTTTGGCCTTGAGTTGATCGATCTCCTTTTCGAGCGCTTTTAGATCAGCGAGTATTTTTTTGATTTTGGCAACCAGCGCATCCGGCCTTTCTTTGACCAGGTGGGCCGCGTCCTCCAGCAGCCTGGACGTCTTCTGGACATAAGCCAGCGCGCCTTCGCCGGTTAGGGCTTCGATCCGTCGCACACCGGAGGCGATACTGGATTCGCTGACGATTTTAAAAAGTCCGATATCACCGGTTTTGCCTGTATGGGTCCCGCCGCAAAGCTCTTTGCTGAAATCCGACAGCGAAACGACGCGCACGCGGTCGCCGTACTTTTCTTCAAAAAGCGCCGTAGCCCCGGATTTAAAAGCCGCTTCGGCTTCCATCTCTTCGGTGTGGGTGGGAACGTTTTCCAGGATTCGGCGATTGACGCGGGTTTCGATCTCTGCAAGCGTTTCAGGCGTTACCTGGGAAAAGTGGGTAAAATCAAAGCGCAATCGATCCGGCGCAACCAGCGATCCGGCCTGTTTGACATGCTCTCCGAGAACCTGGCGCAAAACGGCGTGCAGAATGTGTGTGGCCGTATGATTCAAGGCCGTTGCTCTGCGTTTTGCCGCATCAACGCCAAGCGTCACTTTTTGGCCTTTTTTTATTTTTCCGGCAATGACATTTCCTTTGTGGATGATAAGCCCGGTGGGATCCTTGATGGTATCCACCACCTCCATTTCAAAATTCTTAGCGGTAATTTTACCGCTGTCTCCTACCTGGCCGCCGGCAGCCGCATAGAAAGGTGTCGTTTCCGTAACCAGCTCAATGGTCTGGCCCGCAGCGGCTTCGGAAATTTCTTTGTTATCTTCAACGATAAGCCTGACGTTGGAATCAGCGGTCAGCCGCTCGTAACCGCGAAACTCTGCCTTAAATCCCCCGGCTGACAGCTTTTTGTAAGCATCGCTGATGCTCGCGAAGCTGACCACAGACCGGGACCGGTTGCGCTGGGCGTCCATGGCACGATCAAATCCTTCCATGTCGAGCGCCATGTTTTCATCCCGCACGACATCCCGTACGATATCCACCGGGAAACCGAAAGTGTCATAGAGTTTGAAGATCACCTCTCCGGGCACCCGGGTTTCACCCCTGGCCTTGATCTCGGACAGCGTATCGTTTAACAATTTCAATCCCGTGTCCAGGGTCTCAAGAAAACGCTCTTCTTCATTTTCGATGATGTTGGTGATAAAGGCAGCGGCCCCTAAAAGTTCGGGATAGGCCGGCTTCATGATATCAAAGACCACGCCTGCGGTTTTGTGCAAAAACGGACGATTCAAACCGATATTGCGACCGTAGCGGATCGCCCGACGCAAAATGCGCCGCAGCACATATCCCCGGCCTTCATTGGAGGGCATAATACCGTCACCGATCAGAAACGCAGCCGCCCGACTGTGATCCGCAATGACCTTCATGGCTACGTCGGTTTCGCGAGATTCGCCGAAAGACCGCTGCGCCAGTTCTTCGGTCTGCCGGATAATGGGCAGGATGAGGTCCGTGTCAAAATTGGTGGGTACGTCCTGAATGATGGAGACAATGCGTTCAAGCCCCATTCCGGTGTCGATACTGGGCTTGGGCAGCGGCGTCAACTTTCCGGAAGCATCCCGATTAAACTGCATAAACACCAGGTTCCAGATCTCAAGATAACGGTCACACTCGCAGCCCACCGCACAATCCGGTTGGCCACATCCATATTGTTCTCCGCGGTCGATGAGAATTTCCGAACAGGGACCGCAGGGACCCGTATCGCCCATGGACCAGAAGTTGTCTTCTTCGCCAAATCTGACAATGCGGTCATCGGGCAGCCCGATGTTTTTGCGCCACAGTTCATAGGCTTCATCGTCATCCAGGTAAATCGAAGCGGTCAATTTTTCTGCCGGCAGTCCATAACCATTCGTTAAAAGATCCCAGGCAAATTCAATGGCACCCTCTTTAAAATAATCTCCAAAGGAAAAGTTGCCCAGCATCTCGAAAAAGGTGTGATGGCGCGCGGTATAACCGACATTTTCAAGATCGTTGTGCTTGCCACCCGCGCGCACACATTTCTGGGAAGTGGTTGCCCGGGCATAGTCTCTTTTATCTTCTCCCAGAAATACCCGTTTAAACTGCACCATTCCGGCATTGATAAACAGCAAAGTGGGATCATCCTGCGGCACCAGGGACGAACTGCGAACAATGCGGTGATGATGCTTCTCAAAATAGTTTAAAAATTGGGTGCGAATGTCATTACCAGTCATGGATATCTCCCATTTAGGCCTTTTCCTCCTTCTTCGGTTCTTCGGTTTGCGCTTTAGCCGCACCGGANAGCCCCAGGGACTGCCTGNCCTTAAGGTACATTCCCTCATAAAGGTCGGGATTTTCTTTCAGAAATTTTTTAACATTCTCCCGCCCCTGTCCGATCCGTTCGCCATCGTAGGAGTACCATGAGCCGCTTTTGTCGACAATGCCGGCTTCAACGCCCACGTCTATTAGATCCCCGCTTCTTGAAATGCCCTCCCCATACATGATGTCAAACTCGGCTTCGGTAAAAGGCGGCGCCATTTTGTTTTTGACCACCCGAACCCGCGTGCGGTTTCCGACAACTTCCTGCCCGTCCTTGATCTGTCCGATTCGCCGGATATCGAGCCTGACGGAAGAATAAAATTTCAGTGCATTCCCGCCCGTTGTCGTTTCGGGGTTTCCGAACATCACGCCGATTTTCATCCGGATCTGATTGATAAAAATAACCGAGGTCATGGTTTTACTGATGGTGCCGGTCAGCTTGCGCAACGCCTGCGACATTAACCGGGCTTGAAGGCCCATATGGGAGTCTCCCATTTCACCTTCAATTTCAGCCCGCGGCACCAGCGCAGCCACCGAGTCAATCACCATAATGTCAACGGCGCCGCTCCTCACCAGCATATCGGCAATTTCAAGTGCCTGTTCGCCGGTGTCCGGCTGGGCAACGAGTAAATCGTCGCAATTGACCCCGAGTTTTTTGGCATACACGATATCCAGCGCATGTTCCGCATCGATAAAGGCGGCAATGCCGTCTTTCCTCTGCGCTTCGGCCACTGCATGAAGCGCAAGCGTGGTTTTGCCGGAAGCCTCGGGACCGTAGATCTCGGTAACTCTTCCTCGCGGCAACCCGCCAATCCCCAGTGCCTTATCAAGCGCAAGTGAACTGGTAGAAATAACCGGCACATCGACCACCGGACGGCTCCCCAGTTTCATTATGGAACCCTTCCCAAACTGGCGCTCAACCTGCGTCATCGCAGTTTCCAATGCTTTTTCCTTATCCGGCGAAATAGCCATAATGCCCTCCTGTTAAATTGTTGCAAAACTCTAGAAGCTATCTGAACAATAGCCGATCACTTTTTTAAAGAAACCCCCCGCACCGGAGTGTAAACAGCTCCACGAGGCCGCAGCTCGCTTTTAAATAAAATGATCTGGTTGACATCAAACGGTTTTGATTCAAACCCTTCTAACTCACTCATCGCGGCTTTCAGCCGTTCACTACTGATCTTTCCTTTAATGCGCCCCAGGGTCAAATGGGCTTTAAATCCCCTTGATTCTTTCGAAAAACCCAGAATCGCCAGATGATCGTCAAGCAACCGTTGCATATCTTGCAGGATTTCCAGTTGTCCGCTAAGACCCGCCCAGATAACCCGCGGCCTTCTAATATCGGGGAAGACCCCAACCCCCATGGCCACCAGTGAAATCGCGGTGTAATCCTTTGTGGCCAGTGCCATGGCACCCGCGATTCTTTCGACATCGGCCACATCGATATTACCTAAAAATTTAAGGGTCAGATGGATGTTTGGCGGACGAACCCATTTTACCCCAAACCCTTGCCGCTTGATCACCTCTTGAGCCTCGCTCAGAGAGGATCGCACGCTTTCGGAAAGATCAATAGCGATAAAAGCGCGAAAGGTTTCGGGCATATCAAATTAGGTGTTCGATAACAGGTATTGGGTATTGGATTTTGAAAAAAGCTTTTGTCTTTTTCTCGATTTGTCAACCAATACCGAATACCCAATACCTGATGAACCATTTTAAAATTATTTTTGAGCCGGGGCTGCGGGTACCTCCTCGATTTTGGATAAAATATTATTATTTATCCAGGTCTCATCCCACCATTCGATCGGATTAACAAAGGTGTTGTGAATCACGATGCTAAAATGCAAATGGTCACCGCCTGCAAGACCGGTATTCCCGGTGAGGCCCAGTATATCGCCTTTCGACACCTCCTGCCCTTTGCTGACATCACTGCGATTTAAGTGGGCGTACATGCTGAAGAGGCCCAATCCGTGATCAATTAGAACGGTATTCCCATAAATCCCTAAAGGCCCGCTAAATACAACGACGCCGCTATTGGCTGCCGGCACCGGTGCATGGGTAACCGAAGCCAGATCCATCCCTAGATGAACCTGACGGTCAATGATCTCGCCGTTATATTGATAGGTGCGATGGTCGGCAAATCCCGCCTGATTTGCCGAGCCGGGCATTCGCAGGAATTTGCCTTCCCAGTGTGAGGTGGTGGCCGTCGTTTGCGTAAGCTCTTTTATTTGCTCATAATTGGCTTTACGTAAATCCCGGTTGATTTTGATAAATTTATCCACCAAAGACCCTGCTGAATCCGGGGGCATGATATTCTCAAATTCGGGGACTTTCCATTTCAAAAACCGATCCGAAATATCGATCTTATCGTCTTTAAAAGCTTTTTTGCGAATGAAATGCTTAATCCCGGCCCTGGTGCTGTTTCGGGCGTCATCGACGGCTTCGATCCAAATCTCAGTTTCCGGGCCCTGCTGGTAGCCGAGCCCGATAAATGCCAGCTGAATCCGGGGGTCTTTGAAATAGCCGGTATGCGCCGGGAAAAAATTATCGCCCACCTGCACGCCTGCCAGACGGCAATCCTCGGAAGTGCGAAAGACCACAAGCCCGGCGCCGCCCTGAGCCAGGTTGTGGACCCGGCTGATCACTTCAATTTCCGGAGGCTGCGTATCAATGGTCAGGCTCTTTTCAACATAAACTTGATTTCCCCGCCACCAGCCGCGCCATGAATAATCCCATAGCGCCAGGCGCAAAATGGCCTCTCCCTCTGAGAATTCATGCTTTGCAGGCTCAAAGGTGATGTTCAGCAGTTTAGATTTAATTTCCCCTCCCCTAAAAATCCCGGCCGAGGGAAAATCCTGATCCGTCAGGACAACCTCTTTTCCGCCCTGGACCACCGCGATCCAAATTTTGCGCAGCCCGCTTTTTGGATCTGCCAGCGAAATTGAAAATTCATGGGACTTGCCAACATATGGCGATGTCAGTTCGAAAATGATTTCAGGTTTCTGGCCTTCAAACCGCACCAGCAGGAGCCACAAAACCGGCAATAACAGGATGGCACCGGCCAGGCCCGCGTACCATCGTTTTTTACTTTTATTTTTTTCTTTCAAAGGGTTATACTCCATCCAGAGGTGCTCATCAAACCTGTTTTAATAACAGTTCAGCCATGCAGAATCAAGGCCTCTTTTCGTTTCTTGACTTTTAGCGGCGCGCAGGATAGATATTTTTCCCCGAATTTTAAGACCGGCAACATCCTCAAATCCGCAGATGACGCAGAAATAAATATTCAAGAATTTCTTTATAATTTTTTAAATCTGTGCAAATCTGTGGAATCTGCGGATCAATAATCGGATTGATGCGTTGGCGGCGCAGAGCGGAATTTTGTGTCCGGTCGTTTTGGTTAACTATGGAATCATCTTATAAAAAGCCCAAAAAAATAAAAATATTTTTGCTGGCAACCATGTTCATCACACTTGGCGGCGTAATTGCGCTATATATTTTTTTTCAGCAGGATTCAAAGGTCCCGGAATTGATCCCGGAGTCAGTTGAGCCGGATGCGACCCTGTCAATCGGAAAAATCCATCAGACAGCTACCCGCAAAGGCGTAAAGGAATGGAGCCTTGAAGCCAGTTCGGCGCATTATATCGATAAAATCAACCAATTAGTCCTGAAGGAACCAGTGGTCACATTTTTCCTTAATGATAAAAGCGAAGTTGTCCTTGAAGCTGATGAGGGCATGCTGAACACGGACTCAAATGACATTGAAGTGTCCGGCAACGTCGTGGTAAAAAACAAAGAATACACTCTGCTGACTGAAAGTGTGAGCTACGCCCACAATACGCGCCTGATGTATTCGAAAACACCGGTAACGATCTCCGGCACCTCAGCCCGGCTGGCAGCGGATAGGATATCATTGGATCTTAATAACAAAAAGCTTACCCTGGAGGGAGGCGTTGAAGCAACGCTGGATTCCCCTTTTGCACGCTAGATTCGGCCAGGGCTTTTTATTGATGGGCGCCCTGCAGATATTCATGGTGTTGATGGTGTTTGCCGGCGGTCATTCAGCCGCTGCAACAGCTGAAGCAGCTGAACCCAATGGCAAAAATAGCGAAAACAGTCGAATTCGGATTACGGCCGATCAACTTGTTGCCGAACTGGATGCCAGCGAAATTGAATTTATCGGAAACGTTAAAGCCACCCGTGCGGATGCCATCGTCACCACAGATCGCCTCAAAATCATATACGATCCAAATATGATAAAAGATGAGAACGGTGTAATCAAAACAGAATCCATTGAGAAAATCATCGCAAACGGACATGTAAAGATCGTAACCGACAATATCATCGCCGAAACGGATAAAGCTGAATATTCAATAAAACCAGAGGTTCTTGTTCTGCAGGGTGAACAATCCAGCGTCACCCGGGAAGGCTATTCAATTACCGGCACAAAATTTACGCTGCGCCGCAAAGATGGGAAAATAACCGTAGAAAGCAGCGAAGAACATCGGGTTAAAGCCATATTTCAACCCTAAATCACTTCCAGGTGGTTGCATTTTTCGCGCATCTCATCTAAAATTAGAGAACAAATGACAACGCTGTCTCTTCAAAACCTGATAAAAAAATATGGCGGAAGGCCGGTTGTAAATTCCGTCAGCTTGAATGTAAAAAGCGGAGATGTGGTGGGATTGCTGGGGCCCAACGGTGCCGGCAAGACCACAACTTTTTATATGGCGGTAGGAATGCTGAAGCCCGACGGAGGAAATGTGCTGCTTGACGATGAAGATATAACTGATTATCCTATGCACATTCGATCACGTAAAGGTGTCGGTTATCTTCCTCAAGACCCATCTATCTTCCGAAAACTGTCTGTAAAACAAAACATAATGGCGATTCTTGAAATTCTACCGATCTCGGATTCAAAAAAGGGAGAGCGGGCTGATATGTTGCTGGAAGAACTCGGCATCAAGCATCTCTCCGAGCAACGAGCCAGCCTGCTTTCAGGTGGAGAAAAAAGAAGGCTTGAAATTTCACGCTCACTTGCCACAAATCCTGCATTTATTCTCCTGGACGAACCCTTCGCCGGGGTTGATCCCTTGGCGGTCAAGGATATTAAGAATATAATTATGCATCTAAAACGACGCGGTATCGGAATCCTGATTTCGGATCATAACGTCAGGGACACCTTAGGGGTCTGCGATCGGGCTTATATATTGTGTGACGGACAGGTGATCGAGTCCGGGGATCCGCAAAAGATTGCCGACAGTGAAGTCGCATGTCGTGTCTATTTAGGAGACGAGTTCAAATTATAAAATGGCACTTGAACTTAGACAACAACTCAAATTAACACAGCAGCTCATCATGACCCCGCAGCTGCAGATGGCCATAAAGCTGCTGCAGCTGTCACGATTGGAGCTGCTGGACACGATCCGCCAGGAGCTTGAGGAAAATCCGGCATTGGAGGAAATTCAAGATAGTGCCGCCGATGAAAATCTGGCGGAACAGTCTGAAAATCCATCTCAAGACAGCTCAAAAACAGAAGAAGTCAAGATCGAAGAAAAAATTCATGACGACATCGATTGGAGCAATTATCTGGGTGAATACAACACACCCGGCAGAACCAGCTATGAATCGGAAGATAGGGATGCACCGCGTTATGAAGCCTTTATCGCCCCTAAAAAGTCTCTGCGCGACCATCTGCTATGGCAGCTTTTGATGACCAAACCAGCCAAACAGGAAGAATCCATCGCCAGCCTCATTGTCGGTAACCTCAACAAAGATGGGTATTTAGATTGTACCGTTGAGGAAATTGCCATAATGTCCGACAGTTCTGTTGGGGCGGTTGAAGAGCTTCTGGTTAAAATGCAATCCTTTGATCCCATCGGCGTCTGCGCCAGAGATCTAAAAGAGTGCCTGCTCATTCAGGCCGCCCATTTTGGATTCGAAAACACCATTGTGACGGACATTATCAGCAACCACCTGCATGACCTTGAAAGGAAAAATTATCGAGGGATCTGCAAAGCATTAAAAGCAAACTTAGAGCAGGTGGTGTCGGCGGTCAATGTCATCAAGGCATTCGAACCCAAACCCGGCCGTCAATTTAGCGAGGAAACACCGCAATATATTAATCCGGATATATACGTTTATAAACTGGATGACGATTTTGTGATCATGCTTAATGATGACGGCATGCCCAAACTTCGCGTGAATTCCTTTTATAAAAGCAGCATCAGCCGGGGTAAAAAAATTTCCGGAGATGCCGAAGACTACATCCAGGACAAAATCCGATCCGCCGCCTGGCTCATTAAAAGCATCCATCAGCGCCAGAAGACGATTTATAAAGTGATGGAGAGCATTTTGGTATTTCAAAGAGATTTTTTCGATAAGGGAATTGCCTATTTGAAGCCGATGGTGCTGCGGGATGTTGCTCAGGACATCGGGATGCATGAATCCACCATCAGCCGCGTAACGACCAATAAATACGCTTACACGCCGCAGGGTATTTTTGAACTCAAATATTTTTTCAACAGTTCAATCAAGCGGGCCTACGGCGGAGATATCGCATCCGCCAGCGTTCAGGAAAAAATCAGACAGATTATTTTAAACGAAGATCCCAAAAAACCTTATAGTGACGATAAAATTTCACGGCTTTTAAAACAGGACCATCAGATTCACATTGCACGTCGCACGGTTGCGAAATATCGTGAAATGCTGAAAGTATTGCCATCAAACAAACGCAAACAGATTTAGGGGGGTAAGTATATGCAGACTTCGGTAACGTTCAAAAACCTCGATTCTTCCGATACATTGAAGTCATATGTTGAGGAGAAACTAGATCGATTTGATCGCCTGCTGGATAATCCCGCAGAGGCCAATGTTGTTTTGTCTGTTGAAAAATTCCGCCATATGGCTGAAATCAATATTATTGGAGACCGCCTGTCGATAATCGGCAAAGAAGAAACCATCGATATGTATTCGGCCATCGATATGGTGCTTGATAAACTTGAAAAACAAATAAAAAAGAGCAAAGAAAAAATTAGGGAACGCCGCAGCAACGACAGTGTCCGGAACAAAGGCATGCTTGCAGAAGAACTCAACTTGCCTGAAGAGGAACTGGAGCTTCAAGTTAAAGTAAAACATATCGAATATAAACCGATGCATGTTGAAGAAGCGGTTTTGCAGTTGGACCTGTTAAATGATAATTTTCTGGTATTCACCAATGCCCAATCAGACCAGGTCAATGTTTTGTATCGACGTAAAGACGGTCATTACGGGTTGATCCAACCGAACAGTTAAGCCCGACACGGGTAGCGAGTTTTCACAGCCGGCATCATCTGGAGGCCTGGTAGCCCGCTGCCCGATTTTATTTTGCGAGTGTTAAATGAAAATTCTTGAAGTCATGCAAAAAGAAGCGATTTTAGATGATCTAAAATCGCAGAATAAAAAAGGCATTCTCGAGGAACTGGTGGCTCCCCTGACTGGCATTACCGGTCTGAGCCAGGAGGATCTGACAAGGGTGCTGATGGAGAGAGAGCGGCTGGGCAGCACCGGAATCGGCGGCGGGATTGGAATTCCGCATGGCAAAATTAAAGATCTTGAAACCCTCGTTCTGGGTTTCGGTCTGAGCCGCAAAGGCATCGATTTTGAGTCGATTGACGGGCATCCCACCCACATTTTTTTTGTGCTGATAACGCCTGAAGATTCAACCGGTCTTCATTTGAAGCTTTTGGCCCGAATCTCACGAATTCTGAAAAATGACGACTTCAAGGAACGCCTGCGGAATGCGACCGATCGTCAAGAAATTTTTGATATCATCAAAGAGGAGGATGAAGAATTCTAAGCCATAGGGTTCATTGGACGTCTCATAAATTATAACTTATTGAGAATTCTTTTATGCGTTCTGTGTCTTTGCCTTATTAAGTGAAACATCTAACCATCATCATTATTACCGGCCTAGCGGGCTCTGGAAAAAGCACGGCAATGGCAGCATTAGAGGATGCTGGCTTTTATTGCGTTGACAATATGCCGGTCGCCCTCCTTCCCAAATTTCTCCAATTGCCAATCGAAAGCAACACGGAAATCGCCGGGATTGCGCTGGTAATGGACTTGCGGGAAAAGGGATTTCTTACCAAATACAGCCGGGTATTTGAATCCCTCCAAAAAAAGGGGTACGAGTTTGAAATCCTTTTTCTCGAAGCCAAAGAAGATATTTTGGTCCAGCGTTACAGCGCCACCCGCAGGCAACATCCACTTTCACAGGGCAAAAGCCTGTTGGAGGGTATCCGGGCCGAAAGACAACAGCTTGAAGACCTGCGTGCGGTTTCCGATCGCATCATCGATACGTCCAGTTACAATGTTCATGAACTCAAGTCCAAAATTTTAGAGATCGCCCGCAAAAGTAAAAAAACGACTCCAATGCGAATTCAAGTGGTCTCTTTCGGGTTCAAAAATGGTGTGCCGCTGGACGCCGACCTGATCATCGATGTCCGCTTTCTGGTTAACCCTTATTTCGTAGCAGAATTAAAACATCTGAATGGCGAAGATGATAAAATTAAGGATTTCATCCTCAGTCATAAGGACACAAAAACTTTTCTGAACAAATATCTGGATCTGCTTGACTATTTGATCCCTATGTATGAAAAAGAAGGCAAAGCGTATTTAACGGTTGCCATCGGTTGCACCGGCGGGCGGCACCGATCCGTAACCATCGCCCGCACCATCTTTGATCACATTCGAAAAACCAGAAACCAAGCCGAAATTGTTCATCGCGACATCGATCAGCCAACCTAGCTTGAGGCTATCCCGAAAAAGCAGATGAGCTATATTGGATAATAGGGTAAAAAAAGGTGAATTATGATTGGTATCGTCATCGTGACACACAGTCAGTTAGGAGATGCACTAATTGAAGCTGCTGAATTTATTATCGGCAAAAGACCCGAAGCCCTGGCATCCATCTCTATTGATTTAAATGAAAGCGCAGAGGTGTTGCGCGCAAAAATTGCCGAAGGTATCAAATCCGTCAGTTCAGAAGAAGGTGTGCTGATATTAACTGACATGTTTGGCGGAACCCCATCGAATTTGAGCTATTCGTTTTTAGAAGAAGGACATATTGAGGTCATCTCCGGCGTCAACCTTCCCATATTGATCCAGTCCGTCAATAGCCGGGAGAAAATGGAGCTTAACGAACTGGCAGTCAAACTGGAGGAGTTCGGCAAAAAGAGTATTTCTCTGGCAAGCAGTATATTAAAAGGAAATAAGCGGGGTTAGGCAATGCCAAATTGGCAGCTGGCAGCCATAACCCCTCAGGATCTGGACGAAATCCTTGCCATCGACCGCTCGGCATTTAAACGGCCCTGGCATCGAAAATCATTTTTAGATGAACTGGCCCACATCAATGCTTACTGTTATGGGGTCAGGGCCCGCTTGACTGATAAATCCACCGGAATCATCGCATATGTATTTCTGCGAATCCTGTTGACCGAAATGCACATCCTGCGGATTGCGGTCGCTTCGGATTTTCAGACCCGGGGAGTGGCCACATGGCTGCTAGAGCGATGTTTCAACCTGGCCACACAGAAAAGGGCTGATTCGGTTTTTATTGAAGTTCGCCCCACGAATAAATCGGCCATCACCCTTTATCAGAAGTCGGGTTTTCAGTTACTGGGCACAAGGCCCAATTACTACCCGGAAACCGGCGAAGATGCGCTGGTGATGGTAAAACATTTAAAGGAGCACCTATGACGGTAAAAGTCGGTATTAATGGTTTTGGAAGAATTGGACGGCTGGTCTTTCGCGCAGCATGGAATCACCCCGAAGTTGAAGTGGTTGCCATCAATGATCTTGCCGATGGCGCCACCATGGCGCATCTTCTTAAATATGATTCTGTGCACGGCCGGTTCCAGGCAGATGTTACCTCTGTAAACGACCGGATGCAGGTTAACGGCAATTCCGTGGCCATCCGGTCCATTAAAGAGCCCGAGAAAATCGATTGGCGCAAACTGGGTGTTGATATCGTCGCGGAATGCACCGGATTGTTTCGCGATCGTGAGGGCGCCTCCAGGCATCTGGCGGCCGGGGCCCGCAAAGTCATCATTTCCGCTCCGGCTGGCGATCCCGATATTACGATTGTTATAGGGGTCAACTCTAACCAGTATGATCCGCGTCGCCATCATATCATTTCGAATGCATCCTGCACAACGAACTGTCTGGCACCGGTGGCCAAGGTCCTATTGGAGAATTTCGGCCTGGAACATGGGTTGATGACCACGATCCACGCTTACACCGGTGATCAGCGACTGCTGGATTTTGCGCACCGGGATTTGCGCCGCGCCAGAGCAGCCGCACTGTCTATGGTGCCGACCACCACCGGCGCTGCCAAAGCCGTTTCACTGGTATTACCGGAGTTGTCAGGCAAGCTGAATGGGTTGGCCATCCGAGTCCCGACTCCGAATGTATCCATGGTGGATTTTGTGGCAACGGTTCACAAATCCGATATTACGGTATCGGAAGTGAACGCGGCTTTGAAAAATGCCTCGGAAGAATCCTTGTCCGGCATACTGGGATACAGTGAAGAGCCTTTGGTTTCGTGCGACTTCAACGGATCCTCATTTTCTTCGGTTGTCGATGCGCCCACGACCCATGTGATCGGAAACATGGTAAAAGTGCTGGCCTGGTATGACAATGAGGCCGGCTACTCCCATCGCATGGTGGACCTGGCAGCCATGGTAGGCGCTCAATTATAATTTCAGATAACAGAAAACAGAGGGCAGAAAATGATAAGAGGTGGCTCTCGGATCGAATTTCTATCCTATGCCGTCCTTCATCTGTCTTCTGACATCTGTCTTCTGACATCTGTTTAATTAAGGAGCTTGCGATGACAAACCGCAGAGCGTTGATTGCAGGAAACTGGAAAATGTATAAAACTCCGGACGAAGCTGCTGAGACTGCGCGACAGCTGGTTGAACGCGTGGCCGAAGTTAGCGATGTCGATATCATGATCGCCCCGACCTTTACCGCCCTTGCTCCGGTATTTAAGGTGACTCAAAACAGCCCGGTGGCACTGGGCGGCCAGAATCTTTTCTGGGAAAATGAAGGCGCTTTCACCGGGGAGATCTCCGCAGCCATGCTTAAATCCACGGGCTGCCAGTACTGCATCATCGGCCATTCCGAACGCCGTCAGTATTTCGGCGAGACCGATGAAACGGTAAATAAAAAGATTCGGGCCGCAATCCAGACTGGCCTTAAACCGGTTTTCTGTGTCGGTGAAACCGAAAAGGAGCGTGAGGCCGGGCAGACGTTATCGGTACTTGACAAACAGGTTAAAAAGGGGTTAAAAAGATTGGTTTCAGACCAGCTGGATGTGCTGATTATTGCCTATGAGCCGGTGTGGGCCATCGGTACCGGAAAAACCGCCACCAATGACCAGGCTCAGGAGGTTCATCAGTTTATTCGATCTCTGGTGGAGAAAAATTTCGGAAAGCCTTTGTCGGATTCCATCAGGATTTTATACGGCGGTAGCGTCAAACCGGACAATATTGCGGGGTTAATGGCAATGCCGGACATTGACGGCGCCCTGGTTGGCGGCGCAAGTCTTGACGCCGAATCATTCAGCAAGATTGTCAAATTCAAAAAATAAATACAAAACTTAAATTAAAGAAAAACATTATGTCTACGATACTGATCATCGTTCATGTTATCGTCTGTGTCGCCCTGATCATGATTGTATTGCTTCAAACCGGCAAGGGGGCGGATATGGGGGCCGCCTTTGGCGGAGGATCCAGTCAAACGCTGTTCGGCAGCACGGGGGCCTCAACCTTTTTAAGTAAGGCCACCACCGGCGCGGCCATCATTTTCATGTTCACATCGCTGGCGCTGGCTTATCTTTCCAGCCACCGACCGGCCGAT
>JGI2160J19893_10000063_pt1 | contig 31019 bp, 27 predicted proteins | sample DeeMarSeWOR28_12_FD_19893 | JGI IMG/M metagenome (IMG submission 19893)
AGAGGACGCGGGTCTCGATCGTTGCCTGACTTAACAGGACACCTCACGGCACGAACTGGCGACGGCCATGCACCTCCTCTCAGCTCGTCNAGCAAGACCTTTAATCTGGCCTTCANNCTGCTGTCGCTCCCGGTGAGATTTCCGGCGTTGACTCCAATTAAACCGCAAGCTTCACCCCTTGTGGTGCTCCCCCGCCAATTCCTTTAAGTTTCAGCCTTGCGGCCGTACTCCCCAGGCGGCAGGCTTAACGACTTCCCTGCGGCACTAGAGCGGCACGTGGCCGCCCAAACACCTAGCCTGCATCGTTTACAGCTGGGACTACCCGGGTATCTAATCCGGTTCGCTCCCCCAGCTTTCATCCCTCACCGTCGGGCGCGTTCTAGCCGACAGCCTTCGCCACTGGTGGTCTTCCTGGGATTATAGGATTTCACCCCTACCCCAGAAATACCGTCGGCCTCTCCCGTCCCCTAGCCAAACAGTATCCTCCGCAATCCAACGATTGAATCGGTGGATTTAACAGGGGACTTATTTAGCAAGCTACGGATGCTTTAGGCCCAATAAACATCCACACTACTCGGAGAGCTGGTATTACCGCGGCGGCTGACACCAGACTTGCCCTCTCCTTATTCTCCCAGCTATTTATACTGGGTAAAAGCCTTCCTCAGCGGATGGCACTCGGGATAGCCTTGTCACACTTTCGTGTATTGCAAAGTTTTCGCGACTGCTGCGCCCCGTAGAGCCTGGGCCCTTGTCTCAGTGCCCATCTCCGGGCTCCCGCTCTCACGGCCCGTACCGGTAAAAGGCTTGGTGAGCCATTACCTCACCAACAACCTGATCGGTCGCGGCCCCATCCTTGGGCAACGTATATGAGCATAACATAAGCGCCATTTAGGCGAAGAGTCATTCCAGAATTCTTCACCTATCGAAAATTAGCCCCAGTTTCCCGGGTTTGTTTTCGTCCCAAGGGCAGGTTAGCCACGTGTTACTGAGCTGTACGCCGCGCTCTCATATTGGCTAGAGAACGCAAGACTAGCATGTCTTAGTCCTATCCCGATAGCAGTGGGGTCCGGCAGGATCAACCGGAGTTATGCACAACTCCGATAGAAGATCTGCTGGTTAAATAATTTGTAGTGTACGTTTGCACGCAATTTTTACCTATTTGGATATGGAGGGTAAAGCATTTCACTTTAACATCAAAACCCATTTCAGACCTAACATCGTCAGGTCCACATATATGTCCCCGTAATTGGAGGCCAACTCCTTCATTCCTAACAGGCATTAATCGCCTTTATGGTTGGGATTGAGCCGCCGCCGTATTAAAATTACGGGGTTAGCTATCTAAAGCTGAATTCTATCAAAGATAATTTCAGCTGATATAAACATTTCCTTTAATAGGAAATAAATATTGCTGTGATGTGTTAATTATTTGAATTTTTTTTCATTCAAAAATTCGTAATTTAAAAGTGCTTTTGAATTCTTTAACAAATAATTTAGCAAAACTTAATTTTATTCAAATAATAATAATGCTTGAAGTCAGTTTATAAAGAGTGTATTAATCTTTGACATTAGATCATTATATTCTCCCAAAAGAAATTATGATTGATGCATTCGGTTGGAGTGATTTATTATTGGGAGTTGTAATAGGAGCTCTAAAACCACCGGATCCTATGCTAATGGATAGAAGAATTCCCACTCTCTCTTTTCAATCGCCAAATTTTGAAAAAAGAAAATATTTAATCGATGCAATAAAAATTGTTGATGAAATAATTGAGGTTATGAAACCAGATAAAGAAACTCACTTCAGAATTTGTTCGGGATATATTCTTTCAAGTGTTCGAGCGCATTTAAAAAATAAGGGTTATAGAGTTGAAAAAATGGAGACAAGTATTCAGCTTCAGGAAATGGTTGAAAGAAGCTATATTCGATGGTGTATACAAGTTGGTGTCCCTGAAGAGATATTTTTAGAAAAACTGCGTTTTTGGCCTCTTTTGGAATGGGTAGCTGAAAAACCCCACTTACGGGAACGTCTAGTAAAAACTGGATGGAAAAGCTGGAAAAAAAAATGGCGTGAAGAAGTGTATAAGAAAAAACAAAAATTCTAACAATTAATAAAATTCAATCAGATTATTGATTCTGATTTAAGTTTTTTCCATTTCTTTTTAGTTAGATCTACTACCTTTTCCAAATTGTCTGCTTCTGAAAAATCTCTAATCGCACTTGTTAATTCATATTTAATAATTGAATTCATTTCATTGGGACGTAAAGGCTCTTTTCTAGCTGCCTGATAGAGTGTTAATGATCGTAATCCAAATTTAATCATTAAATTTTGTAATTCAATTCTTAAAATACTCAATTGATCTTTGCTTTGTTTCATTAAATTGTCGAATTCATTTGAGTTTGACATTCCAACTCCTTCATTCATTTTGTGTTCACCAAATAAGTGGAACCATATCTTTGTCTCGCCTAATTTTAGTTTTTCCTTTTAGATTAAGAAATTATAAAAAAAATAACAGGATTACTTCTTTTATAATATAAAATTAANAAATTAAAGTAAGAAGCTTACAATATTTTGTTTATTGTATGTACTAATTTAAAAGAAAAGGTTATCATAGGCTTAATCTACCAGATTTAAATAATGGGGGTGAATCAATGACAAATGTTGGAGAACTGTATGTATGCAGAATATGTGGTAATGCAGTTGAAGTAGTAGTTTCAGGATCAGGAATACTTGTTTGTTGTGGTCAACCCATGGAAATTGTGAAAGATGAAGAATAAACCTATAATAAATTGATTAAAATTTTGCTATTATCATAAAGATTAAGTAGAAAAATTTTATTTCAAACGAATTATAGTCTATCAACTAGAGGTGAATTAATGCGAATTGTATTGCGATTGGGAGGTTCAGTTGTAGCATCTCCTGTAAACACTGATCTTATAAGTAGATATGTGGAAGTTGTTCAAACTCTAAGCAAACAAAAACACGAGCTTGCTGTCGTTGTAGGTGGGGGGACTCTTGCTAGAGAATTTATTGCTATTGCTAAAAAATTGAGTTTAGGAGAAAAAGACCAAGATGAAGTGGCAATTTCAATTTCCCGTACTTTTGCTCAACTATTCTTAAAAAAAATGAGTCGATCAAAAGAGAATAAAATAGCGATAACTTTAGAAGAAGTTAGTAATTTTCTTAGAAAGAATAAAGTTGTAGTAATGGGTGGACTTAAACCTGGAATTACAACTGATACCGTTGCAGCTTTGGTTGCTCAAAGGATAAATGCACAGCTTATAGTTAAGGCGACAAATCAAGATGGAATTTATAATAAGGATCCAAAAAAATATGTTGATGCCTTAAAAATTGATAACTTATCATTTGATGATCTTTCTAAAATATTTGAAGAAACAAAGCATAAAGCTGGAATTCATCAGATAGTGGATCCAGAAGCAATTAAAATTTTAAAAAAGGGGAATATACCTTTGATTGTCGTAAACGGTTTTAATCCAAATAATATTTTAGATGCAGTAATAGGCAAAAGAATTGGAACTTTTATAAATTAATTTTTTATTTTTTGAATAAAAATATATTCTAATTTTTCCAACTTCTAAAATAGTTTTATTTAGTTAAATACCTCTTTTTTTACTATTTTCCGAGATTTTGATGGAAGAAATAAATTAATGAATTATAATGAAGAAATTACAAAAACATAAAGACTACATTAAAGCAACATTACTTATTAGAGCATTACTTATTAAATTGAGTTTCTACAAATTAAAAACTGATATTTTTAAACTATCTTAATTAAATTAATCGCAAAAATGTTAATTATAACTTATCATTCTTCTTGTGTTTGGTGTCTAATTGAATTTCAAGGGAAGAGATGTTATATCCATTGAGGATTTTTCGAGAGAAGAAATCGATTATATATTAAAAAATAGCGAAAGCATGGAATCTATTGCCTTAAAGGGATCCAAGATTTTGGAGGGAAAAATCTTAGCAACAATGTTTTTTGAGCCAAGTACTCGAACTAGATTAAGTTTTGAAGCAGCAATGCTAAAACTTGGAGGGTCAACAATTGGGTTTGCTGATGCTGATATTACATCTGTTAGAAAAGGTGAAAACCTATCAGACACCATTAGAACAATTGAGAATTATGCGGATATAATTGCTTTAAGACATCCTCTTGAAGGATCTGCAAAACTTGCGGCTGAATTCTCTAGAGTTCCTATATTAAATGCAGGCAGTGGTGCAGATGAACATCCTACTCAAGCTTTTATGGATTTATATACAATTAAAAAGGAAAAAGGAAAAATTGATGGTCTAAAAATTGCTCTCGTGGGAGATTTAAGATATGGACGAACTGTTCATTCACTTGCTTATGCCCTTTCTTTATACAATATTGAATTGTACTTAATCTCGCCAGAATCATTGAGAATGAGAAAAGAAGTTTTTAGATCTATAAAAGATAGAATATCGATTATCCAAGATGAAAATCTTGAGAAAGTAATTCCTCAAATTGATGTATTGTATATAACTCGAATACAAAAGGAGAGATTTCCGGATCCAACCGAATATTACAAAATGAAAGGAGTATATAAGATCGATTTAAATACTCTAAAAACTATGAAAAATGATCTTATAATTCTTCATCCTCTTCCTAGAATTGATGAAATCTCGTCTGAAGTGGATTATACTCCTCAAGCAAAATATTTTCAGCAAGTATGGAATGGTATTGTTGTTAGAATGGCTCTTTTATCACTTGTGTTAGCTACTTGAAGAATGGATTAGATTTAAGTTGATTGAAAACGATCAAAATTTCTCATTGTACTTAGAGATCTACAGGAAGGACACTTTTGAATCTCTACTTGCCATGTTTTTTTGCAATTCTTACAAAAAGAGATATTTCTATTATATATGAAAAGTTCTACCCATTTATTTTTAATTAAATTTTTTGTAACATTTATTAGTTCTTTATAATTGGATTTTCTATCTGTCAAATCTATTATGTACAAACATCCACCGGAATTGAGATAACTTAATTCTTTATTAATTTGCAAAGACTCAAATTTTATATTTAATTGTTCTTTTTTAAGTTCTATTCTCATTGATGAGGAAAAAAATGGATTAAATCTTGTTCCTGAAAATTTTACTTTGGCTACTCCAAATTTCTCAATATCCATCTCTGCCAATCTTTTAGATGCTTCAGAATTTGGCAAAATTGCAGGGAACAATCTTTTTCCATATTTTCTGCCAATTTTTCGTTTAAATCTTAATACATTTTTAATTATTTCCTTGGCAAATTTTTGGCTTTCTATACTTTCTATTTTTTTTCCTGATAACTTTTCTACAGCTTCTTGAAATCCTATTAAGTTAATTATGCGTGAACAATGGTCAAGCCTAAAATATGGTTCTCCTTTTGTTTTTTGTGTTAGAAAAGGAAGTGATGTTTTTCCAATTTGTTTTAGAGTATTATATTTAATTCTTAACGCACGAGCTGATAACTCAAATCTTTCCTTCAAGATTTCAAAAAATTTATTTTGATCAAGTTCGCTTTCTAAAACGATTCTTGGTAAATTTATTGCTACGATTCCTAAACAGCCAGTCCGTAATGTGTCTGTTTCCCAGTCTCCGGATAAATCAGTTGAAAGTTTCACTCCTGAGCTTGAAAAAACTCCCCATTCTGGTTTTTCTTTAGCTACTACATTTTCAAAAAATATATTTCCTTTTTCAAAAGATAGTTTATGAGCTTTTTGGATAATTTTAACTAGATTCTTTTCATTAAATGAATCTTTATTCATCTTTATTATGATTTTAGGATTAAATAATGGTTTGAAAACACTTTTTTCAGTAACTATATCAATAATAAGTGAAGCTATCAAAATACTTTTTTCTGTTATATCACTATATTCGATTTTTCTTTTTTCTATTAATCTAATTGTGTTAATTTTTGCTATTATTTCTGAATTCGAAAGATCTAAACTAATGGTTGTATTAACATTTTGACTAATATTGACTAAAAATCTTCTAAGACTATTTTTTATTTTTGGAATATTGTTGGTTTTAATAAAAGGAGATAGGAATACATTAAAACTATCAAGAATTTGGGTAGAATTTACTTCTTTTTTACAAAGTAGAAGAACATTTAATGTTACATTTAATGCTGAATCCAAACTTTTAGGCGAGTTTATTGAAACATTTTCATTATTAGGAATATTAATACCAGCTTCAAAAAAAAACCTGATATCATGTATTACTTCTTTTGGTTTTAATATCCACGTCCCTAAATCTTCTATATCTATGGCACCTAATAGGTGCGCATCAGCAATATCTCGTGGAAATATATTTAATAAAGCGTATTCTTCAAAAACTTTTTTTCCAGCATTAGACAATAAAATTGAAGAGCTTTTTATTGTTTTTTTAGAATATAATAATTCAGTTATTTCAAAAACAGGCATTCCAACTCTAGTAAGCTTATGACGATAATTTTCATATCCTCTTTCAACTAATATTGTATTTACAATTTCTCTTACTAACGGAGCAGTTATGAATTTTGCTTTTGATTTTCTTAATCTCTTCTCTGCATCCTTTGCTGTTTTTTGGGCAATTTCTGGGGGAACTTTAGCTTCTTTTATTAATGATTTGGCAATTTTATTGACATCAAATTCTTCCAAAGTGAAATGAGAGGTTCGAACTAGCATTTCTTTTTGACCAAAAGCTGTTTTATCGACTTTTTCAGTGACATCTAAAATCATTTTTCCTAGATCCGTGAGAAGATATTTTTTTAGGTTTGAATCTGCTTCAACTAGATCTGCTTTTAGTAAAAATTTTAAGTGATAAGCAAATTTTCCCGCGTCTCTACTTGGGTTCATTTTGAGAGAGATCATTAATTCAGTATAAGATAGAGATCCTTTATCAAATAATAGATTCAAAATTTTCAATCTAAGGGGCGATGAAACAGCTTTTAATATTTTAACTCCTCGAGATCGATGAGGAACTCTAGGCAAAAATCATTCTCCCCCAATTTTTCTTATAAATATTATTATTACAAAAGTTTAAACTTTAGCTATAGTTATTTTTTTTAGACTTTTTGTTTTTGGATGATTTTATTTCAAATCTTATCAATACAATTTAATAGGATGAGATGGCGAATAATTTGAATTAGAGAGAAAAGTAAATGAAAGCAATAATTGTTCAATTTACCTTTGGGATAGTAGCGTTTAATGAACAACATGAATTTATGGAAATATATCTCTTTAAGAAAGATCCCAAATTGGTTGCTGAAACTTTAAAGAAATATGATGATGGAATTCTTTCTCTGCAGCTGAGTTCTTTTATTAATACTTTATTGAATAAAGGTTTTGATAATTTTTCTTTTGAAAATGATAAGATAGTAAAAGCAATTGAAAAAAATTTTAATTTTAAAATAGAAATCATTCGGAGTTCTAAATTAAAAAAACTTAGATTAAAAATGAAAACACTTGCAATAGAATCAGGCTTTATTGAAACACCGAAGGAATTACTTAATTGGAATCGCGAAGTGAGTATTGAACTTGCAAAATTAAAAATCAAAGAAGCCTCTGAGAATAAAGATTTATTAATTTCACAATCGATTCAGACACTTGACGATTTGGATCGAACTTTGAACCTTTTTATGAATCATATTAAAGAGTGGTATGGAATTCATTTTCCTGAACTTAATAGGTTAGTTGAAAAACATGAAACTTATGCCTATCTGGTAATGAATCTTGGTAATAGGGAAAATTTTTCTTTTCCGAATTTAAAAAATCTATCTATTCAGGATGAAAATGCTCTAAAATTTTCTAAAGCCGCATTAAGTTCAATAGGGGCTAAAATAGCGGAATTTGATTTGTCGAAAATTCAAAATCTTAGCAGTAAGGTTCTAGGCTTTTATGAATTAAGAAAAGAAATGGAAAACTATATTGATATTAATATGGAGGAAATTGCACCTAATATCAGAACTATAGCTGGTTCATTGCTTGGAGCTCGTCTAATATCTGTGGCAGGAACTTTGCAAAACTTGGCTATGAAACCTGCCAGTACTATACAAGTGTTAGGGGCAGAAAAAGCTATGTTTCGATCTCTAAAAACTGGTGCTAAGCCTCCTAAACATGGATTAATCTTTCAACATAGTCTTTTGCATGATGCTAAGAAATGGCAGCGTGGAAAAATTGCAAGAGCATTAGCTGGTAAGATTGCTATTGCAGCTAGAATTGATGCCTTCAATGGTAAATATCTAGGTGATTTACTTAAAAATGAGCTTGACAAACGAGTTACTGAGATAAAAAAGAAGTACAAAGATCCTCCAAAATTTAAAGAAAGCACTAAAATTGAAAAAAAAATAGGGCCAAAAAAAAGAAGACGCATCAAGATTAGAAAAAAGCAAGGGAAGAATAAATTTGCCTTTAAGGGTTAAACCTCATTCAAGCTTTGATGGTATATACCAATTAAAAATACCGCCAAATGAAAATAAATTAGCTACTAAAAACATGACGCCTGGAATTAGTTTTTATGGCGAAAAGCTGGTAACTTTTGGAAAAATTGAGTATCGTGTTTGGGATGCATTTAGAAGTAAGCTTGCCGCAGCAATTTTAAATGGCATAAATTTTATGCCTATTAAACCCAATCAATCAATTCTTTATTTAGGAGCTGCTTCTGGTACAACACCTAGTCACATTTCAGATATAGTTGGACAAAATGGACATGTTTATTGCATAGAGTTTGCTCCACGTTCAATTCGCGATTTAATTAGTAATGTATGTGTTCATAGAACAAACATGTCACCATTTATGGAAGATGCTCGTTTTCCCGAGAAATATGCAGCTTTTATTCCTAAAAGAGTTGATGTTATTTATTCTGATGTTGCACAACCTGAACAAGCCCGAATTATTTCTGATAATGCTGACTATCTTTTAAAAAAGAATGGATACGTTTTGCTAGCTGTGAAAGCTCCAAGTATTGATGTCACGAAAAATCCTAAATCAATTTTTAAACAAGAAGCTAAAATTCTTAAAAATCGAGGCTTTAAGGTAAAGGAAATAATTGATCTAGAACCATATGACAAAGCTCATGCAATGATTTTAGCTCTCAAATAATCTTGTTTGTTTTGTTCCTCTCTCGTTTTTTATTCTCATAGCTGGTTTCCATGATTTTCTTACACATTCAGGGTATTCACCATTTTTTTTTATACATTCTTTAAGAAATGTTATTGTTTTTTTATCAGACAAATATCCACTACCAAAATCTCCATATTTATCTTTAAGAAATAATATCTCTTTATCGCGATTTACTTTTGCTATTATTGAAGCAGCAGATACTACAGGGAATATTTCATCGGCTTTATGTCTAGCAACAATATTTATTTTAATCGATAACTTTTCGAGAACATATTCTTGAAATCGTTTTTCTTTTACATCAGCTGCATCGATGTATGCTTTGTCCGGCTTTAATATTTTGATTACTTGAGCCATTGTTTCAGCCTCTAATCGATTAAGTTTGTGAAATTTTATTTTCGATTTTACAACTTTATCTATTTGGTCTGGAGATAATTTAATAATCTTGTAAGCTTCAGACAGCTCTATGATTCTCGGTATTATTTTTTCACGTTTTTTCCTGGTTAATTTTTTCGAGTCTTTAATTCCTAATTCTCTTAATAGAGGTATTTTTTTTTCTTTGATAGCATACCCAGTTATAACTAATGGTCCAATCACACAGCCTCTACCTGCTTCATCTAAACCCGCAATTAACAATTTTATTACTCTCTTTGCTACACTTAGAACATTACAGCTATAAAGTTTAATAGCTTGGCTGAATTTCTATATTAGAGGTCATAATTTTTCATTTTTTGATTATAGTGATTTTTTATTTTTATTATCCAAATGAATTTTGTTTTAGAGATTTTTTATTGAAAATTTTATAGTGCAGCGGGCCGGATTTGAACCAGCGAACCCCTACGGGAAAGGATATCTCATAGAGGCCAATTCAGGCAAAACTTGATCTTGAGTCCTTCACCTTTGACCTGGCTTGGTTACCGCTGCAAACAGAATAAAACTCTTTTTTCTTTTTATTATTAAGCATTTCCTACGTAATAACTAAGTTTTTCTTCTTAATTTAGAAAATTATTTTTTAAAATCATAGTCTATCTAATATCCAAATTAAAAACCATTAAAACTTTTAATTGAAATAAAAAATCTAAGCAAATTTGTGAAGAATTAGAAGAAAGTTTACCGAATTACACGAAAAAGTTTATATTCATGCACCGTAGCATGTGTTTGTGCTCTTGATTAAAATAATCCTCTTTTTCGATTTGGATTGGATCCAATATCGGGGGAAATATATCATTTGAAAAGGCGATTTCATAAAATACTAAGGATAACTCCTATTAATTCATTTTTTGGAGAATTGTAACATTTGATTGAAATTCAAAAGGAAGATATTCATAATTTATTGCAAAATTTCTTTAAGGAAAAAGGTTTAGTTAGACAACATCTAGATTCTTATAATGAATTTATTGATCATGGATTGCAGGAAGTAGTAGATGAAGTAGGAGAAATTCCTGTTGAAATACCTGAAAATCCATACAAAGTTAAGCTAGGTCAAATTTGGGTTATTGATCCTCAATCAAGAATAACCGGTCCTTTTGCGACTGAAGTTGATGGCACTAAGCACGAAATCTATCCTATCGAAGCCAGGTTAAGAAATCTAGCATATGCAGCTCCGATAGCTTTAGAGATGACACCTATAATTGATGGAAGAGAACAAGATACTGAGCTAGTTTTTATTGGTAACATACCTGTAATGCTAAAATCTAAACTTTGTTTTCTATCACAACTATCAAAAGATGAACTTGTTGCTGCTGGAGAAGATCCCGATGATCCGGGAGGCTATTTTATTGTTAATGGCTCCGAAAGGGTTGTTGTTGCAATGGAAGATCTAGCACCAAATCGTGTTATTGTTGATATAGATGAAAAAGGTACTAAGCCTGTTTATCAGGCAAAAATATTTTCAACTACTGTAGGTTTCAGAGCTAGAATAGAACTTAAGCTTAAGTCGGATGGAGTTATTTATGTTTCTATGCCAGGAGTTCCAACAGAGATTCCTTTTGTAGTTATTATGCGTGCACTAAATTTAGAAAAAGATATCGATATAGCTGAAACTGTGACTCTTGATAAAGAACTTCAAAGCCTACTTAACGCTTCTTTTGAAAAAGCAATTGGAGTTGACACCACAAATGATGCATTATTGTACATAGGAAATCGTGTTGCTCATGGACAGGTTGAAGAATATAGATTACAAAAGGCTGAAACTGCTCTTGATAAAAACTTTCTGCCACATTTGGGAAGAACAAAAAGAAGCAGAAAAGAAAAAAGCATCTTCTTAGGAGAAATGGCTTATAGAGTACTTCAAGTTAGTGAGGAAAACAGAAAAGTTGATGATAAAGATCATTTTAAGAATAAAAGATTGAGGCTAGCAGGCCCTCTCCTTGCTGATTTATTCCGAGTAGCTTTTAGAAATCTGACTAGAGATATTAAATATCAACTTGAACGTATAGGCGTCAAAGGTCCTATAATCACTGTATCAGCAGCAATCCGTCCAGGAATTATCACTGAAAGATTCCAACATGCATTAGCAACCGGAAATTGGGGACGAGGAAGAGTTGGAATAACTCAGTTATTGGATAGGACAAATTACATTTCCACAATTAGTCACCTGCGTAGACTTCAATCACCTCTTAGTAGAAGCCAACCAAACTTTGAAGCTAGAGATTTGCATCCTACACACTGGGGGCGTCTTTGCCCCAATGAAACCCCTGAAGGTTCTAATTGTGGTTTAGTAAAAAATTTGGCATTGTCCGCATCAATATCTGTGGGTGTTAATCCCGAAAAAATAAAGCAATTACTTTTTGAAATGGGTACTGTACCAGCATACGAAGCAAATTCAGATCTTAGACTTAATGGATCAAAAATCTTTGTCGATGGTAATATAATTGGATATTCTGATAGCTCTTCTGAACTAGTGAAAAGTTTTAGAGAAAAAAGACGTAATAGTGAAATTTCAACTGAAGCAAACATTAGACACTTTTCCAAGGATAAGGCTCAAGGAGAAGAAATTCATGTAAACTGTGATCAAGGAAGAGTTAGACGTCCTCTTATAATTGTAGAAAATGGAGAATCGAAATTAAAATCTGAACACTTTGAAAAAATTGCTTTGGGTGAATGGAACTGGGAAGATTTGATAAAAAATGGATTAATTGAATACATAGATGCCGAAGAAGAAGAAAACTTGCAAATAGCTTTGTCTAGCAAGAGCATATCTATTCAAGATTCTCACGTTGAAATTGCGCCATATACTATTCTAGGAATATGTGCTTCTACAATTCCTTATCCTGAACATAATCAATCACCTAGAAACTCCTATCAAGCTGCCATGGCAAAACAAGCTCTGGGTGTATATGGTACTAACTTTAATAGCAGAGTGGATTCTCGATCCCATATTTTGCATTATCCTCAAATGCCATTAGTTGAAACCGAATTAATGGAAGTAATAGGTTATAAGCAGCGTCCAACAGGTCAAAATTGCGTTGTAGCTGTTCTATCTTATGAAGGATATAATATGGAAGACGCAATTGTATTCAATAAAGCGTCTATAGAAAGGGGATTAGCTCGTTCTACTTTCTATAGAATATATGAAGCTGAATGCAGACAGTATTTAGGAGGTCTAAAAGATAAATTTACTATTCCTGAACCAGGCACTCGTGGATATAGAGGAGAGCAATATTATCGACTATTGGAATCTGATGGCATAATAAGTCTAGAATCTGCAGTAGTGGGTGGTGACGTTCTTATAGGAAGAATAAGTCCGCCAAGATTTCTAGAAGAATATAAAGAATTTGAAGTCAAGGGTCCATCCATGAGGGATACCTCATCGGATATGAGACCTTCAGAAACTGGAATAGTTGATTCAATCTTTATAACTGCTTCTGGACAAGGTAGCAAACTGGTAAAAGTTAAAGTTCGTGATCAACGCATTCCCGAGCTAGGTGACAAGTTCGCTTCTCGTCATGGACAAAAAGGGGTCATAGGACTTATTGTACCTCAAGAAGATATGCCATTTACAGATGAAGGGATTGTTCCTGATATAATTATTAACCCTCATGCTATTCCTTCTCGAATGACTATTGGTCAATTTATAGAATCGATGGCAGGGAAAGTTGCCTCTGCAAGAGGAAAACCAACAGATGGTACTCCTTTTTCCAATGAAGATCCAATAGATATAAGACGAAATCTGATAAAGCATGGATATAGTCATACTGGCAGTGAAGTATTCTACAATGGAACAACTGGAGAAAAATTCATTGCTGACATATTTGTTGGAATTGTATATTATCAAAAACTTCATCATATGGTTGCAGATAAAGTGCATGCAAGAGCACGTGGTCAAGTGCAGATGTTAACTAGACAGCCTACTGAAGGTCGAGCTAGGGGAGGCGGTCTACGTTTTGGTGAGATGGAGCGCGATTGTTTAATTGGNCATGGAGCTGCGATGTTGCTTAGAGATAGACTTTTAGAAGAGTCTGATAAATACACTTTATTCATCTGTGAAAACTGTGGTCAAATCGCATATTTTGATATGAAACAGAGAAAATACACATGCAAAATATGTGACGAAAAAGCAAAAATTTCACCTGTTGTTGTATCTTATGCTTTTAAATTATTGCTTCAAGAACTCCAAAGTTTGTGTGTTACCCCAAAACTTAAACTAAAGGAGAAAGCATGAAAATGAGTTTAGAAGAATCTGCTCATAAAATAGTTGACGAAATTTCTTTTGGTTTAATTTCCCCTCAAGACATAAGAAAACAATCGGTTGCAGAGATACAAACTCCTGATACTTACGATGAAGATGGTGCACCAATATCTTCAGGACTAATGGATGGTAGGCTAGGAACTTTAGAACCTAGACAAAGATGTAAAACTTGTGGAAATACAGCAGTACGTTGTCCTGGTCATTTTGGACATATAGAACTTGCAGTACCTATTATTCATATTGCTTTTGCTAAAAAAATCCAAGAACTCTTAAAATCAACATGCAGAAGTTGTGGAAGGATTCTTTATTCTGAAGAAGAATCAATTAAGGTTCGAGAAAAAATTAGAAAATTTGAAAAACTACTTGGAGAAGCTCCTCCTAGTTTATTTAAAGAAATTTATAAAGGTATTAAAGCAAAACAATGCCCCTATTGTGCATCAAATCAATATAAAATAACATATGAAAAACCAACTAAATATTTAGAACATACAGAAGCTGGTTCAGAAATTCTAACCCCTAGTATGATCAGAGAAAGATTAGAGCGTATTTCTAATGAAGATTTAAAATTGTTAGGTTTTAATCCTGAAATCGCAAGACCTGAATGGATGGTCTTGCAAGTTCAGCCTGTTCCTCCAGTTTATGTTCGTCCCTCAATTACCTTGGAATCAGGAATTAGATCAGAGGATGATTTAACTCATAAACTTGTTGATATTATTCGAATCAATCAACGATTAAAAGAAAATATGGAAGCTGGAGCTCCAACCCTTATTATTCAAGACCTTTCTGAACTTTTGCAATATCATGTTACTACTTATTTTAACAATGAATCATCAGGAATACCTCCAGCCCGACACCGCTCGGGTAGAGCATTAAAAACTCTTTCACAAAGATTAAAGGGAAAGGAAGGACGCTTTAGGAGCAACCTTTCAGGAAAAAGAGTTGATTTTTCGGCTAGAACAGTAATTTCTCCTGATCCTAATCTAGATATAAATGAAGTTGGAGTTCCCCAGCATATTGCTATGCGTTTGTCAGTACCCGAAAAAGTTACATCTTGGAATATTGATGAATTGAAACAGCTAGTTGTTAATGGTCCTGAAAACTATCCTGGTGCACTCTATATTATTAGGCCGGATGGTAAAAGGATTAGACTTGAATTTGTTGTCGATAGAACGAAAATTGCTGAATCTATAGAACTTGGATTTGTTGTAGAAAGACATTTGAAAAACGGTGATATTGCAATCTTTAATCGTCAACCTTCATTACATCGAATGTCAATTATGGCTCACTATGTAAGGGTCTTGCCATATAAGACTTTTAGATTACATTTATGTGTTTGTCCTCCTTATAATGCAGATTTTGATGGAGATGAAATGAATCTTCATATTCCTCAAAGTGAAGAGGCTCGAACAGAAGCATTGCTCTTAATGCAAGTTCAAGATCAGATTTTATCACCTAGATTTGGTGGACCAATAATTGGTGCAATAAGAGATTTCATAACAGGCGCTTATTTTTTTACTAGAAAAGAAAATTATTTAAACATAAATGAAATTGCAAGATTGCTTACCGCTACGGGATATGTTGGTTTATTACCAAAACCAAAAATAAAAGAACCACAACCTAAATGGTCAGGTAAACAAATTTTTAGCCTTTTTCTTCCAAAAACTTTGAATTACGTTTTAAAGGCCAATATTTGTCAAAGTTGCACTGTTTGTGAAGAAGAAGAATGTAAACATGATGCCTATGTGGTTATAAAAAATGGAGAACTCGTTTCAGGTATAATAGATAGACGCTCAATAGGTTCCGAACAGTCTGAAAGTCTTTTACACAGAATTATAAATGATTATGGAACTGAAGCAGGTCGAGATTTTTTAAATAATATTACGAGACTTCTAAAACTTTTCATTACTATGCGTGGTTTTTCATACACATATAATGAACTTGTTCTTTCCCCAAAAGCTGAAAATAGAATAAATAATACAATGGAACGCCTTCAAAAGAAAATCGACGATCATATAAATAATTTTAATAAGGGAACTCTGCCAAGGCTTCCAGGTCAAACGCTTGAAGAATCATTTGAAATTTATGTAATGCATGAATTAGCAACGGCTAGGGATGAAGCAGGAAAAATTGCAGATCAAGATTTTACTTTAGAAAATTCTGGAATAGTAATGACAAGAACAGGTGCAAGAGGATCCAGTCTTAATATTGGTCAGATGGTAGCTTGTGTAGGTCAACAATCAGTTCGTGGTAAGAGAATTTTAAGAGGTTATGATAATCGAGCTCTTCCTCACTTCTCCAAAAATGATCCACGACCAAAAGCAAGAGGTTTTGTTTATTCGTCATATCAAAGCGGTTTAGATGCAAGTGAATTCTTTTTCCACGCAATGGGTGGTAGAGAGGGATTGGTAGATACAGCTGTTAGAACTCAACAGAGCGGATACATGCAAAGAAGGTTAATTAATGCTTTGGAGCATATACGCTTAGAATATGATGGTACAGTAAGAGATTCTGCAGGTGACATAATTCAATTTAAGTATGGTGAGGATGGAGTTGACCCATCAAAGAGTGATCATGGTAAAGCTGTAAATGTAAAACGTCTAATAAACCAAATAAAAATTGGAGAAGAAAAAGGAAGTTCTGCTTCAAGTGGTTATATTAAGAATCAAATTAAGAAAGTTGAAGATCAACTCACACCTATTCTGGTAACTCAACTAAAACAAAACCTTTCAAAAACCAAGCTTACTGAAAAAGGTGTATTACAAACAGTAAAGTTAACAGCAGAACAGTATAAGCGTGCTTTAATGGAACCTGGAGAAGCTGTAGGCATTATTTCAGCGCAATCTATTGGTGAACCTGGTACTCAAATGACTCTTAGGACTTTTCATTACGCAGGAGTTAAAGAGCAAAACGTAACACTGGGCTTACCAAGATTGATTGAAATCGTCGATGCTCGCAGGATTCCTTCAACACCGATTATGACTATCTATTTGAAACCAAAATATAAAAAACGTAAAGAAGCTGCTATAAAGATAGCGCGCAAAATAATTTTTACTAATTTAGAACTTATTGCCTCTTTGATATATGAAGATGTTATTCGCGAAGAAATTGTGGTAGAGCTTAACAAAAATATGATGGAAGATAGAGCAATTACTTTCGATGACCTTGCAACTAAGCTAAATCCTCCACATGCAAGTGTAATAGTAAAGGAAGATATGGTTTATATTAAACCAGAAAAACCAGAACATATGAAAAAAATTCTTGGAAAACTGCCATCTTTACCCGTAAAAGGCGTTCCTGATATTAAACGAGTTTTAGTTACTGAAGAACATGGAGAGTGGATAATAAGAACTGATGGTTCAAATCTATCCAATATTTTAGAAATTGATGGTGTTGACACTTCCCGTACTACTACTAATAATGTTCATGAGATTGCAACTACACTTGGAATTGAAGCAGCAAGAAATGCTTTAGCCAATGAAGCAAAAAGTGTTTTAGAAGATCAAGGGCTAGATGTTGATATTCGTCATGTTTTGCTGGTTTCAGATATGATGACTTCAACTGGAACAGTACAACAAATAGGTAGACATGGGATTAGTGGCAAAAAAGCATCTGTTTTAGCAAGAGCTGCATTTGAAATTACAGTTCCTAATATTGTTGAAGCAGCTGTTAAAGGTGAACATGATCCTTTGGCAGGTGTAACTGAAAATGTCATTGTAGGGCAATCAATTCCAATTGGAACGGGTTTGGTAGAATTATACATGTCTATGTTTAAAACAAAAAAGAAAAAAGAAGGAAAAACTGAGAAATGACAGATTTATCAACATCAATAGCTACTGCTGTAAAAACGGGCCGAGTATCCTTTGGATCAAAAAAAGCTCTCCAAGCAGCAAAAAATGGCAAAGCAAAGATCATAGTCTTAGCTTCAAATTGTCCAAAAGAAATAAAAGAACAGATAGAATATTATGGTGAAATCTCAAAAGTTCCAATAATAACTTATCAAGGCGATGCGATGGATATGGCTGAAAATTGTAATAGACTATTTGTTATTTCAGCATTAACTATAAGAGAGACTGGTGACTCAGAAATTCTTAAAATATATAGATCCAAAACTGTTGATGAGAATAATGGAGGAAAATAATTATTTCTGGCATAAAAATAACATGCAATGAAATGCGATATATAGCCTTATTCGAAAGCATAAGTGGAGCAAGTGTAAAAGACTGCATAATTGATGAAGAACAAGAAAGAGCAATTTTCATTGTGAATAAAGGTCAAGTGGGTGTTGCAATAGGACGCGGTGGTCGAAATATACATACACTTGAAAGAATGACTGGTAAAAAACATGAAATAATCGAATACTCTGAAGATCCTATGCAATTTATTAAAAATGCTTTAAAACCTGCTTCTGTACGAGAAGTTCGTATTACTGAAAGAATGGATGGAAAAAAAATGGCTATTGTTACTGTAAAACAGAAAGATAAAGGCGTTGCTATAGGAAAAAACGGAAAAAATGCAGAAAGATTAAGATTTTTGGCTAAAAGATATTTTGATATCCAGAATGTTAGTATAACCTAATTTATAAAAATTTGCAAATCAATAAAAGCCTATTTAAAAATTGATCATATTTTTAATAAATTTCAAAATTTATAGTTATTAGCCTAGCTTTTTATTTTCCATCTAAGTTTAACTTGGACTCTCTTAATTAATCCTTGATTCTCAAGTGAGATTAAGCTTCTATGAATAGAAGAATATTCCTTTGTTTTATATTGGACTAATTTTCCGTAAACCATCTCAGCAATTTCTTTAGTAGTCATATCTGGTTTTATAGCTAGAATTTCTAGAATTTTTTTTTGATTTTTTGAAATACGAACCATTGTTTTTTCGGAAATCTCCTTTTCTATTTCTTATTATTTTTAGATAGTAAACTAGATATACTTTTTATTTTCGGCTAATTCTTAGCCTATGTTTATATTTTTTATTTTTTTTTAAGTTCATTAAAAAAGAATATTATTCAGTTTATTGAAGTTCTCGATCTATTTCAAGTATTAAATTATTATATGCACAATTAATTTTATGTTTTTTTACACATTTCAAACAAAGTATTGGATCACAAAGTGCAGTTGAAAGATATTTTTCTCCACCATCCGGTGCAATTGTCACAATTACTCCATTATCCAATCTATTTGCTACTTTAAGTGCTATATGAAATATGGCACCTGAACTTGGTCCTAAAAATAAGCTTTCTTTAAGCGCTAGTAGTCTTGCTGTTTCTTCTGCTTCTTTCAGGGATACCTCTCTTATTTCATTTACGAGGTTCTTGTTCCAAATTGCTGGAATATATTGTGTAGATAAGTTTTTAAGTCCCTGAATTTTTGAGCCAATTTTTGGTTGTACACCTATTATCTTGATTTCTGGATTGTGTTCCTTTAATCGTTTTGATACTCCCATTAGGGTTCCTGTAGTTCCAATTCCGGCAATGAAATGAGTAATTTTTCCTTTTGTATCATTCCATATTTCCTGAGCTGTTGTCTCATAATGTGCTAATACATTGGCTTCATTTGAAAATTGGTTAGGCATAAAATATTTTTCTGGATTTTCATTAACAATTTTTTTTGCCAAGTCTTCAGCACCGTCCATTCCCTTAGAACCATTGCTAAGAACTATTTTTGCTCCAAAAGCATTCAGTATTTTTCTTCTTTCCATTGTCATAGTTTCAGGCATTACGAGAATTAAGTTATAGCCTTTGATACGGCAAACTAAAGCTAATCCTATACCCGTATTTCCACTCGTCGGCTCAATTACTATCTTATTTTTATCAAGCTTTCCACTTTTTTCAGCTTGTAAAATCATATATTTTGCTATTCTATCCTTGACTGATCCTCCAATGTTGAATTTTTCCAATTTTACATATATTTTTATTTTTTCTTTGTTAAATAAATTATTAATTTGTACCAATGGCGTATTACCAATAAGTTCTAAAATATTCTTTACTATCATCTCATTCCGCAAAATTTGTATATGCAGATTGATCTAAATTGTTTTCTGCTCTTTTTTATCTTAAGGCAAATATCTTTTAACAACTGGATCTAAATTATCAAAAAAAATTATTTCTTTTTTAGTAAGGGATTTTATTGTTATCTATTTACTTTTCTTTTTTGAATTGGTTTTCAGGTAGCAAAAATTGTTTATAAACTGGATGTTCTTTAAATCTTAGGGTTGTTTCTGATCTTTCAACTGTTCCGCTAGGAAGACGCATACATATTGAATTTACTACCGCTCCTGTTGATATTATTCTTATACCATTTAATAGTTCTCCTTTTGTAATTCCTGATGCTGCAAACACTAATTCTTGACCTTTTGCTAATTCTTCTTCAGAATATATTCTCTCAGTATCGACACCAACAAGTTTTAACCTTTCCAATCTGTTTGGATCCTCTTTTTCGCCTTTCCAAACTTTGACTAACATTGTTCCACCTAAACATTTTACTGCAGTTGCTGCTATCGTAGCTTCTGGACCTGCTCCTGCACCTACAAGCAAATCAACACCAGATTCAGGAATACATGAAACTACTGCAGCAGCAATATCTCCGTCTGGAATAAGTATGATTCTAACTCCAAGATTTCGAAGAATTTGAAGCATTTTATTATGCCTTTCCCGCTCTAACATAATTACAGTCAAATTAGTTAAAGGAATTTTTTTCTGTTTTGCAACTGTACGAACAATTTTTTCTAGAGGCATTTCTAATGATATTTTTCCTTTTGAGTGATAATCTGTTGCTACTTTAAAGTAATATCCATCATCAGGCAGAACTTGTAAGCATCCTTTGGGTGCACATGCTAATGCAGATATTGCATCTTTTCTACCTTTAGAAACAGCAGTTGTTCCATCAACTGGATCAACAACAAATTCTACTTTAGGTCCTCTACCAGTTCCTACTTTTTCCCTATATGCAAATGCAGGGGCATGATCTTTTGGTCCTTCGCATGATATTATTTCTCCATCTAAATCTGTTTGTGCTAAACAAGCTCTAGAGAATTCTACCGCTTTTGCGTCCACAAGATTTTTATTTCCTTGACCTATATGAAGCCCTGCACCAATAGCTGCAGCGACTGTTATTCTCGTTAGGGATGGTGCAATAGCTCTTAATGAAACCATTAACAATACCTCGAATTAATTATCCCACTATCTGTATTTATTGTACACAAATAATTAAATTGTGTGTATTTATGTAAATCATTCAATTTCAAACTTTTAATATTTCTATGAGAAACCTAACCAAATGCCGGCTGATTGACCAAAATATACTAATAATGTAAAAACGAATAATCTGGGAAAAAAACTTAAAATGATAAACGTAAATAATCGTGTTTTTAAGAAACCACAAATAAATGACAATAGTTCTACTGGTAAAACAGGAATCAATCCAAATATTATGTAAATTATCCAACCCCATTTATGCCAAATAAAAGTCATTTCTTGAAGATTTTTTACTGACATTTTCTTTTCAATATAAGGTCTTCCTAATTGGTATGCTAATGCATAATTTATCATCATGCCTATAGTAAATCCTGTGGTTGCTACAATAATTAATGCAATAGGATTTACTCCAAAAAGTGCTGCTGCTGCAATAAGTGCTGGACTACCTAAGGGAATAAGAGTGCCTGCTATTATAGTTGCGATAAAAATTCCAAACAATCCGTAAGTTAAAAAAAATTCTTGAATATTCATAAAAAATTGTGAATCTGAGAAATCAAATGATTTAAAAAACCAAAATAATACTATTCCCGCAACTGTAGCAACTATAGCTAAGACTAATGCCGACCGCATCCATGAAGTTTTTAAAATATCCTTTAAACTAAACTGTGTATCCTTTACAAATGCTTGATTAGCGATTTTTTGATAAGAATCAACAATCATTAATAATTTCCCGAAAGTTTGATATGATTTTTTAGTTTAGACTATTCTTATGATTTATTTTTGATTTCTTTAGAGTAGAGCAAAATCTGTTGTTTTTACTTTTCTCTTTTCCTTCAAAATTAGTATAAACTTTTCTGCCCATTTATGTCCTTCCAAATATTTTGATTATTTTTATCTAATTATCCATCGATTTTTTTCCTCAACTGTAGTTGTTTCAATCTTTTTCTGCATCATTTTTCTGAAGAAAGTCTATCGCTATCTGACTAACAAAATTTTTTGAAATTTAATTTAATTTTTCCAAATCCTATATAATTCTTTAAAATTCTTAATAATCGAGGCATTAAACCTTTATGAACAATAAATCTTTATTGTTAAGGATAAATCCTCAAGCATTTCAAATTTACTTTTAGTCGCATAGCTTTCANTAATCAAATTGGATGAGTGATACTAATTTTTCGAATCTTTATTAATTTTTAAATTTTTTACAAGAATGCAATGGGCTCGGTGGGATTTGAACCCACGATCCCCGGCTCCGAAGGCCGATACCTTAATCCGTGCTAGGCTACAAGCCCGATATATTTCTTAGTAGTCAAGAAGGATCTATGGAATTAAAAGATTTACGAAAATTCTTAATAATGAACAAGTATTTTAAATTGGTATCAAAAATAAGGGGCTGATAGCTCAGCACGGCTGGAGCGTTCGACTGATAATCGAAAGGTCGCCGGTTCAAATCCGGCTCGGCCCACTTCAGCTTCTGTTTGATACATAAATTTTATAATGAATTTAAAGTGTGATTTAAATTTAAATACGTTTTATCCTCTTTAAAATAAAAAGAGATTTGTTTATAGGAGTTTTCGAATTAATTTTAAACAAAAAAGTTGTTATCTAAATGATTGAAAATAAATTAAATTATTAAACAGAATTCCTACTAATTTTGATATTCTTTATAGGATAATTTAGTTGAAAGTAAGGGTTTAACCCGCAAAACCTTCTTGAATTGTTAAGATTATTTTTAAAACTTGTTAGATTAGAAAATATTTAGTTGGGTCTCTTTTGGGTGGAGAATTTTTTGAGGGATGGAAATTCAAATCATAAAAATGTCATATTTATTTAAAATTATGATCTGAAAAAATTATTATGCGAGTTTTAATTAAATCAGGTTTTTGATGTCTATTAACTTTTAATTTATCGAATTATTTCTGAGATGATTCTTCTCAAAATAATTATTCCATCTTTGATTTTCAATTTTTTTTCGCCTAATCTTTTTCTGTAGGCTATTGGAATTTCTTTTATTTTGTACCCACTTTTTTTTACTTGATGATTAAGTTCAACCTCAATATCAAAGCTTTGGGATTTTATTTGCCAGTTTTTGAAAACATCAGTTCTTATTACTCTCAATCCTGTTAGAGGATCAGCCAAGGCTACTCCGTTTAGTAAGCTATGTGCTATCGATAAAATTCTATTTCCAAATAGAAACTGTTTCTGTAGTGCTTTTGATTCTGTGTCTCCGCTAAATCTGTTACCACAAACCATTCCTATTTTTGGATTTTTTTCAATAATCTCAATCATTTCTGGAACAAATTTGGCTGGATAAGTATAATCTGCATCAGTTAATATGATGTATTTTATACTAGGATCAATTTCTTGGATTGCTTTTGCTATAGCATCTCCTTTTCCCACTCCGTTCTGAAAAGATACTTCTGCTCCCATATTTTTTGCGATTTCCACAGTTCTATCTCTACTATTTCCATCAATAACAAGAATTTTCATTATTCCTAGATTGTCAATGTAATCTGCCAAGGTGGGACCTATACCTTTTTCTTCGTTTAATGCAGCTATAATTAATTGAGTTGAGTATAGTTGTTCTATGACTTGCCTTTTTAATAGCAACTTTTTCCACCTTTAAGGTTATCTGTTATATTGTTTATTCAGAAACGAGTTATAAGCAAAATTTCTACTGAGAAATACATCGAAATCTGATACATTATTTAATTTATTTTTAAAATTTTTACATAGTGTTAAAATAATCGGTTATTATATGATGTTTCTAAATTTCTTGATAAAATCTGATTTATAGCTTGAAAGATTAGAATTATATCCAATAAATGAGGATTTAATCTTTTTTCTCGATTCTATATGCTTCATATAGTTTTTGAGCAAATATTACTTTTGGAAGTATTAAATTTTAATAAAACTCAAACCTTCTTTAAGAAAGTGAAATCTTAAGAATAAAAATTTGCGATTTCAATAGTTAAATAACATTTGCTGAAACCTTCGCGGTGTAAATCTTATAGACTAAAAATTTTTGCTACATTATTCTGTTCGTTCAAATTCAGAATTAGAGATAATCCTTAAAATTGAGAATTTTTAGAATAGCTCGAGTGTAAGCGTTGGCCGTAAAAAAATGGTCCAAGAAAGGAAAAAAAGTCTATAATTCAAATTCAAACCTTGAAAATAGAGTTGTTAATTGGCTAAATTCTCAGTTTCACTATAACTGTAAGAAATATGAATCATTAACTTTGCCAGGAATAACTGTAAAAAAAGAATATAAGGTGGATATTCATGGTCTTTATAAAACTTTTCTTGGAAAAGTTAAAGCTGATCTTTGGGTAGAATGCAAAGAATATCAGATCAAAAGAAGCAATGTGGCTGTTTTTATTGAATCAGCTAGAGAGGTAAGAAACTTGTATAAAAAATATGGAGATGTTCAAAAGTGGTATGCTGATATTCTTATGCTTGTTTCAAACATTGGTTTTGAAATGGGTGCTATAAGATTAGTCGATATACATAATATTTACTGTGTTAAAGCCAATAGCTCTTTCAATTTTGTAGGGAAGCATGATAGGAGTTCCTTTGAATATCGAAGAGTTAGTGATTATTAAAAATATTTGATCAGAATTTTTAGCAAAAAGAATTCTATATTTAATGAAATCTACTATTTTTTAGTCAAAAAACTAAATGCCAATAACTTAAAACATAAACAAAATAAAATATAACAGATGGTTGATTCTAAATGGAAATTAATGATATTAACAAAATAATTCTAGAAACTAAAAAATATTCACGACAAATGGTTCCGAAAGATCTGCATCATGGTTTTGAACATTGCCAAAGAGTAAGAGACTATGCTTTGCTGATAGCTAAAACGGAAAAAGCCGATAGCAATATTTTGGAGATAGCATCATATCTGCATGATATTGGAAGAGGACATGAAAAAAATCAATATCATACAAAAACAAGTGCTGAACTAGCAAAAACTTTTCTTACAAACTTGGGTTTACCCGCTGAACCAACCCAAAAAATAATACATTGTATAGAGACCCATAGCCGAAAACTAAGGCATAGAAAAACTCCAAAATCAATCGAAGCCAAAATCCTCTATGATGCAGATGGACTTGAAATGATAGGAGCTGTGGGATTACTTAGAACAGCATTAAGTGCACAAGTACAGGGCAAAGACTGGAAACATGTGTTAAAAAAAGCAAGATGGAGATTGAAAATAAAGAACGATTTTCTTACTTTGACAGGAAAAAAGATAGCAAAAACGAGACAAAATTTACTCGTAGCTTTTATAAACCAGCTAATGAAGGAACTAGAAAACAAAACTTGTGCTTTAGAGGATAATAATTTTTGTTCAAAAACAATAACAAAATAAAAATTTTAAAATTGTCCAAATACACAACTTCGAGATATTTAAAATTTTAATGATAATAGCGTTATTGAAAACCATAGAAAAATTCAACAAAATTAATCCAAATTATATTCTCCAGAAGAAAAAGAATTCTAACTCATTTAATATCATAGATTTTTTCACAAATGGAACAGTTATAATAAAACAGATTGTAATCAAAAATGCTATCCAAAACCTCTCTGAGACTGCTACCTCGCTTCTATAAATAGCTAATAAGCTAAACTTAACATATTCACTATTCTGTTTTTATCTGTGAACAAAAAATTTCATTAGAACAATCTGCCTTCAATATTTTAAAAAGTGTTTGGGAAATCCAAATCACAATTGAAAAATAAAATATTAATTTTCCAAGATCTTATGCTTTGACTACAAAACTTAAATAAACTATTGTTTATGTTTAAGATTTTGAAGAAATTGCTTAGAATTAAGCTCTTTATGAAATATTATGATAAATTTCAAATACACAAAGTGTTATTTATTTAAAAATTTTTGGAGGAATTGAAAAATAACTGGAAAAAAAAGGTTACTTGAAAGAGCAGAAAAACATTACTTTTCTATGGGTCTTGGAGACGGAGCAGCTTATTTGTGTCGCGAAAACATGAAATATGGTTTGGCAAAAATTCATATTGTACAGGAAAAGCTAGGATTCAGTCCTGATGCTACTTTTGTTTCAACTCCTGATGAGACAGTTACTCGAAATAAAACTCGATGGAAGGCTGGATTTGGTTATGGTGGGAAATTGGTTTGGGGTTCAGGAAAAGATCCTTTCATTATTTTGGACGCTAAACCTAATGCTTGCGGAATGCTTGTTGGAGGCCTAAACACACTGCCAGATCCAACTCAACTTATTGAAAACATAACTACTTACAAAAATGAATGTTATATTGACAATATTAAATTAGATTGGGATTTCGCACATAGCAACCATTTTATAGATCTATTTGAAGTTGAAACTCTCAAGTTGGATTACAATTTTCCAAAATATGTTTTTGTTATTCACGGATCTGCACCTGAGTTATGTAGAGATAACAAGAGAGGCATAGGCTTGTATCTTGATAAAAGTAAAGTTTTGCAAAATATTTCTAAGAAGATTGAAACTGAATTTGGAAGTCTGAATGTATTAACTGATGATGAGGCAAAAGAGTATTATACTTTTTATAGATATGCTGAGCGATTTTCCAAAAATAAAAGAAAAGTTGTAGCTAAAACTATTTTTGGAAAATTTAAAGAAATATGTAATGTAAATCATCAGGGTCTTTTAAATTATAATGAACTCCTTTTGGGATGCCATAACACAGGGGGTAGGAAGTCTATTTTTCCAGTGGCTTTAAAGGCTGACCTTCCAGGTTTTTTGTTTGAAGGAAAAGAGAATATTTCTGATGAGATTATTGAGGTATGTGGCTTTTATAGGCGTGCAGAGAAATTAGGGGTTATTGATAGACTTCGTAAGTCAAATATTCTTCCCCATGGCGGTGGTTATTCATTTAGTGATTTTCTCAAAGTTAAAGACGTTATTGAAATCGCTGATCGTCGCTATTTCATTTTAGAGATGAGAGCGGAAATTGGCAATAAAATCTGTTCTGATGTTCGTGATATGGAGTTTGATTATCGAGGTAAAGCTGTGGTCTTAAGAACAGTGGAACTACAACTTGGTCAAATTGTGGCCAAATTAATTCCTAAGTTTGTTCTTAAAATATAATAAAATGGGTATGCCTTTCAAAGGCTTGTATTTTGTATTTTTGATGAAACATACCTTTTTTCTTTATTTTGTTTGTTCAAGAATCTCTAAAATATCCCTTTGAAGCTAGGAACATTGTTTTACTGATGATTTAGAAATCATAATTAATTTATGAGGTATCTTAGCTTGAAGCTACGAAATAAGAAAGTCTTTTTATGTAAAGTAACCAAATTATTAAAATAAAAAAAATTAATCATAGAAATTTAGAATTCTAAAACCTGCTAAGAAAACAAAGTTATGGCTAAAAGAGCAGATTAAATTGTTGATCCTTGCGATGAGATTATTTCAAGCTCTTTCTTCTTCTTTTTTTCCATTCTTGCTCTTCAATTCTTTTATTTTTTTCCCATTCATAATAGAGCAAAGATTCATCTTCCCACTCTTTGACATACCTGTTTTTATCAAACATAAACAGATACCTCCAAAAAATACCAGCATCAAAACTACTATATACGCTTTATTCTTAAAAATAAATCAATAAAATCAGTTATTCAACCAAATAAAGCTTTAGAATTGTTCATTTTAAAGTATATAAATAAATTATCGAGATAGTGTTTTTAGCAATTTTTTCTATATATAACATACAATCTCTAAACATAAAATGGATTTTTCATAAAAAATAACATATATAAAAAAGAATTGGAATTGCTAGCTTTGAATTAATTTTCCTAAAAATTCACTTATTAATACGAGTTAGCGAGTTATTAAGGGCTGTTGCAATCTGTCTGGTAAACCTTCTGTGAATCCCAAAAATCCTACTCAAAAGGTTATTCCGGTGAATGTTGGTATTTTTTGCTTGTGAAGAATCTATAGAAAAATGCTAGCAGCAGAACTGCAAAAGTAAAATCTTTCACCTCCGTAAAGGTCTACAATCATCTCCATATCTTGTTAAAAAATGATATTTTCTTCATACAAAATGATTTTATTAGATTGCAGTTAATTATGAAAAAGATTTCTAATTATTTCAAATTTGAATATAAAAAAACCAGCAAAATTAAATAACTAATATTTTTAAATCTATCAAAATTACTCCGCAAAGTAATTATACTAGATTTAATTTGCCCACAAAAAGCAATAAAAATACAACTATAGGTCAAAAGAAGATATGAACCTGAGGCTTTATGCAAATAAAAGTAATTTCGGCGAACGGCATTATATTGAAACTCGAAATAAACCCATTCAAATAAGACTTGCAGTAATTGATCTTGATATTTCTGATAAATATCCAACAAATTTTGTTTGTGTACTTCCAAGAAATTTTAATTCTAAAACAACAAATCAAAACCATTTTCAATCGAGGTTCAAGGAAGGGAGTAGAGAATTAGCAATTCAACTTTTAGAGAAAGCGTTAAAAAAAGAAAAAGATCCAGATATAATTATGGAAATTAAAGAGCGTTTGAAACTTCTTAAATCTAAACCAAAAGAAATTGGTAAATGTGCTTTATGTAACAAAGATTTTTATCCAAGAAGATTTGGATATTCGATACAAAGGACTTGCAATGATTGTTGGAATAAATCAAAACCATAAGAAAATAAATGTCCAAACCAAAGATTGTAAATAGACATTTGACTAATGAAATCTTAAATTGCATATTAACCCTTTTACTGTTGCTTTTGCTTTGAGGATTCTTGCAAACTTTGAACATAGATTCAAGCATGGCGATGGAATTCTAACCCTAATTTATTAGAAAGTATTATTTAATATCAAAAACTTGGAGTGAGAATTGTATTCTACGTAAATTGAGCTGTATTCAGAAATATCCAAATTTTTTCTGCAAATAAATTTAAGATTATTTTTTTACTACAAGAACGTTGCAATCAGCTTTTGAAACCACTTTTCTTGATACACTTCCCATTAAAAAGGAAGCTGCATCACTTAATCCTCGACTGCCAACTACTATGAGATCAAAATTCTCATTTCTAGCGGTCTCTACTAAAGCTAATGATGGGTTAGAACCTAGAATAGCTAAAAAGGAGCAATCGATTTTTTCGCTCTCGATAAGGTTTTTTGCTTTATGCTGAATTTTTGATGCTTCCCTCTCATCATCTTGCTTATATACGCTGATAACTTTGATTGAACCATTAAATTTCTTGGCTAAACTAATAGCTTCAAACAAAGCCCAATTAGAATAATTTGAACCATCTAATCCAACCAATATCTTAATACCATCTTTCATTTCTAATCAACTTGTATGTATACAATATCGCTTTAATTATGATCAATTTATGGTTTTTCTTTCGTTTGAATTTCATTCATTAATCCTGGATTCCTTTTTATTCCTCTTGCAAGAATGGGTGCAAAGGAAAGAGTAGTTATTATGCTCATTGCCACTAATGCTGAAAAAATTTCATTAGGAATCAATCCATATTGTAATGCTAGCAAAGCAACGACCAATTCTGCTGCTCCTCTGGAGTTCATCCCCCAACCTGCATAATATAGTTGCTTCCAGGTTAAAGTTGAAAATGGTTTTATAATTAATGTTCCTATCATTGTTCCTGAAAAAGCTATAATTACAGTTGCAATAATCAAATAGGAATTAGAAAATAGTGATGTTAAGTCAAGGCTAATTCCGATATGAACAAAGAAAAATGGAACAATAAAACCCAAGGCAATTAGTTTGATCACATTTATCATTTTTCTCTTATTCTTTGGAGCAATTTTTTTCATAGAAGATTGCAAAAGAAAACCGCCCAATATCGCCCCAACTAGGTATCCAATGTGTAGTGCCTCTGAAAGGGCTGCAAGTACTAAAATAAAGATCATAACTACAGAAAAAAGTGCTGTATCATCACTTGGATTCTTATCTAAATATTTCAATACCTTTTTCATTAATTTGAAACAGAAAAAAGCAATAGCAAGAAATATTACAATCTCAATTGGCAAAATCAAAACGTTAAGTAATGTTCCTTCTCCCTTTGCAAGTAACACAACAATTGATAACAATAGTACTTCAAAGATATCATCTATGGCTCCTGCAGAAAGCATAATTGCTCCTAATCTTGTATTTAAACTGTTTAGATCCATGAGAACTTTTACTTTTGTGCCTTCTGATGTTACCATCATTGCTCCTCCAAAAATTATGGCTGTTAAAATTCCATATTGAGGAAAAACTAGAAAAATAAATAAAAATCCAAAAATGAAGGGAACAGTGACTGAACCTAAACATATAAGAATAGAATCTTTTGAGTTTTCTTTAATTTGATTAATATCTATTTCTAATCCAGCTAAAAAGAGGAGTAAAACAATTCCCAGCGTAGCTAAAAATTCAACTATTAACAAATTTGAAGCATTATCAAAAAATACTTCTTTAAAAAACGGCAATCCAAAAATTAAGCCAGCAAGAATTTGACCGATAACTGTAGGTAATCCAATTCTTTTGAAGATTTCTCCTAAAATAAAAGTGACAATAAGAATAATGGGGATTAGAACTAATATTTCCACTTAAATCACTTTAACAGAATATTCGATAAAACTCGAAAAAATAAATAACATTGTATGTTTATTATTGTCGCTAATAATTGTAAATATTCTATTTGATCTATACAAAAGTAATTATTGTTATATTCGTCTTGTTGGATTGTGAGATTCGTAGTCTCGCCTTCTTTATGAATTTCCAACGAAGAATTAATAGTAAGATATAAACTTTTTCATTAATTTTAAAAAATGCCCCTCTTTAAAAATCGAAAAATGATAAAGAAATCATTGGTTTAGGAAAAGTTGAATGATGGGATCTTTGGGTATCTAAAAACTAACTTATTTTATTTGTATGATTTTCAATCAATTATTCACCTTTAATTTGATTAGCTGACGATCCCGTCAAACCGGTTTTAAGATAAAAACTGTGCTTAGTTGATGCTTTTGTAT
>JGI2160J19893_10000065_pt1 | contig 30835 bp, 26 predicted proteins | sample DeeMarSeWOR28_12_FD_19893 | JGI IMG/M metagenome (IMG submission 19893)
TCCGGTGGACTCCACGGCGTTGGGGTATCAGTTGTGAACGCACTGTCAGAATGGCTTGACCTCCAGGTAAAACAGGGCGGTGACGTTTATGAACAGCACTACGAAAGAGGGGCACCGAAAGGGCCTTTGAACAAGGTGGGGAAGACAAACAGGCGAGGGACCAGGATAACCTTCAAGCCCGATTCTGAGGTCTTTGATACATTAGAGTTTAACTATGAAACTCTGGCTCACAGGTTCAGGGAGCTTGCCTTCCTCAACAAGGGGCTCAGTATCACCATAGCCGATGAAAGAAGCAACAAAAAAGAGACCTTTATGTATGAGGGTGGTATCCTTTCCTTTGTCGAGCATCTCAACAAAAGCAAGACAACACTCCATCCGAAACCGATTTACATATATAAGGAAAAAGACAACGTCACCGTTGAGGTGGCAATTCAGTACAATGACAGCTATACCGAGACTCTCCACTCCTTTGCAAATAACATAAATACCAAGGAGGGCGGCAGCCACCTTGCTGGCTTCAAAGGAGCCCTTACCAGGACGACCAACAGTTATGCCACTACATCAGGGCTTCTGAAAAGCGCAAAGGATTCTATCAGCGGTGATGATATCAGAGAGGGGCTCACCGCTGTCATAAGTGTAAAACTTCCCCATCCCCAGTTCGAGGGACAGACCAAGACCAAACTCGGCAACAGCGAGATAAAGGGGATCGTTGAATCTTCCGTCAATGACATCCTTGGTAATTATTTTGAAACAAACCCTGCTGTTGTCAAAAAGATCGTTGAAAAAGCCCTTCAGGCATCAAGGGCGAGAGAGGCTGCCCGTAAGGCACGTGAGCTTACACGAAGAAAGGGCGCCCTTGAAGATACAGGTCTGCCGGGCAAACTTGCTGATTGTGCGGAAAAGGACCCCACACTGAGTGAAATCTTTATTGTCGAGGGTGACTCTGCCGGAGGCTCTGCAAAGCAGGGAAGAGACAGGCATACACAGGCCATTCTGCCGTTAAAAGGGAAGATACTCAATGTTGAAAAGGCCCGCTTTGACAAGATGCTCAGTTCCGATGAGATCAAGATACTGATTACAGCCCTTGGCATGGGCATAGGCTCTGAAGACTTTGATATCGCAAAGGCGAGGTATCATAAAATTGTTATCATGACAGACGCTGATGTTGACGGTGCTCACATCAGGACGCTACTGCTTACCTTCTTTTTCAGACAGATGCCTGAAGTGATTGAAAAGGGATATCTTTATATTGCCCAGCCACCGCTGTTCAGGATCAAGAAAGGAAAGTCAGAAAAATATATACAGAATGAGAGCCAGCTCGAAAATCTGCTCTTTGAGATGACTGTTGACGACATTCAGATCAAAAACGGAAAAAGTTTATCGGGGAAAGACATTATCCCATATATACAGAAACTTTCAAAATTCGAAAAACTCCTTGATTGGTTCGATATCAGAAAGAGCGACACCCCGGCAATCAAGGCGCTCCTGCATTATGACCTGGACAAGGATCTGCTCAAAAATAAAACAGCAATTAATTCCCTTATCAAAAAGTTCAAAAAAGAATTCCCCGATATTTCAGATGAGATCAGAAAAGACGAAGAGCATGAATCGTACAGATTAGAGCTGAGGAGAGATGGGATGCAGTTAACCATTGACGACGAGTTCCTGGCATCACCGGAATTCAGGGAACTGAAAAACCTCTTTTCGGATCTGAGCGGACTTGGCCATCCTCCCTATAACGTTACCTATAAAGAAGAGAAGCATGAATTTGGCAGCTCCGGTGAGTTGTTTGATTTCATTTTAACAATAGCAAAGAAAGGCATCAATATTCAGAGGTATAAGGGGCTGGGTGAGATGAACCCCCAGCAGCTGTGGGACACGACGATGAATCCGGAGGACAGGACACTCCTCCAGGTAAAGGTTGAAGACTTAATCAAGGCAGAAGAGATATTCAGCACCCTCATGGGAGACCAGGTAGAGCCGAGAAAGGCTTTCATAGCGACCCATGCACTTGAAGTAAGAAATTTAGATATATAACAGCAGAACACAGACACAAGAACACAGACAAAAGAGAAAAGACAGAAGAAAAAAGAATAAAGACACCGGATTTTTTTTAGTCTGTATTCTGTAATCTGGATTCTGTCTTATAAGAGGAGAATACATGGCGAGATCGATAATTAATATCGAAGAAGAAATGAAAACATCCTACCTTGATTACGCCATGAGCGTAATTGTAGGCAGGGCTTTACCGGATGTAAAGGACGGACTCAAACCAGTCCAGCGCCGCATACTGTATGCAATGCTCAGGGAAGGGTTGACTCCCGGTAAAAAATATTCCAAGAGTGCCGGTGTTGTCGGTGAAGTGCTGAAGAAATATCATCCCCATGGTGATTCTGCAGTATACGATGCGATGGTAAGGCTTGCACAGGATTTTAATATGCGCTACATGCTGGTTGACGGTCAGGGCAACTTTGGCTCTATAGACGGTGACCCGGCAGCAGCCTACCGTTATACCGAGGCCCGCATGACCAAAATCGCCGAAGAACTGCTCCAGGATATTGATAAAGAAACGGTGGATTTTGCCGCAAACTTTGATGAAACGACACTGGAACCGATCGTCCTTCCCGCAAAGGTCCCAAACCTGCTTATAAACGGTTCTTCAGGAATCGCCGTCGGAATGGCAACAAATATACCACCTCACAATCTGGGAGAGGTTATTGACGGTCTTATGATGATGATTGATGATCCTGAGGTCACGATCAAACAACTCATGAAAAAGATCAAGGGACCTGATTTTCCCACGGGCAGTACAATCCATGGGAAAAAAGGGATCCATGACGGCTATACCACGGGCAGGGGCATTGTCCGGATGAGGGCAAAGGTAGATATTGAAGAGACCAAGAGAGGGCAAAATATAATCATATCTGAACTGCCCTATCAGGTAAACAAGGCAAGACTGATAGAAAAAATAGCCGAACTTGTACGACACAAAAAGATCGAGGGTCTTTCTGACCTCAGGGATGAATCGGACAGGCATGGAATCCGGGTTGTAATGGAAGTGAAGCGCGGGGAGATACCACAGGTCATTTTGAACCAGCTTTACAAGCACACACCCATGGAATCCACCTTTGGTATCAACATGCTTGCCATTGTCAATGGTCAGCCAAAGGTCCTGAACCTTCACAATGTTCTTTCTCTCTTCCTTGAGCACAGACGTGACGTTACTGTCAGAAAGACAAAGTTTGAGCTGAGAAAGGCAGAGGAAAAGGCCCACATATTAGAGGGTCTGAAAATCGCCCTTGATAATCTTGATAAGATCATCAAACTGATCCGTGCATCAAAGACTCCTGAAGAGGCACTGGGCGGATTGATGAGCAAGTTCCCCCTTACAGAGATCCAGGCAAAGGCCATCCTCGATATGAGACTGCAGAGATTGACCGGTCTGGAACGGGACAAGATCGTTCAGGATTACAAAGACATTATGAAGGAGATCAAGAGGTTACAGAAAATCCTTGCAAGTCCCGCACTGGTTGACAATATCATCAAAGAGGAGCTTCTTGAGATCAGGAAAAAGTACGCTGACAAGAGACGAACAGAGATCACCGTAGAGGCGGAGGAAATAACCATAGAAGATCTTATCCAGGAAGAAGAGATGGTGGTCACTATTTCCCACAATGGTTTTATTAAGAGGAATGCACTTGAGCTCTACAGAAGCCAGCGCAGGGGGGGCAAAGGATCTATGGGCATGGAAACCAGGGAAGAAGACTTTGTAGAGACCCTCTTTACTGCCTCAACGCATGATAATGTGCTCTTCTTTACAAATTTTGGAAGGATATACTGGCTCAAGATTTACCAGATCCCCGAGATGGGAAGGGCTGCCAAAGGAAAGGCAATAGTAAACCTGTTGCAGATTTCTCCGAGAGAACGGATTTCTGCAGTCTTCCCCGTCAGAGAATTCAAGGATGATCTCTTTCTGTTCATGGCCACAAAAAATGGCGTTGTCAAGAAAACCGCATTGACGGCATACAGTAACCCGCGGTCAACCGGTATCAATGCGATAAAGCTTGAACATGATGATGAACTTATCGGTGTGAGACTAACCGACGGAAGTAAGGACATTAACCTGAGTACAAGAAAGGGTTCGTCGATCAGGTTCAACGAACGTAATGTACGGGCCATGGGACGTGTTGCCCAGGGAGTGCGCGGGATAAGGCTCAAGGAGGATGATGAGGTAGTCTCTGTTGACGTCCTTGACAATGACATGACGCTCCTGACGGTCACGGAAAAGGGCTATGGCAAACGTACCAATGTTGATGCATACCGGCTTCAGAGCAGGGGCGGAAAGGGAGTGTTTACGATAAAGGTAACGCCCAAAAACGGTAACGTGGTCGGCGTTCTTCAGGTAACGAAAGATGATGAGATCATCATCATTGCAAGCAGCGGCAAGACGATACGAACAAAGGCAAAGAGCATTTCCCTGATAGGCAGAACCACACAGGGAGTAAGGCTTATGCACCTTGCTGAGGATGACAAGGTAGTGAGTGTTGCCAGAGTAGTTGACAATGATGATGCATCAGATGGAAAGAATGAAGACCTGTTTAAGGAATAAGGAGGCGTCATGCAAAGAAGAGAATTCATAAAAGGAACTGTTCTTGCAACCGCTGTTCTTGCAGCAGACAGGGTCCTGGCTGGAACATATGATTCCCCTGGCTCAGCTAAAGTGAACCAGCTCACCAATAGAGAAAACCCAACCGTGCTGGAGCAGAAGCATGTTCCTGCCATTGAAGCCCCTGACAAGGTTAAGGCTGGCGACTGGTTTGATGTTACGGTGAAGGTGGGCTTCATGGTGGAGCACCCGTCAACACCGGGTCATTGGATTACCGGGATAAAACTGCTGTTAAACGGGATGGAAGCGGCAGAAACAAAGTTTGCAACAGGCGGTCTCACATCCTCTTCTGCGACATTCAGAATTCGCCTTGAGAAAACGTCTACGGTAGAGGCTGTTGAACACTGCAACCTGCATGGAATATGGATCAGTGACGCTGTACAGGTGAAGGTTGCCTAGCCCAGGGAGCAGACATTAACACTCAGCTGTCGTCTGTACCTCCATATAGTTCAGTATACCTTCAGGATCGCATTCAATACACATATCAATGCCCTGAATAATCTGCATGTCTTCGCAAAGGATATATGCCTGTTTCAGCTCAAAATTACTAATCTTTTCTATCAGCATCTTTTTGGGCCGCAAATAGGTTTTCCCGCAATTCAAGCAAATAAAAATAAAATTCTCCTTTGCAGTTTCAAGACAATGATTGCAGACATAGATCTTTACGCCAGGGGAAGCCTCGGTATATATAGAGGTATATTCTTTTTTACATATGCTGCAAAGCTCATGTTTGTTGTTAATATCCATGATCTCAACCCCTTTCTGTGCCGCCGCTCCTGTTTATGAAATGCCTTCTCTCTTTCATTATCTCACATTATACTTATGCAACCTTATGCAACTTGTATGCCTGAAAGAATATTCCAGCCACTGTTAAGGCGGAACCTATAGCCGGTAGATATTTATTTCTTCCATAAAATGGGATGGTTGAGGTACATGAAAGAATTTGACTTTTTTTCCGTACTGCAGTCCGGAAGTCATACATTGATTTACTCGTCATTTTCAGCTTATGTCAATTTCATAACAGATTGTGTCATGAACAGGGTCTTTTCTGTCCCTGTGCACAACAATTATGCTCTTCCGCCAAGGACCTTCTGAATATAGGGATTATCATCATTGTGCAGGGATTCAAGATAGGTTCGAACAAATTCCATGATTGATTTATACTGTTCGAAATTGACAGAGAGTTCCAGAAAGAGGTCCCTGTAGGCAAACTCAGCAGCTATTTTATACGATCTCTGTCCCTGCAGGGCATAATGCTCAGACAGACTCGCTCCCGGAACAACAATGCTTCCCAGTATGAACTCTCTGCCCTTTTTATTATCAAGGGATGACGGGAACATGCCCAGCATGAATAATGTATAGTCCCCTATGTGCTTGTGAACTTTAAATTCCTGCTCGAAGCTTCTGGCATTTAAAAGCACATCTCCTTCAGCCATCATATCCGCTGTATCATCGAGAGGATTTCCTGCCGCATCGTTAATTTTATAGAGATTATTGATATGAATAAATTCACAGAGTATCTGCTCTTCAATGTAGTACGCTATTTCTTCATTCTCAGTGGGATTGAGCTTAAAACCATAATCAAGCGCTTTTTTAAACAGTTGTCTCAGGGGATGGTCTGCTGCTATGGAGGGTCTCTCTAACATACACTATCAACTCCTTTCACAGTGGCTTCCTGCCTATCTTTTCGTGACAGAGTCAGAAAAACTTGAGGCAGGAGAAATCCGATTTCCCCCAACAGACTGCTGATGGTATAGAATAATACCTATGATTATAGGCACACGTGTTGTATATGCAGAGGAGGTTAGCCGATGGGATGCAGAGCTGCTGCAAATCTCTGTGTACCGCTTCTGGGAAGACAGTATCAACGTGATGAAGCAGACAGCATCAGCCTGTAAAGATGTCAACATTCCCTATGTCATTCATCCTGTAGGATACACCGTTCTGAATGATGAAACCTTTGGAGATATTACCATGATGGCCCGCCTGTCAGACCGTGCACTGATCCTTCATGATGAGAGGAATTCTGAGGGAGCCAGGATAGAAGGTGATCAGGCAGAAGAGTTCAGAAAACGGATTAGAACGCTGCAAGCTGATGCATACATATCTTTTGAAAATGCAACCGATACCGGCGATGTGAAATGGTTCTGGAATAAATTTTCAGATTCCATAACATTGGACATAGGACATGTTGAATCATCAGGCCTGGATTCTTTTGAGTTTGTCACGGCCCTGGATGATTCCACTATAAACAAAATCGAGTATGTCCATATGCACAGGAACAACGGCCTGCGAGGCGGAATAACAGATCACTGGCCCCTTACTGCAGCATGCAGGGAATACAGGGCGCTCCAGGCGTTGGTTCAGTTAAAGCCTGAGGTTACTGTTATTCTTGAGATAAACGAACTTGACAATATTGCTGACAGCTTAAATCTTTTAAGAACATTAAGAGAAAAAAAAGAGAGCCTCTAGGAAGGCTCTCTTTTTGCCGGTTGCATCGTATCTTAATTCAATTAATCGTCACATACCAGTGATGCGAGCATTTCGGGGCTGCCCTGAGCAGTATTGCTCTTTATCTTTGCACCNCGGGCTACCAGAACATCAATAGTCTCATCATGCCCCAGGCTCACAGCAGCCGTGATTGCTGTCATTCCCTTGGAGTCCNTGGCATTCATATCGGCACTGTGTGCCAGAAGTGTTTCTACCGTTTCTGCATGGCCTCGCACTGCAGCAGCCAGCAGGGCAGTTTCACCATTTGCATTTTTGTCGTTCACCCTTGCTCCATGATCGAGCAGTGTATCTACGGTCAATGAATGACCACCATAGGAAGCATAAATTAAGGGCGTCAGGCCCATACAGTTTCTTGCATTCACATCAGCTCCATGCTCAATGAGGAGCTTGGCTGTCTCTGCATGTCCTCCGTAGGCTGCAGCCATCACTGCCGTAGCCTCATGACTATCAGTAGCATTCACCTCAGCACCCCGGTCCAGCAATGTCCGTACAGTCTCAATATTCCCTACTCTCGCTGCTGCCATTAACGCTGGCGTTCCTTTTGATGACCCTTTCTCATTCATAAGTGCTCCGCTGTCAACCAGCGTATTGATAATTGTTACATGACCGCCGTAAGCAGCTTCCACAAGGGCCGTCTCCATTTTTAAATCCTTTGCATTTACATGTGCTCCACTGACGAGCAGAATATTGACAATATCCGCACGGCCTGTAAAAGCAGCAGCCATTAAGGCAGTTTCCCCATTCATATCCTGTGCATTCACATCAGCTCCGTGTTCAAGCAATGTAATAACAATCTCTGTATTGCCCATCAGCGCAGCAGCCATTAGGGCAGTCTCGCCGCTTTTGTCTTTTTCATTCACATTTGCGCCGTCTTTAATCAGGTTATTCACTTTTTCCTTAAGACCGGCAAAAGCGGCCGTCTTCAGATCAATTTTTACATCAGCGGAAACGTGCATTCCACTGAATAGAATCGCTAGAGCGATAATGATTGTCGTCAAGATTATCCTTTTGCTAATTGGTTCCATTTTTTGCCTCCCCTTCCCTTTATAAAAAGCAGTTGGTTATTGAAATCATAAACAATTACATGTACATATGTCACGAGAAAAATCACACAGTATAAGTGAACTTAATACTTTTATTTAGGATAGCAAAAACGTTGCCAGAACATATTTTCTTTAAATACAAAGAGGTTAGTGCTTAATGTGTAAACATTGTATGCAAAATATGGCAAATTGCGTGTCATTATGGCAGGCAAAGGGGATGTATTCTGCTTATTGAAAGCTTTTCCTGTTACAGTGAAAGGAACATTAGCCTTTTCTATTGATATGGTACTATAGTCAAATGTCAACTGAAGATATACATAAAGGATCAGAAAATATTGACACCATGTCAACATCAGAAGTGATAAATTTGATGCAGGATGAAGACATGATTGTTGTACGGGCAGTGCAGAATGCCAGACAGTCTATTTATGATGCCGTTGACGATGCTGTCAGCAGTTTGAAGCAGGGAGGCAGACTGTTCTATATCGGCGCCGGAACAAGCGGGCGGCTGGGCGTTCTCGATGCCTCTGAAATGAGACCAACCTTTGGTGATGCATCAAGCATACGGGCAATTATGGCAGGTGGAGCAGGGGCGATTACCAATCCTGTAGAAGGTGCAGAAGATGACAGAGAAGCCGGAAGCAGTGCCGTTGCAGATGCAGGCAGGAAAGATATGCTCCTGGGAATCTCTGCCAGCGGCAAAACTCCCTTTGTGCTGTCCGCTCTTCAGGCTGGGAAAGATCAGGGTGCCAGGTGTTGGCTCTTGAGCTGTAATGAGGTAGGATATGATTTTCTTGACGGCATCATTAATGTCAATGTGGGCCAGGAACTGGTTGCAGGTTCTACGCGATTGAAGTCAGGAACAGCAACAAAGATGGTCCTGAACATGATATCAACTGCAACGATGATTCAGATGGGTCATGTCTATAAAGGATATATGATCGATGTTGTGCCCTCCAGTGCAAAGCTTATCAAAAGGGCTGAATCTATCATCTCTGCAATAACGGGCTGCGGTCCTGAAGAGGCCGCCCTTCTGCTGAAAAAAGCAGACAACCGTCCAAAGACAGCAGTCCTCATGTATAAGAAAGACCTGAGTCTGGATCAGGCCGATCAGTTATTAAAAAAGTCTGAAGGCTCATTGAGACGGGCGCTGGGTGACATTGATTAAAGAACAGAACACAAAAAAGCCCGCAAGGATTATCGGCATCATGTCCGGCACATCTCATGACGGAGCAGACTTTGTCCTTGCTGAAACAGGATTCATAAAGAATTCCTCCAACCCTTTCCGGGCAAAACTTCTCGCCCATCTGCATCAGCCATACGGCACATCAATGAAAGAGCAGATTCGCCAGTCTTTTTTTGGAGACGCGGAGCTCATTTGCGGATTAAATTTTGCACTGGGTGAATTTTATGCCAGAGGAGTTATCAAGCTTTTGCAGAGAACGGGAATCCCTTATAAAACTATTGACGCCATTGCCTCTCACGGACAGACCATTTATCACGTACCTCCTGGTAACAAAAAGAGGGGATCAACGCTCCAGATAGGAGAAGCGTCAGTTATTGCTGAACGAACAGGTATTGCAACAATATCAGATTTCAGAACCCGCGATATGGCAGCAGGCGGACAGGGAGCACCCCTTGTGCCGATTACCGATTATCTGCTTTTCAACAAAAAAGGAGTTGCAAGAGCAATAGTGAACATCGGGGGCATGGCCAATGTGACTATTATACAGGGGAACCAGGAAGACACTATTGCTTTTGACACGGGCCCCGGCAATACTCTCATTGATGAGGCCATGCGGATAGTGAGCGGATACATAAAAAGCTATGACAGAAAGGGGGCCTTTGCCAGGTCAGGAAAATGTCACAGACACCTGCTCAAGAAACTCTCATCTCACCCCTACTTAAAAAAACGTCCTCCAAAGTCAACAGGAAGGGAAACCTTCGGGGAAGCAATGGTGCGGCACATTTTCAGCACCTACCGAAAAGCCCCACATGAAGATATTGTTGCTACACTTACCCATTTCACGTCAGCAAGCATCCATAGAGCGATACTTCCCTACAGACCTGATGAAGTGATTCTTTCAGGAGGAGGCACAAAGAACAGCTTTCTTATGAGCCTGCTCCATGATCGATTTCAGGAAAGCAGCATTCCTGTTCATACTATCTCAGAATACGGGATACCTTCAGAGGCCAAGGAGGCGTTGAGCTTTGCCATTCTCGGGTATCTTACCCTAAAGGGCATGCCGGGAAACATTCCATCCGCCACCGGAGCAGAGAGGGCCGTTGTATTAGGAAAAATTACCCTGCCCTGAACTGTAGCAGGTTCAACCTCGATAGTTCAGGTATCTTGCGGGGTTTTCTGATACCGTCCTGTTGACAACTTCCTGATCAATGCCGAGTTCAATCAGTCTCCTGGAAGATTCACGGATCGTCATTGAACCTCCCAGAAGGGTGTCATTCTTATTTGTGATTCCCGCAGCACTCCCCTCAGTCTTTGCCGCCCTGACCGTGTCTGATACAATGATGATCCGTTCAGGATTTTTCACCCTGAAAATCATTTCTACAATATGCTGATCCAGATGGAAAGGATCGGCAATGACCTCAATATACACATCCTGATGCATCAGCCCAAAACCAGCAAGCCCCGGTTCCCTGTGATGAATGCCCCTCATTGCATTGAAGAGGTGGGTAATACCCCGGGCACCGGCATGGTATCCGGCTTCAGCCTCTGTATATGTTGCTTCAGAGTGACCCATGCTGGCCATAATCCCCATATCAGAGAGTTGTGTTATCAGCTTTGAAGCTCCCTCAAGTTCCGGAGCTATGGTTATTATCCTGACTAAATCTTCATAGCCGTCGATAAGTGATTTCAGGAAGCGCTCATCAGGTCTCAGGAATGATGGGGCAGCCAGTGCGCCGCATTTTTCGGGATTCAGAAAAGGGCCTTCAAGATGCATCCCCGCGATATGTGCTGACCTGTCTGTGCTGTTCCCCTGATCTTCCATTGCCAGCTTTACTGCCGCCATGTGTTTCCGCATGGTTTTTATGTCAGATGAATAGATCGTGGGGATTATTTCAGACACTCCGTGGCTTCCATGGATTGCGGCTATTTTCAGAATATCTTCTTTTGAGGTAGTAACCGTATCATGACCGCCAATGCCGTGGGTATGAATGTCAATCAGTTTCATAGGGCTATCATACCACAGGGGATAATTGCCTTTAAAATGTTAAAATTGTTCGGAGATTATGGAAGCGCTTATAAAATTAGGCACCTGGTCTGAGGAAAAGTTAGACAGGATTCTCAGGGAGACATGGAGACTTTCTGATCCCTCTAATAAAATAGCATCCTTATCAAAAGAATTTCTTGAGACTCCTTACAATGCATCAACATTGATCGGAAATGGAGAGACATCCGAAGTATTTGTCATAAACCTTGAGCACGTTGATTGTTTTACCTATCTNGATTATGTAGAAGCCATGCGGCTGTCTCAATCATATAACGAGTTTACAGTAAACGTGCGAAGAGTCAGGTACCGGGCCGGAACTGTCAGCTACCCAGGCCGGAATCACTTTTTCACAGACTGGATAGATGGCAATAAAAAAAATGTGAGAGATATTACCGGGGAAGCCGGATCAGGAAAAAGCAGAAAGATTACCAAGACATTAAATGACAAAGGCAATGGCACTTGCTACCTGTCCGCACTGCCCTGCAGACAACGGGTCATAACATACGTTCCCGCTGACCTGGTGGATGAGTCTGTAATGACCAATCTGCAAACAGGTGATTACATCGGTATCTACTCAGGCAAAAAAGGCCTTGATGTATCCCATGTCGGTATTTTCATCAGAGACGAAAACAGATGTGCACTGCGACATGCCTCAAGCAGGCATATGAAAGTCATGGATGAGGATTTCAGTGAATATATACAGGATAAACCGGGGATCTTAATCTTCAGGGCAGAGCCCTCATAAATGCCGGGATCACTGCTTAAATCAATTCTAAGCCGCAGAATGCTCGTCTCCTTTGTCATGGGCTTTGCCAGTGGCCTTCCCCTGCTTTTGACGATAACAGTGCTCCAGGCGTGGATGCAGGAGGAAGGCGTTGATCTCACGGTAATAGGACTCTTTGCACTCGTGGGACTCCCCTACACGGTGAAGTTCCTGTGGGCTCCCTTCCTTGATCGCTTTACCCTCCCCTTTCTTGGCCGGAGAAAAGGCTGGCTGCTGATTGCCCAGTTGGCTCTTGTCCTTGCAACCGCCCTTCTTGGTCTCACAAAGCCGGGGCAGAGCCCATGGATGGTGGCCTGCGCTGCCTTTCTGGTAACGTTTTTCAGTGCATCTCAGGATATTGTCATCGATGCCTATAGAAGAGAGGATCTTGAGGACAGGGAACTCGGGCTGGGTTCCTCTCTTTATGTAAACGGTTATCGTATAGGCATGTTGCTGGCATCGGGAGGAGGTCTTATCATGGCTGACCATATGTCTTTCACCATGGTCTATTTCATTATGGCCGCATGCATGCTGCCCGGAATCATAACAACCGTCCTGACTCCCGAACCGGAAACACCGAAGGGAACACCTTCGAATATGAAAGAGGCCGTGATCAGTCCCCTCGTTGAATACTTCTCGCGAGAGGGAGCTATCTGGATACTTGCTTTCATCCTTCTCTATAAGGTTGGTGATACCATGGCAAGCGCCATGACAACGCCTTTTTATCTGGATATAGGTTTTTCAAAGAGTGAGATCGGTGCCGTGGTCAAACTCTTCGGGTTCTGGGCGACTATCATAGGAGGTCTCATAGGCGGGGTGATCATGCTGCGCATGGGGATTAACCGTGCGCTCTGGATCTTTGGTGTTCTTCAGGGGATCTCGACAGCCGGGTTCTCGCTGCTGGCAAAGATAGGTCACAGCATCCCTGCTCTTGCCGGAGTTATCGCTTTTGAAAATCTCAGCGGGGGCATGGGCACTGCCGCCTATGTAGCCTTCATGGCAAGTATTACCAATAAAAAATTTACCGCAACCCAGTATGCTCTCTTAAGCAGTCTGATGGGAATACCCCGTGTCCTGGCTTCTGCACCAACAGGTTACCTGGCTAAAAATATGGGCTGGTTCAGTTTCTTCATGGCCTGCGCCTTCATAGCTATCCCCGGGATGCTGCTTTTGCTCAGGTTTGCTCCCTGGAATTCAGGAGAGGTCAAGGCTGACCGGTAGTCTTCCCTGAAACTGTATCTCACCTTTCAGACATTTCATGGCAGCCCGCTGCGCCTGTACTGACGAATCATAGACAGCAACGAGTGCATCAGCTGCCGGAAAGTATCTCAGTACATAGGGGCTGCCAAAGGATATGACAATTGATCTCCCTGCCCGGGCAATAACAGCCTCTATCCTTTTTCTGTCCTCATCGCCTATTCCTGAACTCCCCTGCCAGGCTGCAACTGTCGTAAAGACCGCAATAATAACTTCCGGCTGAGAAGCTCCTACATCATAATTTTTTATGTGGTGAATACGGGACACATGCTCCTGAATGCCTGCAGTATCAATTCTGTTTTCATCTCCGGTAAAAAGAAGGTCAGCATTCATCAGGTTCTCATTAAACTCTGTAGCACCGGCCTTGACTAACGTTATCGATGCATGAAAGAGTTTTTCAGCAATATTACTGTGCACATTATAGTCTGGAATCGCTTTTTTCTTTGTTTTCAGTTTCTCCTTGCAGGAGATCACTCTTTGAAATGCCCTGTCAACCTGCTGTTCTGCAAGTTCTCCTCCTGTTACTGCCTTGTGTATGTCCTGCACAACTGAATCAGCATCTGCAGGATGGAGGATGACATCCACGCCGGCCTGCATACATCTGACGGGAACATCGTCATATTCGTTCAATGCATGCATGGTTAATGCATCGGTCATAACAATACCCTCATATTCCAGCTCATTCCGGAGCAGCCCTGTTACAACATTGCTGGATAGAGACGTCGGCACTGCATCCAGAGCAGGAATGGAAAGATGTCCAAGCATGATACTGCTCACCCCTGCCTGTATGGCATCCCGAAAGGGCAGAATATCAGTCTTCATCAGGTCCTTCAGTGATTTTGCAATAACCGGCAATGCAATGTGGGAGTCTATTGCAGTGTCACCATGACCGGGGAAGTGCTTTGCACAGCTTATCAGTCCGGTGGATTCAAGAATGTGGATATATTTCTTTCCATACCATGCAACTGTTTCAGCATTATCAGAAAATGCCCGTGTGCAGATAATCGGGTTGTCAGGGTTTTGATTGACATCCAGAACAGGAATGAGAGGCATGTTAATGCCAATATCAATTGCCTCATCTGCAATGGCACGAAGGGATTGTTCAATACACCGAAGTCCCTGGGGATGATCTTTTGGTGCACCAGCAGCTGCAGCCATTTGCGACGGGAACACTGTGGCTCCTTCAATCTGCTGACCGACACCGCGTTCTATATCGGATGCCACAAAAAGGGGAATTGCTGCTGCAGACTGACACTCTTCTATCAACTCTTTCACGGCAGTTCTTTTTCCGCCGAAGACGATAAATCCGCCAATGCCTTTATGAACCTCTTCGAGCAGTCGCTGCCGGTAGGTCGAGGAGTGTATATCCTGCCCGTCAAGTCTTCCGATAACAAGCTGGTAGATCTTTTGTTTCAGGCCCGGCATGGAACATTATAAACTACTTCAGGATGAAAGAGTGCACTGTAATGACATACTGACTGCGAAGAGAAAACGATATCTCCTGCAACAAACAGCCATTCTCCCCCCGTTGAAAAAAGGGAAATACAGATATACAGGATGTTTTGTATATCCTGTCATGCAATGGAACTACAGAGAAAAACCGTGCATCGTTCTTTTAGTGGTGTCGTTCGCGGTTTGAATATATCCTTACAACTTTGTCATTGACCAGATAGAAAGGGCATTTCGAGTGAGAATCGTCCCTGCAGTATTCATAGAGCTGAAAGGGGCTCGGTATATACATTTCCCTGCCAACACCACAAAAACCAATCTTTTTCTCTACAAGATAGGGACACTTGCCTGTAGACATCGCTTCCTGTGCCATAAAAACACCTTCCTTTCTCCCCCTATTTATTATTGTAAAGATGAATTATTAAAGAGAGATTAGAAAAGCTTTCCGCTTCGATGAAGGGGAAAGCAGCAGGGTGATACATAAGGGGATGGGCAGCTGCCCATCCCCTGTGAGATTTTATCTTACCTGATCAGGAAGCGTGTAGCACCATGGGTGTGTAGCTCTGCTCTACAATTAATTCCGGTTCACCAAGGCGTTCATCAAGCCATAACGTTACAAAGCGGTAATCATCAGCGCCTTTTGAAATCCTTGCTGTCAGGATAACGGGCTTGCCTTTGCCCGGGGCTTCTGCAAGGGCAACATTTTCACGGACAATTGGTGTGACTTTGTTGGGAAACATCTCTTTGAGCTTATCCAGAATTTCCCAATGAATTCTCCGGCGTCGGTGTGCCCGGCATGGGATAACCGCTTCCACCTCAATTTCAGTATTCTGGTTTTTTACTGACTCTATTGCCTTCACCATCTGATTCAGACCATTGAGGCCAAGGAAGGAAGCCTCAACGGGGACAATCACTTTCTGTGAAGCCATGAGGGCATTTGCTGTCAATGGGCCATAACTGGGAGGGCAATCAATGAGAATAAAATCCCAGTTACCCTCTGTATTACTCAGGCACTGGGAAAGTTTGCTGTTATCCTCTGCACCCATAAATAACTGGTTCGCTGAGATAAGGTCAGGGCCTGCAGGAACAAGATCAACCTCTTCCATGCAGGAAGGCATTACTGGTAATGCCTGCTGATTTTTCAGTGCCTCTAAAAGATCGGTTCCTTCGTTCATTACTCCAAAACTTGTACTTGCACTTCCCTGAGGATCGAGATCAACAAGAAGAACTTTCTTGCCCATTTCTCCCCAACATGCAGCAATATTAACAGCTGACGTTGTTTTGCCAACACCACCTTTGAGATTCACTACAGAAATTACCTTGCGCATAAATACCTTCTACCTCCTCCTCATTCAGCAATCTTGCTGTTCGTTTTTTATTGTTTTAGTTAAGGGGATTAATTACTACCATGTTGGGAGTCTAATCTAAACTTTTTTCAACAATTTGTCAACAGGCATTATTTCTTGGATTCATTTTAATAACACTGTTTAGCCTGTCATTGCATATTTATTAATAACTCTTCTATCTCATTTTTGATGGGTGGCGGAGCATACCCCAGGGCAAATGCCTCTTCGCTGTTCAGGGACAGATCCTGTGCACGCGGGGCTGACATAACAATGTCTTTCTGATGACAGGCAATCAGCAACTCCTCTCCATAGCCGAGACAGGAGGTCATGACTCGTCCAAAATCATATCGGGAGATGCGCTCCTGACCACCTAGGTGCAGAATACCTCTGCCCTTTTGAAGTGCCAGCATAAGACCGAGGGCTGCTGTTTTTCCACTCACTGGAGTACGGTACTCATCAACAAAGAGTTGAACTGTCCTGCCGCTCTTCACCTTCTTTATCATTGCCTGAAAAAAGGTTTCGTAGGACGGGCTGGAGAGCCCATACATGAGAGGCATACGGCATAGGGCAGCCTCAGGATAGATGCTCATGACCAGTTCCTCAGCCATAACCTTTTGCTCACCGTATACATTAACGGGACTGACGGGATCGGTCTCCGAATAGGGTGCATTCAAACCATTAAAGACCAGGTCTGTCGACGTAAAGACAAAAGGGATTCTCCGGTCAGCGCACAAACCTGCAAGATTGGCTACGGCATCGACATTTATCTTGTAAGTCTCCTCAGGATGTTCCTGGCAGTAGTTAGGCTTCGTTGCTGCTGCTGTATGAATGACCCCCTCAGGTCTGATATCTTTTATCAGTTCCTGAACCATGGTAAAATCTGTCAGATCCACCTGGACAATGTTAACCCCTTCATTGCGCACGCTATGCGAGAAGACCGTTCCAAAGACCTGGAAATCTTTTTTTATGGCATTACAGAGATTCCATCCCAGAAATCCGCTTGCCCCTGTTACGAGTATTTTTTTCATTCCCTTATTCCGGAGGAAAGAGCAGACATGCATTATTGTACATCAAATAAAATGTTACAATATCTTTTTTGTTGCAGTTATTCGATATATGATATTTTGGATAATACAATGACACTGCTATTCTCTGTCATTGTCCGGCTTGGCCGGACAATCCAGGAAAAGGCAACTGGTTTCCCCGATTAAATCGTGGAATGACAACACAAGGAACCATAGGTTCCGGATTTTCAATGCAAGAGAATTTCTTTTCCAAATCAGTCTTTTTTTCGAGGGATGACGTAATTATTCAATATGCTGAAAGAAATACCGCTCAACGACATACAATTTGTCCTCCTTGATATGGACGGCACCCTGCTGGACCTCTATTTCGACGACTATTTCTGGGGTCACCTTGTACCTGAGAAATACGCCGAACGTCATGATATGACCTTTGGTGCAGCAAAGGACTACCTGTACAAGACGTATAAATCTCACGAAAAAACCCTGAACTGGTGTGACATTGATTTCTGGTCAAAGGAGCTGAAGCTGGATATCCCGGCCCTGAAGGAGCAGATACGACATCTCATCGAAGTCCACCCCCATGTAATAGACTTCCTGAAACTCATGAAGAAACAGAGGAAGAAGATATTTCTCCTGACAAATGCCCACTATAAGACGGTAAAAATAAAATTCAAAAAGACCCAGATAGGAGAATATTTTGATGACATCCTGTGTTCTTTCAATGTGGGCCATCCAAAGGAGTTTATTGAATTCTGGCAGGGCGCTCAGAAAAAACTGAAGTTTGACACAGAGCACTCACTCTTCATTGACGATACCGAGGATGTGATGAGAACTGCCAGAGACTTCGGCATTAAATATCTGCTTTTTAAAACCTACGCAAGTCCAAAGCTGGAAGTGAAAGAGTCAAAAGAATTTCTGACAATTCGGGATTTCAGGGAATTGATGTAGGCAAGAAAGGGCTGTATTACTTGTTCATCATATCAAGGAAGTCCTGATTGCTCTTTGTTCCCTTCATCTTGTCCAGCAGAAATTCCATGCTCTCCACAGGACTGAGGGAGTGAAGTACCTTCCTTAATATCCACATACGCTGGAGCATACTCTTGTCAACAAGCAGTTCTTCCTTACGGGTACCGGAAGAGTTGATATTGATACTGGGGAATATCCTCTTATCGATGAGCTTCCTGTCCAGGTGGAGCTCCATATTGCCTGTTCCTTTAAATTCTTCAAATATGACATCATCCATCCTGCTGCCTGTATCAACGAGTGCTGTTGCCAGTATGGTCAGACTGCCGCCTTCCTCAATATTTCTGGCAGTACCGAAAAATCTTTTCGGTTTCTGAAGTGCATTGGAATCAAGACCGCCTGAAAGGACCTTGCCGCTCGCCGGTATAACAGAGTTATAGGCCCGGGCAAGTCTCGTGATGGAGTCAAGCAGGATTACCACATTTTTCTTAGTCTCAACAAGACGCTTTGACCGTTCAATGACCATTTCCGATACCTGCAGGTGCCTCTGCGGAGGCTCATCAAAAGTAGAACTGATAATCTCAGCTTCTACCTGTCTCTTCCAGTCGGTTACTTCCTCCGGTCTTTCATCAATGAGCAGAATGATAAGATGGGCATCGGGATGATTGGCCTTAATGGCCTTTGCTATTGATTGAAGCAGAACTGTTTTACCCGTTCTGGGGGCTGCAACGATCATTCCCCTCTGTCCCATGCCAATCGGTGTAACAAGACTCATTACCCTCGTTGAGTAGTCACTTTTTGTATACTCAAGATTTATGGGATCAGTCGGGTAGTAGGGAGTCAGATTATCAAACAGCGGCCGCTCAATGCTTTCTTCCGGAGATTCATGGTTTACGGCTTCCACCTTCAGGAGAGCAAAATATCGTTCGCTTTCCTTGGGTGGTCTGATCTGCCCCGTCACCAGATCGCCTGTACGGAGATTGAATCTCCTGATCTGTGAAGGAGATACATAGATATCATCCGGTCCGGGCAGGTAACTGTAATTTGGAGAACGGAGAAATCCGAATCCGTCAGGAAGGATCTCAAGGACACCTTCTCCAAATATCAGGCCTGTTTTTTCTGTCTGGGCCTGCAGAATAGCAAAGATAAGATCCTGTTTTCTCAATCCCCTGGCACCCTCAATATTGAATCCCTTGGCCATTTTTGACAGCTCGTCACCGGTCTTTTCCTTGAGTTCTGTAATGTTCATACCGTCTCCGTGTACTTTCTTTTTATTCGTAGCCATGGGATTATAAGGGTCCTCAACACCTAGAGGGAATACATATCACCTTGAAAAATATTCTTTGGAGGTTTAACCTTTCAGCAAAAAATAGGATTGTAAAGAAGAATTGTTAATAAATACTAATACAGTTTTTCTTTTTTGTCAATAGCGCCGTTAATAACAGTATATTACTGTATGAACGAACAATCAATAGATGAAAGAATCGGTCATCCCGAATACCACGTTTGCATTTTTAAAATAATCTTTGCAAAAATATATGTCAATGTCTGAACCGACTACTTCAGGAGAAATTGTTGTTTTTATCACGGCCTCAGGTGAAGAGGAGGCTGCCAGAATTGCCAGGGCACTGGTTGAGTCGCGGCTTGCAGCCTGTGTAAATATCCTTCAATCTGTACGTTCTATTTACAGATGGCAGGAGGCAGTTGAAGACGAGACAGAAGTGCTTATGATTGTGAAGTCACGGTACAGTCTTTTTGACACACTGCGGGCAAAAGTGGATGAACTGCATAGTTACGACGTTCCTGAAATTATTGCCCTGCCTATCGTAACGGGATCAGAAAGCTATCTGCAGTGGCTCAGGGAATCTACTGAATAAAGCCTTAATGAGGGGGAGATATGAGCGAAAAAGATGTTGAAAATCTGGAAGAATCACTGGATGATTACAAAAAGGAGATCCTGGAGGTCAACAAGGGGTTTCTGGAATGGGACAAAGATCTTATATTTAACGTCAGAACCCAGATGGGCTACGAAATCGAGTATGACGCAAATCTGCAATGGGGATGTGCTCCTACAGAGACGCTTCTTGCGAGCGTTGCAGGCTGCATGGCTATTGATGTCTTTTATTTCCTTAAGAAAATGCGGGCAGATATAAAGAGTTTTAAGATAGATTTTACCGGGGTGAGGAAGCCTGATCCCCCTCAGTATTACAAATCTATTGACCTTGTGATAAAAATTGAAGGAGAGGGAATTACGCCGAAGAAGATGGACAGGGCAATCTCTCTGTCTCATGACAAGTACTGTTCAGTGTATAATGCCCTGAGGAAAGATATACAGGTTACGACAAGTTACAAACTCAACGAGGATTAGTCGACTCCCATTTGTTCTTTGAGCCAGGTTTCCAGCTCCTCAGTGAGGGGATACATGCCTGCTACACATTCAGAAGTCGTACACTGCATGGCCTCTTTCAGGAGATCTTCCGGGGCTTCATCAATATACCCGATGGTATTGCTCATTAACTCCTTCAACTGCATAATAATAATGGCTGGCTTGTCATACACAAGATCAACGTACAGCATATAGCCATAGGTTGTATCCACTGTTACCGTTGTACTGTCGCCGGAAGAGATGTGAGGGGATACGAAAACTTTTGGACTAATGTCCCACCTGATATGTTCTACAAAATAAGGTTTTTCTTTCAGGTCTTTTATTCGATATGTTTTGTGTTCCATTTTAATAAGATATGGTATTGGTTATAATTGTACTAAAAAAAAGGAGACAAGTCCATGAACTGCCTTTTTTGCAAGATAATTAAACAGGAGATACCTGCCAGTATTGTCTATGAGGACGACAGCATCCTTGCCTTTGAAGATGTGAATCCACAGGCCCCTGTCCATATCCTGGTGATCCCCAAAAAACATATCGCCACTGCCCTGGACCTTTCGACTGAGGATAACGAATTGATTGGGCAGATGTATCAGGTTGCAAATGGCATTGCAAAAGACAGGAAGGTCGCTGACAGGGGATTCAGGCTTGTAATGAACTGCAACCGTGATGCAGGGCAAACCGTCTTTCACGTACATCTCCATCTTCTTGGAGGCAGGTCGATGACATGGCCGCCAGGATAAGAGAAAAATCAAAAATTAAAAGTAAAAGATAAAAATTAAGGAGTATATTGAAATGCTTTTCAGTGCAAGTCTTTATTCTTTGTCATTGCGAGCACCCAAAGGGTACGCGGCAATCTTTCATGAGGCACGAGATTGCTTCGGCTTCGCCTCGCAATGACCTCAAATGAATCGCCCTTGTAGCAGATTGTATATTCAATAAATCTCTTTTCTCCTCAATTTTAATTTTTTATCTTTTATGTTTGAATTCACATGAGAACAGTAAAGAACATGAATCATTCTGAGGCATTCCAGGAGATATACGCCTCCCTCTTCGCACACTACGGTCCCCTGCACTGGTGGCCGGGTGACTCGCCTTTTGAAATTGCAGTTGGTGCCATATTGACACAAAACACAAACTGGACCAATGTTGAAAAGGCAATAGCAAATCTTAAGAGAGAAAAGGTGCTCCGTGCCGGGGTTCTTCATAAACTGCATGCAAATAAATTAGCCTCCCTTATCCGGCCTTCCGGTTATTTTAATGTAAAGGCAAAACGATTGAAGAGTTTCCTGAAATATCTTGCAAATCACTATAAAGGCAGCATGACCGCAATGAGAGCTGAAGACATGGCAGTGCTGCGGAAGGAACTCCTTGAGATAAACGGCATAGGTCCGGAAACCGCTGACTCGATTCTGCTCTACGCTCTTGAGAAGCCGGTATTTGTCATAGATGCATATACAAAACGTGTTATGACCAGACATGGTATTACATCGGAATCAGCTGATTATCACCAACTGCAGGAACTGTTTCACAAAAATCTCCCCCGGGATGTACAATTGTTTAATGAATATCATGCACTCTTTGTCATGGTGGGGAAAGACTTTTGCAAACCAAAACCACGGTGTAACGGATGCCCCCTTGAAGCAATGCTGTAATCCAATAACACCTGATCAGAAAGCGCGGTCCGGCAACCGGTGAAAGCAGGCACCCTCTTTATAGCCCCCCCCGGTGCACGGAACAGAAGAGATATACTTTTCAATACGATTACCACCCTCAACCCCTGCAATAATTACTCCTCTGTTCTCTATGTCTGTCCTGACGTGTACTTCGTTGCTCATATTAAAAGACTGTTCCATACATACCGCACAAATTCCGGAGCATCGACGGCATATATTCCCTTTGAAGTGGCAACGCTGAAACAGCTTGCCTCGGAGCTCTATGCGACCTGCGGTTCACAGGATGTAATATCCGACGAAATAAGGACCCTGATTCTGTTGCAGCTGATTGAGGAGAATAACCTCGGCTATGCCAGGCTGCTTTCGGGACTGAAAAATAAAATCAATCATTACCTCCCGAACAGAGACCTGCCTGAAGTCAAAAAAGACCTGGACCGGTTCATATTTGAGGAAAAGGCAAAGGAACGGGCAACAGGTTCACTGGATATACTGATGGCCTATGAGGATCTCCTGAGGGAAAAAGGCCTGGTCGACATCGACGAGGTACTCAGCGCATCTATCTCCCTGATCAATGAGCACCTTCCTCCTTCCACTGTTGTTATTGACGGTTTTTTCGATCCCTCTCCCCTTGAAGTGAGTCTCCTCGATGCACTGATGCAGAATGCAGAAAATGTTCTTGTCCTTGCTGAGGAAGGGACCAGCCTTGCAGAGACAGGGAAAGAAAGAACTCTTTCTCCAAGGAGACTCAAGCCTGCATCACGAAGAGAAACCTGCGGATACCATGTGTATGCTTCAGTAGAAGATGAGGTTGAAGGAATAGCCAGAAACACAAAAAAACTCCTCCTCGACGGGATGCGTCCATGGGATATTACCCTTTCATTCCCCTCAATTTCAAAGTATGCCCCCATGGTCAGCCGTGTCTTTCACCGACATGGTATACCAGTGAACATCAACGAACAATCTGTTGCAGCTTCAAGGCCTGCACTCCTCATTCAGGAACTGATTACCTGCGTTGAAGAGGATTATCCCAGGAACGATTTTCTCTCTGTGCTCACATCGCCTTTCTTCCCGGCCATTCCTTCCATTGTCAGGGAGCATGCTGTCAGTCTTTCCTACAGGGCAGGCATTATCACAGGAAAAGAATCATGGCTCTCTCTGACAAAAACTCTCAATGACATCAGCACCATGAATGATGACAGAGGCCGGCTGACCGGTGAATTTCAGAAGGGCATTGAGAAAGTCATTGCCATAATGGAACCTGTCAGTCGTGCACAGGACATTGAACCTTTTGCAGATGCCCTTGAAACTGCGCTGCAGCGTTTCGGCTTTTTTGAGTCACTGAGCACTGAAGGAGCAGATAACTCAGGTACAACAATGGAAGGGGCTATAAACAGTCAGTTTGCTACGCTGAGACGTTTTGCTGAAATCAGGGTCTCTCATAAAAAACACCCTCACTCTCCCGGTTTTTACCTCCGCTTTCTTCTGGAAACACTGAGCGGAGCAGATACCAGGGTGGACGGCGTGCAGGTCATGTCCTTTGAGCAGGCATCGAGCCTTGAGACAGATGCCCTCTTTTTTGGAGGAATGATTGAAGGGGATTTCCCTTCAAAACCCGCTATAGATCCCATCCTTCCCGAGCAGGTGAAGAAAGAGCTGGGCATGCCCTACCTTGACTACTATCTCAAAAGACAACGGAGATATTTTCATCGCCTCTTGAATATTTCTGACAGGGAACCCTTCTTCTCCTGTCCCTCAGCAGAAGGAGACAAGATATTTCTTCCCTCTCCTTTTCTTGACTGGGAGAAGGCACTGCGCCCTGAGAATTGGCATATATTTTCACCCGAAGATGTCCTTATCAGAGAAGGACGGATAAAAAACCGTCATCATCAGGCAGCAATTTTCCGGGATAATGCGGTGAGCCTCAACAGGACATCTCTCAAACTGATCAGAGAAAAGCTCCGGGGCTATCTCAGTGTTACAGACATCGATTTTTACAGAAAATGCCCTCTGCGTTTTTACATTGAAAAGATTTTAAAGATCGAGCCTGAAGAGCCGCCCCGTTTTGAAGTTGAGGCGCGTCTCTGGGGGAGTCTGGCCCATAGGGTTATGGAGCATCTTTTCAGAGAGGGGGATGTTGATCCTGACGACCTTGAGACAAGACTGCAGCACTGTCTTGATGCAGCGCTGCATACATTTGCCATCGGGGATTTCTGGAAAAAAGTTGCCAGAGAGATATTTCAGAAACTCCTGCCAAAATTGGCAGGAGAAGAGCACACCATCAGAAGGGATGGATATCGTCCCGCGATGGTGGAAAAGAAATTAACTGCTCACGTTGATGGACTGAAACTGAAAGGCAAAATAGACAGGATTGACAAGAAGAGCAAAGAGCAAAGAGCAAAAATGAAAGACAATAGCATAGGTTCAGAATCAGTTATTCTGCTGGATTATAAGACAGGGACTATTGACCATGACAGTCTCCAGATGCCGCTTTATGCGCTCATGTGGCAGGAAAATTCTCCGGACCCGGTAGATAAAATTGGATATTATTCTTTAAAGGAGGGAAAGGTATCATGGTATCCAAAAAAGATCAGCATGGAACAGTATATTGAGGAGGCCTTTGAAACTGCCAAAGAACTTGCACGCAGGATGAGAGAGGGACATTTCCCGGCCGAACCATGCATAGGCACTGAATGCAGGTATTGCAGTCACAGTCCGATGTGTTCCAGAAATCATTGAATCAGCTCAAGCCATTCACTTCCCTTGAACAGCTTGAAGGGTTTCAACCGAAGGTATGAACTATCTTGATACACATAAAAGTATTATGATCTCCGCTCCCGCCGGGTCAGGAAAAACTGAAAGGCTTGCCCGACGCTATATTGCCCTTCTTCAGAGTGGCGTAGAAATAGAACGGGTCCTTGCCATTACCTTTACCGACAAGGCCGCAACAGAGATGAAGCAGAGGATCCTCAATATCCTTCGCGCCGAAGACCCGGAACTCCTCAGCAGTCTCCTTGCCAGAATGCCATTGATGCGGGTATCAACTATTCATTCCTTCTGCGGGACACTTTTGAGGCGCTTCTCTTTTGAGGTGTCCATCGATCCAAATTATCGGGTTGAAGAGGCCACCGAATCTGAGATGTCCTGGGAGGAGACACTCTACCAGGTTCTTATGGACGCGGGCAGGGGTTTGAAAGGACATGACCTGCTTCTTGATACACTCAGCGAAAAAGGGTTCAGGGGCCTTGATTATCTAAGGACGACCATGGACTATCTCTTCAGCAAAACCCCCTTTTCCCTGGAAGCAGACATCGCACACCATGTCCCCGAGAATTTCAACACCACTCTTGAGGAACTGAAGTCCTGGCCGGGCCTGGCAGACAGTATTGACGGGTATAAAGATTATTTCAATGCCGATACTGCTCCTGTCACAGAGGCAATCGAAAAAATATTCCTCACGGAAAAAAAGACTCCCCGAAAAAGACCTGTTGCTGCCCTGAAAAATATCCCTGCCTACCATGACTGGGCAGCTGCCATGCACCATTACTGGAAAGAGAAAAAAAAGGGAGCCCTCAATAAACAGTCCCGGGGGATCATGGATATTTTCATGGCCTGCATACAAAAATATTCCTGCAAAAAAAATAACCTGGGGATACTGGATTTCAGCGATCTTGAATACCTCGCGTATAAAATGCTGACCGGGCACCCCCAGTGGGCGAATATACTGTATGCCTTTGATGAAAAAACCGACCATATTCTGGTCGATGAATTCCAGGATACGAACTCATTTCAGTGGGAGATCATCAACAGGCTCACTGAAGAATGGCGTTCGGGGCTCGGTGCAAAGAGAGATGAGGGCGTACAGCCTACTATCTTCTTTGTTGGGGATGAAAAACAATCCATTTATTATTTCAGGGGCGCGAATGTTGAGATATTCTCAGGAGCCAGGAAGAATATGGTCAAATGGCTCGGTAATGAATTTCTCTATGATGAAGCAAAGGAAAATTTCAGAAGCCGTTCCTCGATAGTAGAGTTTACCAATTATGTTTTCTCCAGAATTATGCAGGCCGGGGACAGGAGTTTTCCATGGGTTACCTCCTATGGTGCTTTCATGGCTCAAAGGGAAGGCGACCCCGGCAACGTAGAGCTGATTATTCTTGAGCAGGAGGTTAAAAACACCAGCGCAGCCAAAGAATATGAGGCTGATCTGCTTGCCAGGAAGATAGACAGCATCGTCAATACAATGCAGATACAGGGAAGATCTGATACTGAGGGCAGGCCCTGCAGATATGAAGATATTGCCATTCTCCTGAGAAAAAGAACGCATCTGAAAATATTTGAAGAGGCATTACGCAGAGAGGATATCCCCTTTGTTGCAGTAAAGGGAATAGGCTTTTATCAGGAGCCTGAAGTGGCCATGCTCAGGGCCCTTGTCTATTTTTTATCAAACCCCGGAGATGATTACAGCCTGTATATACTCCTAAAGAGCCCCCTCTTTTACTTTGACAATAATATGATCCTTTCCCTTATCAGGAGCGGCAATGGCAGTCTCTATAGCAAATTACTGATGAGCAGCCATGAAAAGGATGCTCAGACAGAGCAGACGGTTACGCTGCTGAAGCAATGGCTGGCAGATCTTCCATCCATGTCAATTGCATCATTAATAGAGCAGGCCCTCTTCGGTACCAGAGCCTGGACTTTTCTTCACGATCCGCAGTGTCGTGCGAATGTAAAAAAATTCATCAACATCATGGAGAATCTGGAAGCTCAGGGGAAAAGCATCATTAAAATCAGGGATTATCTGGAAAGAACATGCAGGCGAAGCGATGAGCCAAAGGCAAATGTAAACACAGAGGGAATGGATGCAGTACGGATAATGACAATACATGCAGCCAAGGGGCTGGAGTTTCCCGTTGTTTTTGTCCCCGGCCTTGAAGAGCCCTTCACCCATTCGCGCGATACCAGTCTGCTCTATGAAAGGAGCGGTCATTTCTACTACAAATCAATCCCTGAAGCGTCAATCCGCAGAGATGATCAGGACTTTCTCCTCCATATGGCAAAGGAAGAAGAGGAGCAGAAACGTCTCTTCTATGTAGCAGTGACAAGGGCTGAGGAGGCCCTTTTCCTCTCCGGCAGAGGGGATGGCGCTCAAGACAGTTTTATGGGATTTCTGGAAAGCTCTCTGGGTCTGGAAAAAGAGGGGTCTCTTTATACAACGCAAGCCGACATTCCCGGCTTTTCCATAGCAACAGACAGTGATATGGCTGAAACAGTTACCCAGCCCCGCCTCAAAGCATCCGCCACACCGGACCTGCAGGACATTCAGGTCCTGCCATTATCCCTCAGGAAGACGTCTCCCTGGAAAACAGTAACCGAATCATCAGATATAAGGCGAGGGCATGGCGGGGACTGGCCTCTCCTCGGTGATGTCCTCCACAGAATTTTTGAGGCAACCTCAAAGGGGCATCTGAAGAAAGATGCTATTCACGCACAGGCTGCCAGGATGCTGCAGGCAAAGGGTCTGGCTCATGATGATGTGCTGGACAAACTGGATGTCATAGAAAGGCAGGTAGCCTTTCTGAAGGAGAACGGCATATGGCAGGATATTATCGTTCCCCGGGAAGAGTCCTTTGCAGAACTTCCTTTTGTGATAAAGACAGCTGAGGCAGTCTACTCTGGAAGGATTGACCGGATAATCAAATATAATAATATATATAATATATATGACTATAAAACCTTTCCTGTAGAGGAAAAAGAAATGGATCATTACCTGAAAGGCTACTTCTTCCAGCTTACTATTTACCGGCAGGCTGTTCAGGAAATCTTTCAGACAGAGGATGTGAAAACATATATTGTCTTTACCCACACCGGAAAAATCAGGGAACTATGAAACGACCCTTTGGCCAGAACTTTCTTTTTGATAAAAACATCCTCAGGAAAATTGCTGCCGCAGGGAATGTATCGGACAAAGATACTGTTGTTGAGATCGGGCCGGGACTGGGTACGCTGACTGCCATTATCGCTGAGAAGGCAAAGAAGGTTATTGCNATCGAGTTTGATAAAAAATTAATCGCCCCTCTGGAGAAAAATGTTTCTCACTTCTCAAATATTGAAATAGTAAACAGGGATGCACTGAAATTCCCCTACGAAACCATAAAGGGAACCTTCATGGTCATAGCGAACATCCCTTATAACATAACAACACCCCTCATCTTCAGGCTCCTCGAATACAGGGCAAAACTGCAGAGCATGACGCTGCTTATGCAGCGGGAGGTAGCAAAGAGAATCGTTGCCTCTCCGGGTACAAAGGACTATGGTGTTCTTTCATTGTCCCTGCAGCTTCGCACAAAGCCGGAGCTGAAATTTACCGTATCAAAAAAAGTCTTCTCGCCGCCGCCAAAAGTGGATTCTTCAGTCGTTCATTTTGATATACTGCAGAAGCCACCGTACAACATTCGAGACGAGAAACTCTTCCTGGATATTGTTAAAACCGCCTTTTCCCAACGAAGAAAAACATTAGTCAACAGCTTAAAGAAATTCGATGGCATCCAGGATCTGCTACAGGTTGCAGACATTGATCCGAAACTCAGACCGGGAATGCTTTCCATGGAGGATTATGCCCGTCTCTCAAAGGCACTTGGAGGACTGGTTCGTCAATGATTTCTGTATCTTTTAGAAAAAGTCTTTTTATCCTTCTCTTGCTGCTTCTGACAGCATTTCTCGTCACGGGAAAGAGCATTGCCGCCGATTATGTAGAGGGAGAAGTTCTTGTAAAATTCAGGGCCGGTGCAGACAGGGCGCGGGCCGGTGATCTCCACCGTGCAGCAGGGGCCATGGAAATAGTGGAATATAAAGACGCAGGGATAGAAAAGATAAAACTCCCAGGCCATATCAGTGTCCCTGAAGCCGTTGAATACTACCGTCAGGACCCTGACGTTGAGTATGCAGAACCGAATTACCTGATATATGCTGCTGCGACCTTCCCCAATGATACTGACTTTACCAAACTGTGGGGTCTTCACAATACCACTATTGATGCGGATATTGATGCTCCAGAGGCATGGGACATAACTACGGGTTCCAGTAATGTAGTCATTGCCGTCATTGATTCAGGGATTGATTACAACCATCCTGATCTGGCCCCCAATATATGGATAAACAGCGGTGAAACAAGCTGCGCTGATTCTATTGACAATGACGGCAACGGGTACACAGATGACTGCAGGGGGTGGGATTTTGTCGACGATGACGCTGATCCCATGGATTTCCTGGGACACGGCACTCATATTGCAGGCTCCATCGCCGCAGTCGGTGATAATATAATCGGTATAGCCGGCGTCATGTGGACAGCAAAGATTATCCCCTTGCGCATACTTGATAATGTCACTGGCATCGGCAATACTGCCGATGCCATAGGCGCTATAGCATATGCTAAGGAAAAAGGCGCAAAGATTATCAATACGAGCTGGGTAGGCTCTAATTTTTCACCATCCCTGAAAGACGCTATTGATAATTCGAATGCCCTGGTCGTCAGCTCTGCAGGGAACAGCGGCACAGACAACGATGATGTTTTGGACACTTATTATCCAGCCAGTTTTGACAGTAGAAACATCATAGCTGTAGCAGCCACTACAGACAATGATACTCTTGCCCCTTTTTCAAATTACGGCGTTACCTCCGTTGACATTGGAGCCCCGGGGGTGAATATTTACAGCACCGTACCTGCACGTAATTCCCTGCTGTCTGACAATTTCGATGATAGAAATCTCTTAAACCCGACATGGACTGTCTCAGGCACCTGGGGGGTAAGTACTGACTACTCGATCAGCGGGGGTTACAGCCTCGCTGACAGTCCCGGGACTGAATATACCAATAATGTCGATTCCTTTGCACAGACCCCGGTGCTCAATCTTGCCGGACAGACCGGCTGCAATCTCCTATACTGGATGCGGCTCTCACTGGACCCGGGTGATACACTCTCTGTGGAAGCTTCCCTAGATGGGACAGCATGGAATACTGTATTGGAAACGCATACAACATCTGTATCTGGATTCAGGGAGTTTATAGAGTCATTAAGCACTCTTGAAGGTCAGCCTACTGTGTACATCCGGTTTCACCTGGTGACAGACGGATCCGACAATGAAGCAGGAGCATATATTGATAATCTCAACATAACCTGTGCATCATCAAAAGAGTACGAATACGAAGGCGGCACCTCTATGGTTGCGCCCCATGTTACGGGAGTTGCCGGATTGCTCCTTGATCTCCACCCCACGCTTTCTCCCTGTCAGATCAGGGACATGATCTTAAACAATGTTGACGCAGTTCCTGCCTTGTCAGGGCTCATAGGAACGGGGGGCAGGCTAAATGCTCTCCAGGCAGTGCTGGCAGTGCCCGGTCCAGATACATGCCCCATCGCAGTAACGGCCAGTGCAGGGGATGGTGGATGTTTTATAGCAACAGCTGCCTATGGGAGCAGTTTGCATCCCATTGTAAAGATACTCAGAAAGTTCCGGGACAGGCATT